>ENA-UOJA01000461-UOJA01000461.1-human-gut-metagenome-genome-assembly--contig:-C19-NODE-461-length-39633-cov-37.647557_pt1 | contig 39633 bp, 36 predicted proteins | sample MGYA00242337_ERZ723884 | MGnify/ENA metagenome assembly ERZ723884
CCCCTTTCAAGAATGAAAATCTTGCGTCCTAACCGATAGACGAACGGGCCATCCTGGCTTTGTGTTGAGGCGTTTCTCAATCACGGGTGCAAAGGTACGCATTATTTTTGAATTTGCAAGAGTTTTATGAAAAAAAGATGCATATTGGGTCAATTTTATGTATAACGGAAAACGTCTAAGCGTTTTACTTCAAACGCCGAAACGTTTTCTACAAAACGCTTAGACGTTTAGTATGAAACGCTTAGACGTTTTACATAAAACGCAAGGGCGTTTTATTGCAAACGTCCTTGCGTTTTTTAAGGGGTATCTTAACGACTGAAAAATCGATAGAGAATTTTCAAATTAAATACCTTTTTCCTTGATAATACCATTCTGATAAGCCACCAGCAATTTTTTCAGGTCTTCAATCTGGACCATCAGTTCTCGTCCCTTGTCGGTGTCTTTCACCATCATTCGTTTGCTGCTCAGCTCTACGATTTGGGTGGTCGACTTGATATCGAGTCCTTCTTCGATTGCTTTCTGGGTGGAAGTGAACGGTTCATGTTGTACGAGTTGGAAACCGCGGGAGTGATATACCAGTGTATAGCCTGCAATACCTGTTTCCGGCTGGTAAGCTTTGGAGAATCCTCCGTCGATGACCATCAGTTTTCCGTTGGCTTTGATGGGTTTTTCTCCCTTTACGGCTTTCACGGGTACATGTCCGTTGATGATGTGACGGTGTTCGCCTTCCACTCCAAACTCATCCATAATCATGTCACAGATATCTTCCCGGTCGCGTAGGGTATAATAGTATCCTTTCACCTCCTTGTGTGTCTCCTTGTCGGTCAGGAAGTATCGTTCAAAAGTAGCCATTTTGCTCTTGTCGAAAGCGGGAGAATCTTTTCCGCACCACAGGTACCAGATGAAATCTTTGGCAAAAGCTTTCTCCGGATGGTCGTCTTCTGCGAAATAGGCCGTACGAATGAGTTGTCCTACCCGTTTCAGCAGGGCTTCACCTTTGTATTTGTTACCCAGTATTTCCACTTCTTTCAAGGTTCCGTCGGCGTTCATCGGCATGGAAGCATGGAAAAGCAGGTTGGAATTGCAGACATTGTACATGCAGCCGTAACGGAAGATGCATTTCATGTGTTTGCGCAATTTCTCACTGCCCGTAAAGGAATTGTGCAGTTTCAGCACGATTTCCTGTTCTTCTTCCGTCAGCTGGTACGGGTTTTCCGGGTCGACGGTGGGGAACAGACAGTCGCGCATTTCATAATCTTTTCCATCAAGCTGGAATACTTTCCGTTTGAAGTCAATGTGATGCAGGAGCAGTCGGCTGTTCATATCAAACTCCGGATGGCGGAGAATGGCGGCTGCTTCCAGCTTGAACTGTATGATGGTGATGGCCTTATGCATCTGTGCGATGAGCCGTAAGGTCTTGTCGTTGTAGGTGCTGCTTTCCGGCGCAATTTTGGGCGCAAAATACTGGCATGGGTCGTTGGCGTATGCCTCCATGGCGAAAGTGGCCAGCGGAAGCAGATTGATTCCGTATCCGTCTTCCAAGGCCGAGAGATTACCGTAGCGCATGGCCAGACGGAGCACGTTGGCGATGCAGCAGTCGTTTCCGGAAGCGGCTCCCATCCACAGGATATCGTGATTACCCCACTGGATGTCAAAGTTATGGTAATCGCAAAGCGTATCCATGATGATGTGCGGACCGGGACCGCGGTCGAAGATATCTCCCAGAATGTGCAGGGAATCGATAGTCAGCCGTTGGATAAGGTTGCACAAGGCAATGATGAAGTCATCGGCACGTCGTGTGTCAATGATGGTACGGATGATGACATTGATATAGGCCTGCTTGTTGGGGTCCATGGAGCTTTCGTGAAGCAATTCCTGAATAATGTAGGAAAATTCTTCAGGCAGTGCCTTGCGGACCTTTGAGCGGGTATATTTAGACGAAACGTTCTGGCAGACCTTGACCAGCTGGTTCAGGGTGATGACATACCAGTCTACCAAATCTTTTTCCACTTCCTTTACCAGTTGCAGCTTTTGTTCGGGATAATAAATCAGCGTACAAAGCTCTTTTTTCTCCATTTCGCGGAGGTTGTTGCCAAATATTTCGTTGACTTTTCGCTTGATGGCTCCAGAGGCGTTGCGGAGCACATGTTGAAAAGCTTCGTATTCCCCGTGTAGGTCGGCCAGAAAGTGTTCTGTACCTTTCGGCAGATTGAGGATAGCTTCCAGGTTGATGATTTCCGTACTGGCAGCTGCCAGGCTGGGAAAATCGTGGGAGAGGAGTTCCAGGTAACGGATGTCCTCTTGTATCATTTCGGGAGTGATTTGTTTGTACGTTTCCATGATATGGCTTGAGTTAAGATTTTGTTTATAAGAATAGCATCAGTACCAACTGGGCAATGATGACGCGGGTAAACATGCCGAGCGGATATACGGTGGCATAACTTACGGAGGGTTCATCACCGGGTATGATGTCGTTGGCATAATTCAGTGCCATGGGGTTGGCCATGCTTCCGCACAGCATGCCGCAGGTATTTCCAAAGTCCATCTTGCACAGACGGAGGGCCACTATGGCCATGATGACAACCGGGATGAAGGTAATCAGGAAACCAATTCCGACCCACAAGGCTCCTTCCGGTCGCATGACGGTTTCAAAGAAATGGGCTCCGGCATCCAGTCCGAGGCAGGCCAGGTAGAGAGAAAGCCCGATACCTCTCAGCATGAGGTTGGCACTTCGGGTAGTATAAGTCACCAGGTGCAGACGAGGCCCGTATGCACCTATCAGGATACCCATGACGATGGGACCTCCTGCCAGTCCCAGTTTAACGGGAGAACTGATTCCTGGAATGGCGATGGGAATGGAACCGACCACCAATCCCAGTACGATACCGATAAAAATGGAAGCCAGGTTAGGGTCTTTCAGTGTTTTGACGGTATTCCCCAACACTTTTTCTACGTTTTGGATGGCTGCAGCTTCACCTACTACGGTCAGTCGGTCGCCCAATTGCAATACCAGTCCGGGGGTAGCCAGCAGTTGTACACCGCTTCGGAGTACCCGGCTGATGTTGATTCCGTAAGTATTTCTCAGTCGGAGTGAACCCAGTTTTTTTCCATTGATTTCCGGGCGCGACACGACGATATGCTTGGATATCAGCTTGCTGTCGATGGCATTCCAATCGATGTCCTCCTTGTTCCAATCCCGTTTCTCCTGTTCGCCGAAAAGAATGGTCAGTGTCGGTGCATCTTTTTCGGTGGTAATTACCAGGATACGGTCGTTTTCCTTCAGTATCTTTTCGGAAGTAGGAATACTAACCATGCCTTCTCTCCAAAGACGAGAAATGACGAATTTGGGATAGCCGGCTTGAGCGATATCTTGTATGCTTTTATCGAAGATAGCAGGATTGTGTACCTGAAAAGTAGCGATGTAGGTGTGATTCGGGTCGTCGTGTTCATGTTCCTGCATGTCGGACGGGCGGACAAAGAATTTTTTGATGACCAGAATCGCGAAAATGACACCTACCACACCTAGCGGATAAGTTACTGCACAGCTGAGGGCTGCTCCACTGGTGGGTTCTCCCAACTGTTTCAGAGTTTGTTGGGCCGCTCCAAGTGCCGGGGTATTGGTGGTGGCACCACACAGGATACCAATCATGTCAGGTAGTCCGATGGGGGTGGTCAGACTCAGTATTACGGCCATTATTGTACCTAGAAAAATAACTCCCAGTCCCAGCATGTTTAGACGGTATCCGCCCCGCTGGAAAGAACTGAAGAAGCCGGGACCCACCTGCAGTCCGAGGGCATACACAAAAAGTACCAGTCCGAAACTTTCTGCGTAACTCAGCATATGTGGGTCGATGGAAAAACCGAGATGTCCGGCCAGAATACCAGTAAAGAAAACGAATGTAACTCCGAGAGAAATTCCGCAAACATGAATTTTTCCCAGTCCTAACCCGATGGCTGTAATCAGGGAAAGTATGACGACCGCTTGTAGTGCGGATTGTTCCACAAATAAATTAATTAACCATTCCATGCTGCAAAGATATATACTTTGGCGAAAATAAATCTTCTGTGCCCGACAAAATGTTAGAAAAGTGCACCGATAACAAATCCCCGAAGGGTTCCCGGGCGGAATGTAGCCACAGAAAAGCCTTCGGGGATGATAAAATAATTGTGAGGTGGAACTTGCGAGTTATCGAACGAACAGCAGTTCGCGGTATTTCGGAAGTGTCCACATCTGGTCGTCTACAATCAGTTCCAGTTTGTCGATGTGGTAACGGATTTGTTCCAACATCGGAGCTACCGTATCATGATAAGCAATGGCCTTTTCACGTTCGCTGGCAATGCGGTTGGCAACCTTGCGGGCTTCTACCATTTCGTCTACATGTTTCTTGATGAATGAAGTATGTTCAGAAATTGCCTTGATGATAGCCAAATTTTCGGCCGACAATGCTTGGGCCTCGTCTTCCGGGAACAGTGATTTCATCTTGTAGGCATTGTCAATCAGCTTGGTCTGGTATTCAATCGCTACCGGAACGACGTGGTTCATCACCAAGTCGCCCAATACACGGGCTTCAATCTGGATTTTCTTGGTGTACATTTCCCATTTCACTTCATTGCGGGCCTCCAGCTCCTTGCGTGTCATGACACCGGTGAATTCGAACATACGGATACTTTCCGGTTTCAGGTAGTTGTCGAAGATAACCGGACAGCTGGTTTCGCAATCCAGTCCGCGGCGGGCGGCTTCTTCCTTCCATTCTTCGCTGTAGCCGTTTCCGTCGAAGCGAATCGGTTTGCATTCTTTGATGCATTTGCGGACAATCTGAATGATGGCTGAAATTTTGGGCTCGCCTCTTTCAATCAGTTCGTCGACTTCTTTCTTGAATTCAATAAGTTGTTCGGCCACAGCCGCATTCAACGCAATCATGGCACTGGCGCAGTTGGCTTCAGAACCTGGTGCACGGAATTCGAAACGGTTGCCGGTGAAGGCGAACGGAGAAGTACGGTTACGGTCGGTGTTATCAATCAGCAGTTCCGGAATCTGCGGAATATCGAGTTTCATTCCTTGTTTTCCCCCTAAAGAAACGAGATCGTCGTTGGTACTTTCTTCCAGGTGGTCGAGTACCTTGCTGAGCTGTGTACCCAAGAAAGAAGAGATGATGGCGGGAGGTGCTTCGTTGGCTCCCAGACGGTGTGCGTTGGTAGCGCTCATGATAGAAGCCTTCAGCAGTCCGTTGTGACGGTATACAGCCATCAGTGTGTTGACCACAAATGTAATGAAGCGCAGATTTTCTTCAGAAGTTTTTCCCGGAGCCATCAGCAGGGTGCCGGTATCAGTACCGAGCGACCAGTTGTTGTGCTTACCGGAACCGTTGACACCTTTGAACGGCTTTTCATGCAGCAGTACACGGAATCCGTGGTTGCGTGCAATTTTTCGCATGAGCGACATGACCAGCATGTTGTGGTCGACAGCCAGATTGCATTCTTCATAAATGGGGGCTAGCTCAAACTGGTTCGGAGCTACTTCGTTGTGACGTGTCTTGACTGGAATACCCAATTCGAGCGACTGGATTTCAAGTTCTTTCATGAAAGCGGCCACACGGGTAGGGATGGCGCCGAAATAGTGGTCTTCCAACTGCTGGTTCTTTGAAGCCTCGTGCCCCATCAGCGTACGTCCTGTCAGCAGCAGGTCCGGACGGGCGGCATACAAACCTTCATCTACCAGGAAATATTCCTGTTCCCAGCCCAGGTAGGAAACAATTTTCTTGACAGACGGATCGAAGTAATGCATGACGTCCAAGGCAGCTTTGTTGACTGCGCGGAGAGCTTTCAGCAACGGAGCTTTGTAGTCGAGTGATTCTCCGGTGTAGGCGATGAACACTGTGGGAATACACAAGGTGTCGTCTACCACGAACACAGGTGAAGAAGGATCCCATGCACTGTAACCGCGGGCTTCAAACGTATTACGGATACCTCCGTTCGGGAAAGAAGAACCATCTGATTCCTGCTGTACCAGCAGTTTACCGGAGAATTCTTCCAGCATGCCGCCTTTTCCGTCGTGTTCCACGAAAGCATCGTGTTTTTCAGCCGTTCCTTCTGTCAAAGGCTGGAACCAGTGAGTGTAGTGAGTAACTCCCAGTTCAATGGCCCATTTTTTCATTCCGTCGGCTACGGCATTGGCGATGCTACGGTCGAGAGAAGCACCGTTGTCAATTACGTCAATCAGTTTGGCATAGACATTGCTCGGCAGATACTTGAACATTTTTTCCCGGTTGAACACGTATTTCGCAAAATACTCACTCGGACGTTCAGCGGGTGAAGGTACGTCTACCGGTTTCTTGTGGAATGCCTTTTCCACTACTCTGAATCTTAATTTTGACATACTACCTTATTTCTTATTTTAAGTTGTTTGGTTTTTATTTGATGTATGGATGTTTATAAACACTGGCAAATTCTCCGGATGCCTTCTTCACATTGATGACGGTCTCCGAAAGATGTGAGGCGTACATACCCTTCACCGCTAGGACCGAATCCAACTCCCGGAGTACTTACTACGTGGGCTTCGTAAAGCAATTTGTCGAAGAATTTCCATGCTGTCTGGTTCCCCGGTGCTTTTACCCATAAGTAAGGGGCATTGTCTCCTCCAAAGAACTGGATTCCAGTTTTCGACAGCATTTTTTTCATGATTTTGGCGTTGTCCATGTAATAGCTTACCATTTTTTTCACTTGTTCCTTCCCTTCCGGCGTATAGATGGCTTCGGCTCCCCGTTGGGTGATATAGGAAACTCCATTGAATTTGGTGGACTGGCGTCTGAGCCACAGTTTGTTTAATTGTATCCGTTCGCCTTCCAGTGTGGCGGCCGTCACTTCTTTGGGTATGACCATGTATCCGCAACGCACTCCGGTGAATCCGGCGGTTTTTGAAAAACTCCGGAATTCGATGGCCACCTTTTTGGCTCCTTTTATTTCATATATGGAGTGGGGAATATCCGGGTCTTGTATATATGCTTCGTATGCCGCGTCAAAAATAATAAGGGCATCGTTTTCAATGGCATAATTCACCCATTTTTTGAGCTCGCTTTTCGTAAGGACGGCTCCGGTGGGGTTGTTGGGGTAACATAGATAAATGATGTCTATGCGCTGTTTGGGAATTTCGGGTACAAATTTGTTTTCTATCCGGCAAGGCATGTATACGACATTGCTCCATTTGCCGTCTTTTTCCAGTACGCCGGCTCTTCCGCAGGAAACGTTCGAGTCAATATAAGCCGGATAAATGGGATCGGTTACTCCAATGCTGTTGTCATGTCGCAGGATGTCGCCGATGTTTCCTGTGTCCGACTTTGAACCGTCGCTGATGAATATTTCATTGGCGTCGAAGTTGATACCGTGGGCGGCATAATCATGTTTTAGGATAGCCTCGATTAAAAAATCGTAGCCTTGTTCGGGACCATATCCCCTGAACGTTTCCGGATTGCCTAGTTCTCCGGCAGCTTTTTGCATTGCTTCTACACATGCTTTGGGGATAGGAAGGGTCACATCGCCGATTCCCAGATGAATGATGCGGGCCTGGGGATGTGTCACTTTAAAAGAATTTACTCTTTTTACAATATCGGTAAACAAGTAGTTTTCCGGTAATTTGAGCAGGTGTTCGTTGACTAATGCCATTTATTATTCTATTTGCCGGCAAAAGTACGAAAATCATGTCATTTTTAAAAGTATGTGCTCTCTTATTTTCGTATTTTTGGACTTGATATAAGTCAATTATTTGGATTTTTTTCTTACTTTTGCAGTTGAATTTTAAAGATTATCCATAAAATGAATCCAGCTTTGCCTGCTACTAAAAAGCAGAAATTATTGAGAGAGACCAAGGATTATTTAATGATTGCTTTGGGAATGATTATGTATGGTATCGGATGGACCGTGTTTTTGTTGCCAAGTGACATTCCTTCGGGAGCGGTACCCGGAATTGCATCCATTGTGTATTGGGGAACGGGTTTTCCGGTGCAGTATACCTATTTGATTATAAATTTTCTGTTGCTTTTGCTTGCCCTCAAGATTTTGGGACTTAGGTTTTGTTTGAAAACTATTTTCGCGGTTTTTACATTGACTTTCATATTAAGTGTCATCCAAAAGTTTGTATCAGGGCCGTTGATTCATGACCAACCTTTCATGTCGTGTGTGCTGGGAGCTTCTTTTTGTGGAGCGGGTATTGGAGTCGCATTCTCGGCCAATGGAAGTACAGGAGGAACGGATATTATTGCGGCTATTGTCAACAAATATCGTGATATTACTTTAGGAAGAGTCATCTTGATTTGTGATATAATCATTATATCTTCCAGTTATTTGGTGTTGCATAATTGGGAAAAAGTGGTGTATGGTTATGTAGTGCTGTTTATTTCCAGTTTTGTGCTTGACCAAGTAGTGAACAGTGCTCGTCAGTCGGTGCAGTTTTTCATCATTTCCAGTAAATACGAAGAAATTGGAGCACGCATCAACAAGGATTTGCACCGTGGAGTGACATTTATAGATGGAGTGGGTTGTTATACTCATAATGGCGTGAAGATGATGTTTGTTTTGGCTAAAAAGAGTGAGTCGAGCGTAATTTTCCGGTTGATTAAAGATATTGACCCGAAAGCCTTTGTGTCACAAAGTGCGGTGATTGGTGTGTTTGGTGAAGGGTTCGATCGTATTAAGGTTAAATAAATTCTAACGTTAAATTGAATAATATGACAACAAATATAGAGGCTGCCAAGATGATGGTTTCCGGGATGAATTGTCTTCTCAACCGGGAGCAGATTCATGGGTTGGCAGAGATACTGACTTGCAAGAAGTATAAAAAGGGGGAGCGGATATTGGATGAAGGTGATGTGTGTCGTTCTATGCTCTATATTGAAAAAGGATTGACGCGTCAGTTTTATTTCAAATATGATAAAGACCTGACAGAACATATTGCTTATGAAGGCGGAGTAGTAATCTGTTTGGAAAGTTATTTGAAGGAAGAACCTACCCGGTTGATGATTGAAACGTTGGAACCGACGGTATTGTGGGAAATCCCTAAAAGCAAGATGGAGCAACTTTCACTGGAAGATGCGGCAATAGGGGCATGGTACCGTAGAATATTCGAACTGTCGTTGATTGAGTCGCAGGTGAAAGCCGATACATTGCGTTTTGAGCCTGCCCACGAACGTTATACCAAACTGCTTCAGCTGCATCCTGAGATTTTGAAGCGTACGCCGCTGGTTTATATTGCTTCTTTGTTGCAGATGACGCCGGAGACACTGAGCAGGGTACGTTCGGCTAGTCTGAACAGTTGATGTCAAAATTGAAAAAAGAATGGAATGGTCTGTGTCAGAACAGAACCATTCCAGCTTCTATTACCATTTTCTTGTCGAAGGCCTGATTTCCTTTGTAGGTACGTGTCCATCCGTATCCGCCGGAAACAAAAAGGCCGAATTTCTTTGTAAGGCTGTATTCCAGGCTGATGCGGGGTTCCAATGCATACAGGCGGGCCGGAAATCCTTGATTCTTGTTGTCTAATGACTCAATGTGATAGTATCCGATATCGGCACTGAGGTCCAGTTTCTTCGTGAGGCTGTGGTATACGCCTGCCCGATAAAATCCACTGACAGAGAACGGATGGTTTGTTCCCAAATAATAGGCTCCTGCACCGATTTGTGTATAAGTGAACCGGTTTTTGAAGCGGATGGAAACGCTGCCTTTATTGGCATTACCTCCTGAAACAATCATTTGCACACGTGTGTCAGGCTTCAGGTTGATGCATCCTATCTGGTGTGCCGTACTGTCTGTACTTACATTGATGATTCCTATTTGATAGCCTCTCGAATTGCTTTTGGTGTTGACATTCCCAATTCCTAACTGAACACCTTTATTCTCCACGCTATAGTTGAGCAACGCGCTTTGTACACCTCTATTTTCCACACTGACATTTCCCAAAGCCGCAATCTGCCATCCTTGATTGGATTTTCCGGTGACATTGAGCAAGGAAGTCAGTTGTACCCCCCTGGAAGAATTTCCGGAAACGTTCATGAGACCTCCGATAATCAGTCCGGCTTGTATGTCTTTGTTGACGTTTGCCAGTCCGGCAATGGCCATTCCTCTGAGATCTTCACTGACATTCACCAGTCCGGCGATACCCATTCCCTTAATATCTCCTCCGGAAATATTGCCCAGTCCGGCGACCGATAAGCCGTATGCGGAAGTTCCTGTCACATTGGTCAGTCCGGAAAGAATAAAACCGCAAGCTCTTTTTCCTGTTACATTGGCAATGCCCGAAATTTGTACACCAGTAGCTTTCAATCCAGACACGTTGGTCAGTCCGGATAATTGGAGTCCGTAGGAATTGTAATGTTGTAAACTTGATATGACATTGATTCCCAACCCATTCAGACAGGGCGAATTGGTGAATAATCCAACGTTCAGGTACGTTCTTTGAGGAAATTTCTTTTTGTTGGTAATATTCAGTGACACATTCGGTCCTTTTTTCAGTACGCTTTTCTGTTCTGTTTGCTGAGCAAAGAGATGTGTTCCTGCGAGGAGACTTCCCCACAGGAACACCGATATAACTTTAAATCTCATAGTGTTATTTGACATCTTGATAAAGGAAACGTTTAATGCTCTTCTTCGGCGTTTTCTCAAATTCTTCCGGGTAGATTTTGACACGGGCAATCTGAGAGTAGGCAGGAAGTTCTGCATTTACGGCCACTCGGTTTTCTTCCATAATTCTTTCGATATCTTCCTTTGTCAGTCCTTGTTTGAATGCTTCATCGAAGTCTGGATAAATCAGTGCCGCCAGTTTATTGTCACTCTGTTGGATAACGATGTTTTCACATACATAAGGCAGATTGCTCAGCTTTTCCTCGATCTCTTCCGGGTAAATATTTTGTCCGGAAGGGCCAAGTAGCATATTTTTGCTTCTTCCTTTGATTGTGACATTTCCATCCTTGTCCATGATTCCTAAATCTCCGGTATGCAGCCAGCCGTCCGCATCAATGGCTTGGGCGGTCGATTCTGGATTCTTGTAGTATCCCAGCATGACATTTTCGCCTCGGGTGAGAATCTCTCCGACAATGCGTTGCGGATCTGGACTGTCAATTTTAACTTCCATGCGGGGGGCAGCTTTTCCGCAAGACCCCGGTTTGTAGCGCTTCCAGTCTTCGTAACAGATAATCGGCCCACACTCTGTCATTCCATAACCTACTGTGTAGGGGAAATCCAAGCTCCTCAACAGGCGTTCCACATCTTGATTGAATGCCGCTCCTCCAATAATGACTTCATAGAAGTTTCCTCCAAATGCTTGTACCATGTGTTCGCGTACAGCTTCTTTGATTTTATCATTAATAAGTGGAACTCTCAATAGAATTTTCATCTTCAGTGTTTCCAGCTTAGGAAGTACATTCTTCTTAATGATTTTTTCAATAATAAGTGGAACCGAAATCACAATATGAGGTTTGACTTCCGTGAATGCCTGGAAGATAATTTTGGGGCTTGGCATACGGGTTAGGAAATACACATGACAGCCTGCACAAACTTCATAGATAAACTCGAAAGCCAGTCCGTACATGTGTGCCATCGGAAGGATGGAGATTACTTTGTTGCCGGGCTGCATGTGCAGTACCTCGAAGGCAAATTGCGTGTTGGACCACAGGCTGCGGTAAGGAATCATGACACCTTTTGAGAAACTCGTCGTTCCCGATGTATAGTTGATTAAGGCCAGTTCTTCCGGCGTGTCTCTCCGATAGCTGACATGTTCTTTCCGGAAATTACGCGGGAATTTTTTTCCGAACATCTCATTCAGGTGCTCGCGGGCATATTCCAGTTGTTTGCTGCGGCAGACCAGTAAGGTGAAATCGGTCATCAAGATGATTCCTTCCAGATTGGGCATTTCGCTTTCGTTCAACGACTCCCATACCACATCGCCCACAAAAAGCAGGCGGGCATCGGAATGGTTCACGATATTGTGAATGTTGTCTGCCTTGAACTCATGCAGAATGGGAACAGCCACGGCTCCGTAGGTCAGAATGGCCAGAAAAGCGACTCCCCAGTGCGAACTGTTACGTCCGCACAAGGCCACTTTGTCGCCTGGCTTGATACCGCTTTCTTCCAGCAGGATATGTAGTTTTTCTATTTTTCGTGCTACGTCCTTGTATTGCAAGGTGGCGCCTTTGTAGTCTGTCAGGGCGTCAAGGTCCCAGTTTTTCTTGATGCTGTCTTCGATGAAGGCCAGAAAACTTTTTTCCATATAATCGTATTTATTGTTTGCACAAAGTTGGCTCATTTGTGCAAAGATACCGTTTTGTTTCAAGTTACCAAACAAAATAAAATAAAACTATGCTGTTTGGTATGCTTTTCGTAAGGAAAAGGATTATTTTACCTTGAATTTCAGAATCTTTCCTCCGTAGGCTGGAAGTTCCGTGCAGACCGGACTGTCCGGAGAGAAGCAGATGGTTTCCTGTTTCCCTGAGAGCAGGTCCTTGCATTTGCATTTCGGGGAGGGAGTCATTTTCAGGTAATCGAATGCATGCGTAGGGATGTTGACCCCAATCTGTGCGGGAGCATCTCCGAAGTTTACCATAACCAGTAATACTTCATTGGCAAATTTCCGTAGGAAGGCATACTGCTTGTGTTCGTTCATTTGCCATCCGTTCAGATTGACATACATCAAATCGAAAAAGTCACCGTCACTGATGGCCGGTTCATTCTGGCAGATGTGCAACACGGTTTCATAGAAATGCCGCAATTCCTTTTCTCTTTCATTCAGCAGATGTGTGTTCCAGCGTCCGTGGTTGTTCCAGCGGAAAATGCTGTCCACGCACCAATAGTCGAAAATAGTTGTCCTTCCGTCGCGTCCGCTGAATCCTTCACTGTCCATGCCTTTTTCGCCCAGTTCCTGACCGAAATAGACCATGACCGGATTTTTCCGCAGACAAGCCGAAACGATGAAGGCCGGGATAGCCTTGAATGGGTCTTCGGCAAAGAAGCCGGAGGCGATGCGTTGTTCGTCGTGGTTCTCCAGGAAGTTCAGCATGTGGTCCTGGATGTCGTCCACGCTCTGCCAGCAATGCGTAATGCCGGTGGCTGAGGCATAGTCGCAGGTGATGTTTCTCAGCGTGTCATAAAGGCCCACTTTGTCGTACAAGTAATCAAAGTGTCCATTGTGGATATAGTTCCGGTATTCGTTCGGATTATATACTTCGGCAATAAAGATAATATTCGGGTAAGCAGCTTTGATGCGCGGGATGACCCATCCCCAGAATTCGCAGGGCACCATCTCTGCCATATCACAGCGGAAACCGTCGATTCCTTTTTCGGCCCAGTAGCTCAGTATCTGCTCCATTTTATACCAGGTGTCGGGAATCGGGTCGAAGTGTCCTCCCGTATGGTTGATGTAATCCACTCCATAGTTCAGTTTGACCGTTTCGTACCAGTCGTTCCGGTTAGGCCACGGGTCAAAGCGGTCGTTGCCGGTAGCCTTTGCCGGCATCTCTTCGTAGGTCCCCATTGCAGGGTTGTAGAAATCAATTTCCCCTTCCAGTTTCTGTCCGGGAATGTAGTAGAAATTGTTTTGCGGGTTGAAAGCCTGTGTGCAGTCGTCGTTTTCTCCCAAATCTTTGACTCCCTGTGGCTTGGCGATGGAATGATACTGGCGTGCCACGTGGTTGGGTACGAAATCGATAATCATTTTCAGTCCACATTCATGGGTACGTTTCACCAGCTCCTCGAATTCTTCCATGCGTTTGTCCACATGTTCAGCCAGATCGGGGTCGACATCGTAGTAATCCCGGATAGCGTAGGGAGAACCGGCTTTTCCTTTCACGATGGAAGGATGGTTTTTAGGTATGCCGTAGGCTGTGTAGTCTGTTTGTGAGGCATGGGCCAGCAGGCCTGTATACCAGATGTGAGTGGCTCCCAGCTTTTTGATTTCATGCAAGGCTTGTTTGGTGAAGTCGTTCATTTTTCCACATCCGTTTGTCTCGATGTCTCCGTCCGGCTGGCAAGTTTTGTTTTGGTTGCCGAACAGTCTTGTAAATACTTGGTAAATAATGATTTTCTTTGTCGTCTCCATAGTGTGAATCTTTATTTCGTATATTGATAAAAATAAAAAGCACGAATTATACGCTTTAGCACGGATGTATGGAAAGGATCCGCCTGTTTCGTATAATTCGTGCCTTGTGTCAGACTTTGAGTCTGCTTATGCTATTCCATGTGCGTTGACTTCTTTGTTGATTTTCTTGATCAGTCCCTGCAGTACGGCGCCCGGACCACATTCTGTAAAGTCGTCCGCTCCGTCGGCAATCATGTGTTGTACGGTTTGTGTCCAGCGTACAGAAGCCGTGAGCTGTGCTACCAGGTTCTTCTTGATTTCAGCCGGGTCTGTATGAGGAAGAGCGTCTACATTCTGGTAAATCGGACATTTCGGGGTGTGGAACTCCGTGGCGTTGATGGCTGCTTCCAGTTCTACCTTGGCAGGGTTCATGAGTGGAGAGTGGAAGGCACCGCCCACTTTCAACGGAAGAGCACGCTTGGCACCAGCGGCTTTCATCAGTTCACAAGCCTTGTTGATACCTTCGATGCTTCCTGAAATGACAATCTGTCCCGGGCAGTTGTAGTTGGCTGCCACGCAAACTTCTCCTTCAGCAGCAACCGAAGCGCAGATTTCTTCTACCTTTTCATCCGGCAAAGCAATGATGGCCGCCATGGTAGAAGGCTGGGCTTCACAGGCTTTCTGCATGGCCATGGCACGTGCATACACCAGTTTCAGTCCGTCTTCGAATGACAAGGCTCCGGCAGCTACCAAGGCAGAGAATTCACCCAAGGAGTGTCCGGCGGTCATTTCCGGCTGGAAAGCATCTCCCATGCACAAGGCAGAGATGACAGAGTGAAGGAATACGGCGGGCTGAGTTACCTTTGTCTGACGCAAATCTTCGTCGGTACCTTCGAACATGATGTCGGTGATGCGGTAACCCAAAATATCATTGGCTTTCTCAAATAATTCTTTGGCAAGTGGAGACGTTTCGTACAGGTCTTTTCCCATACCTACGAACTGGGCTCCTTGTCCGGGAAATACAAATGCTTTCATATTTTCTTCGTTGTTTAAGTTATTGTCTGCAAAGGTAATGATTCTTTTGACATATTACTCATTTTTGTCGAAAATGTGCATAGGCACAGGCGAATAGAAATGGTTCAACGGACCGTGTCCGTGTCCGATGCAGACGTCTTTTCCGGATTCGATGCCTAAATAGACGTATTGCTTCGCTTTTTCTACGGCACTGGCAACAGGCTCACCCAGAGCCAGATACGTGGCGATGGCCGAGGACAGTGTACAGCCCGTGCCGTGGGTGTTACGGCTTTCTACCTTCGGGGCCGTGAACAGATGGGGGGCGTCATCATCGGCTGTCTGAAGTACATCGCACATTTGTCCGCCGTCCAGGTGTCCTCCCTTGATAAGTACGCCTTTACAGCCCAGTTCCAGCATCTTTTTAGCCTGGCGTTGCATGTCTTCGACGGTATTGATTTTTTGTCCGGCCAGTATTTCGGCCTCACTCAGGTTCGGCGTGATGAGGGTGGCCAAAGGGATTAACCGGGTCGTGATGGCTTCTATGGCTTCATCTTCCATCAGCTTGCATCCACTGGTGGATACCATGACAGGGTCGAAGACCACAAACCGTGGACGGTATTTCTGGAGTGATCCTGCGATGACCTCTACGATTTCCGTATCATTAATCATCCCAATTTTGATGGCTTGCGGGTGGATGTCCTCCATGACAGCCTCTATTTGTCCTTTCACATAGGCAGGAGGAACAGGATGAATGCCTGTCACTCCGCAAGTGTTTTGTACAGTGATGGCGGTAATGGCACTGGCCGCGTAGGCTCCCAGTGCAGAAATGGCTTTGATGTCGGCTTGGATGCCCGCTCCACCGCTACAGTCGGAACCGGCGATGGTCAATATACAGGGGTAAGTTCTCATTTTCAGTAGATAATTTTTTACAAAGATAGGAAATATTCAAAATTAATCATTTAACTTTGCGTAGTTACCAAGAAAAGTTTGTTATGAATCCAACGAATAATCATGTGGTCATTATGGCCGGAGGCATAGGCAGTCGCTTTTGGCCGATGAGCAGTCCGGAAATGCCCAAGCAGTTCATTGACGTGCTGGGTTGCGGACGTACGCTCATTCAATTGACAGTCGACCGTTTTAAAGATGTATGCCTGCCGGAGAATATTTGGATCGTGACTTCAGCCAAGTATGCGGATATTGTAAAGGAACAGCTTCCCGAAGTGGCTGAAGATCATATTTTGCTTGAACCGTGCCGCCGTAATACGGCCCCTTGCATTGCGTATGTAAGCTGGAAAATCAAGGCCCGTAATCCAAAGGCCAATATCGTGGTGACTCCCAGCGATCATATTGTAATGAATGTGCGTGAGTTTGCCCGTGTGGTGACTTCCGCCATGAAGTTTACTGCTGATTCGGACGCTATCGTGACCTTGGGAATGAAGGCCAACCGTCCGGAAACAGGTTATGGATACATTGAGGCTGACTTGTCGATGGCCTGTCCTTCAAATAAGGAAATATATCGTGTTGACGCTTTCCGTGAGAAACCAGACCTTGCTACGGCTGAACGTTACTTGCAGCGGAGCAATTATTTCTGGAATGCGGGGATTTTTGTATGGAATGTAAATACAATTGTCAATGCCATACGGGTTTATCAGCCGGTAATGGCCAAGATATTCGAACGTTTGCTTCCTTATTTTTATACGGATAAAGAACAGGAGATGGTAAACGAACTGTTCCCGTCGTGCGAAAACATTTCAGTAGACTACGCTATTATGGAAAAGGCGGATGAGATTTATGTCTTCCCGGCCTCTTTCGGCTGGAGTGATTTAGGCACGTGGGGTTCGCTTCATGAAAATTCCAAGCGTGATGCACACAACAATGTATGCATCGGTCCTGATATAAAGATGTATGAATCACGTAACTGCGTAGTGCATGCCACTCAGGAGAAGAAAGTCGTCATACAAGGGTTGGACGGATATATTGTAGCTGAAAAGAACAATACATTGCTGGTATGCCGTCTGACGGAAGAGCAGCGTATCAAGGAATTCTCTACAGAATAAGGAAGGTTATATATAGCAGAAAAGGGACAACCCGCATGTGTCGGTGGTTGTCCCTTTTTCTTTATTAATATGGGTTATGGATGGGTCGTTACTTGAGAGCCGCCAGTGCAGCTTCGTAATCGGGTTCTTCTACAATTTCCGGTACCAGCTGCGTGTAGATGACTTTTCCTTCCGGGTTTAGGATAACTACGGCGCGAGCCAGCAGTCCACACAAAGGACCGTCTGTCATCAGTACGCCATAATCTTTTCCGAAAGTAGAAGTGTAACGGTAGTCTGACAGCGGGATGACGCGTTCGATACCTTCAGCCGTGCAGAAACGTCCTTGTGCAAACGGCAGGTCTTTGGAAATAGCCAGCACCAGTGTGTTTTCCATACCGGCAGCCAGCTGGTTGAACTTGCGGACAGAAGCGGCACATACGCCGGTATCCATACTTGGGAAAATGTTCAGCACCACGAATTTACCTTTGGCATCTGCCAGGGTAAATGAGCTGAGATCACCTTTTACCAATGAAAAATCGGGAGCCTGTGCTCCTTTTTGTATAAACTCTCCGGCCAGTGTGACGGGAGCTCCTTGAAATAAAGTTGTAGCCATAATGAATCTATTTTTGAATAATCGTCATAAATATAACAATAAAAACCATAAAATGTTTTGGAGAATGATAGCGCAGAGACTTTTTTTTATTTACTTTGCATCCGCTAACTATTTATAGATAAAATTGATGGAACGAAAACTGAAAGACTATGCGGTTCTTGTTTTAAAAGGAATGGGGATGGGAGCCGCCGACGTAGTGCCCGGAGTGTCGGGAGGAACCATTGCCTTTATCGTAGGCATTTATGACGAACTGATCAATTCAATTAAAAGTATCAACTTGGAAAGCCTGAAACTTTTCTTTACGGGAAAATGGGGGGCGTTTTGGAAGAAAATCAATGGAAACTTCTTGTTTTTCTTGCTGGCAGGCATTGGCATCAGTGTCTTTTCGTTGGCTAAGCTCATAACCTGGCTGTTGGTTGACCATCCGGTATTGGTGTGGTCGTTCTTTTTCGGGCTGGTACTGGCTTCCACTTGGTTCGTTTCAAAGGATATTAAGGAATGGAAGAGCTGGAAAACGTGGGTAGCTTTTGTCATTGGTGTAGTGATAGCGTTTTATATCACGGTGGCTACTCCTGCTGAGACGCCGTCGAATTTGCTTTTTATTTTTCTGTGCGGAGCCATTGCCATTTGTGCCATGATTCTCCCGGGTATTTCCGGTAGTTTTATTTTGGTTCTGTTGGGAAAATACTTTTTCATCATGGATGCCGTCAAGACGTTGGATGTGGTGGTGATAGCTGTATTTGGAGCGGGTGCCTGCATCGGAATCACTTCTTTCTCACGGATTTTGTCGTATGCGTTGGCACATTTCCGTAACATCACCCTTGCTGTACTGACTGGTTTTATGCTGGGTTCTTTGAATAAGGTATGGCCCTGGAAAGAAGTGGTGGAAACTTTCGTGGATAACCACGGGGAAGTGAAACCATTGGTGGAACATAATATTCTTCCCAATGCCTATGTAGCTGAGGCCGTTGTGCTAATGGTTGTAGGATTCTTTCTTGTGTATTTTTTGGAAAAATTGTCTGCCAAGACGCCGGTGCGTTAAGGCTTTTATAAAGTGGTGAGAAGGTCGTTGAACTCTCTTTTCTAAGGGAGTACAGCGACCTTTTCTTGTAGGATAGAAAGATTGATAAAACGTCGAAGTGTTTTGTCTGAAACGTCGAAGCGTTTAAAGTAAAACGCCTTTGCGTTTTAGTCCAAACACAAAGGCGTTTTCGTCAACCGTCAAAAAGCGGTGTAATTCTTTCTTAGAATTTCTTAAAACAAGCGTTTTTCAGCTTTTGCAAAGGCGGATTTATTTATTGATTTTACTCCATGTATCTTTTAATGATACGGTACGGTTGAACACCAAGTGTTCCGGAGTAGAATCTTTATCTACGTTGAAGTAACCGATACGCTGGAACTGCAGGTAGTCGAGCGGTTTGGCATCGGCCAGGAATTTCTCGACGTAACATTCGTGCAGTACCTTCAATGAATCCGGATTGATCATTTCCTGCATTGCTTCCAGTGCGGAGCATCCTTTGGCTTCGCGGATGGCAGCCATTTCGTCGCGTGGATTTTCTACCTTCCACAAGCGGTCGTACAAACGTACTTCTGCTTTCAGGCAGTGGTTGCAGCTTACCCAGTGGAGGGTTCCTTTCACCTTGCGGTTGGCTTCCGGCATTCCGCTCTTTGTGTTCGGGTCGTATTCTGCATAGACTTCCACCACGTTTCCGTTTTCGTCTTTCTTGCAGCCCGTACATTTCACGATGTAGGCATTTTTCAGGCGGACTTCCTGTCCTGGAGTCATACGGAAGTATTTCTTCGGTGCATTTTCCATGAAGTCGTCGCGTTCCATCCAGAGTTCACGGCTGAATTCAATGGTATGTGTGCCGGCGCTCAGGTCTTCCGGATTGTTGATGGCTTCCATTTCTTCCACTTTTCCTTCCGGATAGTTGGTCAGAATCAGTTTCACTGGATTCAGCACGGCAGACACACGGGTGGAACGTACGTTCAGGTCTTCACGTACGGCACTTTCCAGCAGGGCGAAATCGTTCAACGCGTCGTAAGTGGTATAACCGATTTTGTCGATGAACTTGCGGATGGATTCCGGAGAATAACCACGGCGACGGAATGCACAGATGGTCGGCATTCGGGGGTCATCCCATCCGTCTACCAGTCCTTCTTTCACCAGCGTCAGCAGGTTACGCTTGCTCATCAGCGTATAGCTCAGGTTCAGTTTGTTGAACTCATACTGGTGTGGGCGGTTGTCGTTCAGGTCTTTGCCCTCTTTTACCCAGTCGACGAACAAGTCGTACAGCGGGCGGTGTACCACGAATTCCAGTGTACACAGTGAGTGGGTTACGCCTTCAAAATAGTCGCTCTGTCCGTGTGCGAAGTCGTACATCGGATAAGCCTTCCATTTGTCACCCGTACGGTGGTGTGGCGTTTTTACCACACGGTAGATAATCGGATCGCGGAAGTGCATGTTCGGGTTGGCCATGTCAATCTTGGCACGCAACACCATCTTGCCCTCTTCAATTTCTCCGGCATTCATTTTCTGGAACAGTTCCAGGCTTTCTTCAATCGGACGGTTGCGGTAAGGACTTTCCGTTCCAGGTTGGGTAGGAGTGCCTTTCTGGGCGGCGATTTCTTCTGAAGTCTGCTTATCCACGTATGCTTTTCCTTCCTTAATCAGACGGATGGCGAAGTCCCAAAGTTGCTGGAAATAATCAGATGCATAATATTCGTGTCCCCACTGGAATCCAAGCCACTGGATGTCTTCCTTGATGGCTTCTACATATTCCACATCTTCCTTGGTGGGGTTGGTGTCATCAAAACGCAGGTTGCATACGCCGCCGTAGCGCTGGGCAATTCCGAAGTCCAGGCAGATGGCCTTTGCATGTCCGATGTGCAGGTATCCGTTGGGCTCAGGCGGGAAACGGGTCTGTATTCTTCCGCCGTTTTTACCTTCCTGTAAGTCTTTCTCTACAATTTGCTCAATGAAATTCAGACTCTTCTTTTCTGAATTTTCAGTCGTATTTATCTCTGTCATACGGAAACTTTTTATTTTTTCTTTTATGGTTGCAAAAATAGTAAAAATAATCGCCGTGTGAATAAATGCGGAAAATATTTCTGCAAATGGATGCGTTTTACTTAATTTTGCTTATCTTTGTAAGAGCACACGGATGTATGTTGTTAATAATGGCAAATGAAAGAAAATGAAAAAAAACGCAGAATGTGTTTTATGACATGTTTTTTTATTTGGTTACCTGAAAAAAACGCCGCATCTTTGTGCCGTTATCCTGAAAACAATCTTTTTACCTTAAGAAAAAAAACTAATACCTATTGAAAACTTAAAAAGGCCCTTTGTGAAAAGCGCCTTTTTTTTTGTCCTTACATTTCTGTTTCATTTTTGTTTCTTCATTTCTTTTTAGGTTCTCGAATGGGGGTATTGTACCGTTTTGTCATAAACTTTGGCTATCTTTACAAAGATTTAGGATACGCCATAGCCAAAGTCAAGAAAACTGTATTTTCTGTTTGGCTCTGCGCTTGGCTTTCACTATCTTTGAACGATATTTAAATTGATAGTGTATGTCACAACCATTGGCTGAAAGAATGCGTCCGAAGACGCTGGATGAATATATAGGTCAGAAACACTTGGTGGGAGAAGGGGCTGTGTTGCGTAGAATGATTGAATCGGGACGGATCTCCTCATTTATCCTGTGGGGACCTCCGGGAGTAGGGAAAACCACTTTGGCTCAGATTATAGCCAACCGGCTGGAGGTACCTTTTTATACATTGAGTGCAGTTACTTCGGGAGTGAAGGAAGTGCGCGAAGTCATTGAAAAGGCCAAGGCGAACCGGTTTTTCTCTCAGCAGAGTCCTATTCTGTTTATCGATGAGATTCACCGGTTCAGCAAATCACAGCAGGATTCACTGCTGGGAGCTGTAGAGACAGGTACGGTGACCCTGATAGGAGCTACTACCGAAAATCCCTCGTTCGAAGTCATCCGGCCGTTATTGTCTCGCTGTCAGCTTTATGTATTAAAACCACTGGAAAAGGAGGATTTGCTGGAACTGATACACCATGCTTTGGAAAAAGACGCGGTGCTGAAAGAGCGGAAGGTGGAGCTGAAGGAGACGGATGCCATGCTTCGTTATTCGGGAGGCGATGCCCGCAAGTTGTTGAACATTCTGGAGCTGGTCATCGAGTCGGAAGCTGAGGATCCCGTAGTTATTACGGATGAGAAAGTGGTGGCAAATCTGCAACAGAATCCGCTGGCGTATGATAAGGAGGGAGAAATGCATTATGACATTATCTCTGCTTTCATCAAGTCGATCCGGGGGAGCGATCCCGACGGAGCCTTGTACTGGCTGGCCCGGATGGTGGAAGGAGGGGAAGACCCGGCTTTCATAGCCCGGCGTCTGGTGATTTCGGCTGCGGAAGATATCGGTCTGGCCAATCCCAACGCGTTGCTGCTGGCCAATGCGGCTTTTGAGGCGGTGATGAAAATCGGCTGGCCTGAGGGACGGATTCCTTTGGCAGAGGCAACGGTGTATCTGGCAACCAGTCCGAAAAGTAATTCGGCATACGAGGGAATCAATTCGGCTTTGCAACTGGTGCGCGATACAGGCAATCTGCCGGTTCCGCTTCATTTGCGTAATGCTCCGACGAAGCTGATGAAACAGCTGGGTTACGGAAAAGACTATAAGTATGCGCATGCGTATAAGGGAAATTTCGTGAAGCAGGACTTTCTGCCGGAAGAAATCCGTACACAGCGTTTATGGCATGCGCAGGAGAATCCTTCAGAGCAGAAAATGAAGGATCGGATGGTCGGACTGTGGGGAGAACGTTTTAAAGAATAACATATAATAATCTAAGGAGGATAAAAGATGAAGATTGTCGTATTAGATGGATATACATTGAACCCGGGCGATTTGTCTTGGGATGCTTTGAAAGAGTGGGGAGAACTCACCGTGTACGAACGGACGGCTCCCAAAGAGGTGTTGAAGCGTGCTGCCGGTGCGGAAGTGCTGTTTACCAATAAAGTGGTATTGGATGCGGATACGATTGAAAAGTTGCCGGATTTGAAATACATCGGCGTGCTGGCTACTGGATATAATATTGTTGACATAGAAGCGGCATCCCGCCGGGGAGTGGTCGTGACGAACATTCCGGCGTATAGTACGAAGTCGGTGGCTCAGATGGCATTTGCCCATATCTTGAACATTGTACAGCGAACAGGACATTATGCCGAGGAAGTGAGGAATGGAAGGTGGAGTGGTCAGGCGGACTTTTGTTTCTGGGATACACCGCTGCATGAACTCGACGGAAAGAAGATGGGAATCATCGGTTTCGGCAATACTGGTCGGGCCACAGCTCGCATTGCCGTCAGTTTCGGACTGGATGTGTATGCCTATACCAGCAAATCGGCCATGGAACTTCCTCCCGAAGTGCATAAATGTCCTTCATTGGACGAACTGTTCCGGAAATGTGACATTGTAAGCCTGCATTGTCCGTTGGCAGAAGATACCCGTGAACTGGTAGATGCCCGTAAGCTGAGTTTGATGAAGCCGACTGCCATTCTGATTAATACAGGCCGTGGCGGACTGGTCAACGAGCAGGATTTGGCAGATGCCTTGAACGGGGGGAAGATTGCAGCTGCCGGTTTGGATGTGCTTTCTTCTGAACCACCTCGTGCCGATAATCCGTTGCTGAAGGCACGTAATTGTTACATAACTCCTCATCAGGCTTGGGCCACCAGCGAGGCGCGTGTCCGGTTGATGAATCTCGCTGTAAACAACCTGAAGGCTTTCGTGGAAGGTTGTCCGGTAAATGTGGTATCAAGATAAACAGGGAGTGACGTATGACAAAGGAAGAACGTATAGAAAAGGCGGTCGGCCTGTTTAAGGAAGGATATAATTGTTCACAATCGGTGGTAGGAGCATACGCCGATTTGTATGGGTTTACGTTTGAACAGGCGATGCATATTTCAGCTTCGTTTGGTGGAGGCATTGGAAGGATGCGTGAAACTTGTGGAGCGGCTTGTGGTATGTTTCTGTTGGCCGGGTTGGAACGGTGTGCCAAGGATGGAGCCGACCGTGAAGGGAAGGCAGCCAATTACAAGCTGGTACAGGAACTGGCCGGAAAGTTCAAGGAGGAGTGCGGGTCGCTTCGTTGCGCCGATTTGTTGGGACTGTCTAAAAAAGAACCTATTGTTTCTACGCCGGAAGCCCGTACTCCTCAGTATTATGCCAAGCGACCATGTGCTCGAATGGTGGAAACTGCAGCGAAAATTTGGGGAGATTTCTTGGAAAATGAAGGAAAATTGTAATAAGATACGCTTTTCTCAATTTTAAAATGAAAGTTTCCAGTTTTTCTGTATGCATTTATCTTGTTTTTTGTTAATTTTGCCACAGTTTGATGCGCGTCAATTTTAGATGTATAATTATAAAAGCAAAAAGACTATGTTAAAAGAAAAAGCAGGTGTCATTGCCGGACAAATCTGGGAGGCACTGAATGAAACAGAAGGCAAAACTCAGAAGCAGCTTAAAAAAGAAGCCAAATTGAAAGCAGACAAGGACTTGTTCTTGGGATTGGGTTGGTTGCTGAGAGAGGATAAAATTGAAACAAGTGAAGTGGATGGGGAATTGTTTGTAAAATTGAAATAATTCTTTAAGAAAATAGAAAAGTGCGCTGGCTGGGATGGAAGTCCGGGTGAGCGCACTTTTTTTGTTTTAGTGGGAAGCTTGTTTATAGCATCCTTCGGCGGTTTCCTCACAAGGTGTATCCGATGTTTCGAACTCGATGGTAGAATGCGAAATACCATGTGCGGAAAGCAGCTGTTTCAGTTGATGTTTGGTGTTCTCCATGTCCGAAAGTTTGCGGATTACGATATGGAGAGTAGCTGCATTTTCAGTGGTGCTGACAGCCCATATATGCAAGTGATGCCAGCTTTCCACTCCGGGAACCCGGTTGATTTCTGTTTCCAGTTTTTCCAATTGAATCTGTTCGGGGACAGCATCCAAACACAAATACAGACTTTCTCTGAGCAGTTTCCAGGTAGACAACAGAATAATGATGGCGATAGCCATTCCGATAAAGGCATCAATGACGTAGCATTGTGTAAAACTGATGAGAATTCCGGAAAGGACTACTCCCACCGAAACCAGGGTATCCATTGCCATGTGCAGAAACGCTCCCTTTATGTTCAGGTCGTTTTTCTGGCCTTTCATCAGGAGGAGAGCTGTGGCCCCGTTGACCAGGATGCCTATGCCGGCTGTCCAGGAAATCGCCTCACCAGAGATGGGGGCCGTACTTCTAAGTTTGTAGATACTTTCAATCAGAATGCCTCCTACGGCGATGAGCAGGATAACAGCATTGACCAGTGAAACCAGGACAGTACTTTTTTTATATCCATAAGTGAAGTGTCGGTTCCCTTTTCGGGCAGCCATTCGGATGGCAAAGAGTGAAAGCAGGAGACTGAATACGTCGCTCAGGTTATGTCCGGCGTCAGAGAGCAGTCCCAGTGAATGATAGATAAATCCGATACCCGCTTCTACAATGACAAACAGCAGGTTCAGCAGGATACAGACAATGAAGGTGGTGCTCACGGATTGTATGACGTGATGATGTGCGTGGGCATGTGAATGAATGTGTGACATAAGTATTTGTTTTTGTTTCTGCCGCGAAGTTAAGTGCTTTTGTGGCATCTTGTACCAGGGAGGTGACAATAACAACCTGGTTGCAGCAGAAGTCGGATGTGGAAAGAAGATGAGGCGATTTTGACGGAAACTATTATCTTTGCAGTAAATCAAAGAGATAGAGTCATGAAAAAAATGGTATGTCCGCAATGTAAGATTGCCGCAATGTATGTAAAGAATGCAGCTGGGGAACGTCGGCTGGTGTATGTGACTTCAGAAGGAGAAGTCGTTCCTAAGAAGGAAGATGAATCGCTTGTGGGCTTCAACCTGGAAGAAGTCTTTTGTCTGGGTTGCTCGTGGCATGGTTCACCTAAACGTTTGGTAAAGTATTGAACTTTCAGCCCTTTGGCCTGGATATATGATGAAATCTGAAGAATAGTCTATTTATCGTGAGTTATAGTCTAGTTTATTTGGAAAAGAAAAAAAGGTGAAATAAAAAAATATACTTATCTTTGTCTATATTTTATGCTTTTTAAAGAACAAAGATAAGTATGGAAAAAGTAATTATTAACTCGTACGAAGAGTTTGAAAAGTTGGTAGGTCAGCAGATTGGAGTATCCGACTGGCTGGAAATTCCACAGGAGCGTATTAATCAATTTGCTGATGCCACATTGGACCATCAGTGGATTCACGTAGATATAGAACGTGCCAAGGTGGAAAGTCCTTATAAGAGTACCATTGTGCATGGTTACCTGACGTTGTCTCTGCTTCCTTATTTGTGGAATCAGATTATTGAAGTTAATAATCTGAAGATGATGGTCAATTACGGGATGGATAAAATGAAATTCGGTCAGGCAGTTTTGTCGGGACAAAGCGTAAGACTGGTAGCAAGTCTGCATTCACTGGTCAATCTGCGCGGAGTAGCAAAAGCCGAAATAAAATTTTCTATTGAAATCAAGGATCAGAAGAAGAAAGCACTGGAAGGTATAGCTACTTTCCTGTATTATTTCAATTGATGTTTTTATTTTTATTGTAGAGAGGAAAAATGTCGGAAGTGAGCCGGGCGTATCTATGAGCTGAGGACTTACTTCCGGCTTTTTTTTTAGAATTTCAGTGAAGCATAGAAACCGCAATAGCCATCGCCTGCTACCGGACTGAGGGATAGGTCATGTTTCTTTGCAAATGGGCGGGTAAAGATATAAGAACTTCCTGCTCCGATGGCAGCGCCAGCTGCTACATCCCACCAGTCGTGTTTTTTTCCATATACCCGGCTCCAGCCTACGTAAGTGGATACCACATAAGCGGGCAGTCCCCATTTCCATCCATAACGTCGTTGGATGAAAGAAGCAGCTGCGAAAGATACGGAAGTATGCATGGAGGGAAATGAATGATTGTCGCTGTAGTCAGGCCGTTCTTTTTTGACGGCATATTTCAGGGCGTAGGTTACCCCCAGTGTCGTAACTCCGGCCAGTGCTCCTTGTTTCAGTCCTTCCCAGTCTTTTTGAATGAGAATGGCTGTCAGTCCGGCTACGGGTAGCAGGACTGCTCCAATGTCGCCGGAAGTACGAACAGCCTTCCGTTGACTGCTGATTTCAAGTTGCTGGGCTTGAAGAGGCAGGGTGAGGCAGAGAACTGCCAGAAAAAATAGAATCTGTTTCATTACAGGGCAAGAAATTTGGGTAGAAAGATAATGCATCCAATGGTTGCGGCACCGATAGCCAGTATCAGTACGGCTCCGGCCGCCAGGTCTTTGGTTCGCTTGATTGCTTCGTTGTAGCCGGGAGAAACCAAATCAGCCAAGGCCTCAATCGAGGAATTGACAGCTTCTGCAGCCAATACCATGGCGATGGCGAATACGATGGCAATCCATTCGATAGGAGATAGTCCGGTTACACATCCGGCTATTATGGCGCATCCGGCTGCAAAGCAGTGAATCCAGGCATTGTGTTCGCGAGTAACGAGCAAACGGATGCCGTTGCCTGCAAACTTGAAGCTTCGGAGCCGTTTCCGTAAGGTGAATCCTTCGTTCTTCATCTTCAAAAACTTAAATTTCTACCGTAACTTCTACCGGGCAATGGTCGGAACCGAATATTTCAGTGTGAATTTTAGCTCCCTTCAATTTGTCAGAAAGGCTGGCTGAAGCCAGGAAATAATCAATACGCCACCCTGCATTCTTTTCGCGTGCCTTGAAACGATAAGACCACCAAGAATAGATGTTGGTCTGGTCAGGGTAGAAATGGCGGAAGGTGTCAATGAATCCTGCATCGAGCAGCTGTTGAAACTTTTCACGTTCCTGGTCGGTGAATCCGGCATTCATTCGGTTCGTTTTTGGATTCTTCAGGTCAATTTCCTTGTGAGCCACATTCAAGTCTCCGCATACCAGAACCGGTTTGATTTGGTCGAGTTTCTTTAAATAGTTCCGGAAGTCATCATCCCATGTCATACGGTAGTCCAGTCGTTTCAGACCATCTTGTGAATTGGGGGTATAAACCGTTACCAGGAAAAATTTTTCCATTTCCAAAGTAATGACACGTCCTTCACGGTCATGTTCTTCGAGTCCCAGCCCATAGGTTACTTGTAAAGGTTGATGCCGGGTAAAGATGGCCGTACCGGAATAGCCTTTTTTTTCGGCATAGTTCCAATAGGAAGTATAGCCTTCAAAAGAAAGGTCAAGTTGTCCTTCCTGCATTTTTGTTTCCTGCAGGCAGAAAAAGTCGGCATCAAGCTGGTTAAACACTTCTCGGAAACCTTTGTCGCAGCAGGCACGCAGCCCGTTTACGTTCCAGGATATCAGTTTAATCATACGAGTTATTTTTTCAAGTCAAATAAATAGGTGAGACGTCCGCCGATATATGAATGTGCGGAACGTGAGAAATAATCTTTTTTAGTGTTATTATAAAAATCGCTCAGTCCGAAATAGTAGCGGGCTTCCAGCAGGAAGTGTCCGATACCGGTGCGTATTTCCACGCCTCCGCCTCCTACGATTCCGTAGTCGAATTTCCGGTCGGCAAATTTCCCATACTGTTCAATGGTACCTTGCGGACGGTTGGATGTATTCCAGGTGGATGGGTCACTATAAAATTCTTTTTCTCCCATCAGAAATCCGATTTGCGGGCCGAGGTTCAAGATGAATCGGGCTCCGTTACCTTGGTCTTTTCCGAAGGCAAGATGTGCCAGTAGAGGAATTTCTATGTAGTTCATGGCCCGGTGGTAGGTGTTGTTACTGCCATCCTCAATCACTTCTTTCCATCCTCGTTGGGAGAAGTTGATTTCGCCTTGGATACCACAAATCATCTTGAAGTATTTTTCGGAGATATAGCGGACGGTGAGTCCGAATTCCGGAGCAATGAAGTTGGTCTGTTTGATGCTGGGAGTAAAGCTGACAGAGTTCAGGTTGACTCCTCCGTTGATTCCTACTGACAGATTATGCCGTTCGTCTTGCAGCTGGGCATGAATGAATTGTGGAATCAGGCAGAGCAGACTACACACGAATAGGATTTGCCGAAATCTTTTCATCTTATTCAAAATCAAGTTTAATCAGTTCGTAGTCTTTAGTCAGGTGGACAAAGAATACTTTCTGGTTGATAAAGCCTCCCCAGTTGTTTACTCGTTCAAATTTGAATCCGGTCTGTATGGGGGTGACGTTCACTTTATTCAGGTTGTCTTCCAGTTTGTTGCCTTGCTGTGAGAGACCTTTCAGGAAAAAATATCCTGTATCAAATCCCAGCATGCCATATTTGGGGAAGGTATTGGCCATGTCTTTGCTATACCAACGGCGGTAGTTTTGGGCAAAGCGTACTGCTTCTGGAAACAGATTGTTGGTATAGAAGGATGAATAGAAATACGTATCCAGCTCATAGAAGCTGGCAAGATGTTCTTGCGTATAAGTCTGCCATTCCGGATAACCGAATAAGTGCATGTTGAAGTTCGGGTGCGACCGCAATACATTGCTCAATTGAGGAAGTATTCTGGTCAGGGCACTGCTTCGCCCGGAAGTCGGGATGAAAATATTTTCCCGTAGCGTATCCATGGCGGCAATGATTTTTTCAGGGGCAAGGTTTGTGCCCAGCTGTATCTGTTTGAATCCGATACGATTGTCTTTCAGCTCATTTTTCATTCCATTGATAAATTCTGTCTTCTCTTTATCTCCGTTGGCCACATCGATGAATACAATGTTTGTCCGACTGAATTTTCGGAGGAAATGTTCATACACTTCGGAATAGAAGTAAGATTGTGGAGTGTTTATTTGATAAATCATCGGATTGTTGAACACTTGGTCCACTTTCGGAGCAAAAGGAATGACCAGGCGGATTTTATTGCGTTTGGCAAAGTCGGATAACTGTCCAATCTGGGCTGTATGGACAGGTCCGAAAATTATGTCCATGTTTTTCATTTCCGGCTGGTTTAAAATACCGGAAATGACGCTGGAACTTCCTTTGGTATCGTATGTGTATAAATTAATGGATACACCTTGACGTTTCAAACTGTCCATAGCCATCAGGAATCCTTCGTAATATTCCACCATACGTGTCTGTTCGTCCGATTTGGCATTGTTGACAGATGTAAACGGGAGCATGACCGCAGCTTGGATAGTATGAAAGGATTTGGGAGCCAGTCTGGTCTGATTAAAAAGTTCTTCATTCGATGGACTGGTGGATGGGGCGACGGGCTGTTGTTTGCTTGCCTGAGTATTTTTAGGATAAGGGATGAAGAGGTACATTCCTTTCTTTAACTTTCCAGTCTTTAACTCCGGATTCAGCTCCAAAAGGTCTTCTTGTGAAATGTTATATTCCTGGCAAATACTGAAGATGGTTTCTTTTCGTTCTACCTTGTGCATTTCCTTCCAGTCTTTTTGGGATATGGCGGAACTGGTAGGGCGAGTCTCGGCTGGTTGGGAAACAGGTGCTGTAGCATTCTCTGTCGGGATGGAAATAACTTGGCCAATACGGAAGTTGCTGGCGCTTAGTCCTGGGTTGGCATCACAGATGGCTTGTGCACTGACATTGTATTTTACGGTCAACTGATACAAGGTTTCTCCAGCCTGTATGGTGTGAAACGTATTTTTTTCGTTGGAAGAAACATTGTTCGTCTGTGGTATTTTCAGTGCTTCTCCGGCGCGAATTTGTTTGTCGCTTCCCGGATTCAGGCGGACGATATCATCCACTGTCACATGATACATGCTTGCAATGGAGTAGAGGCTTTGGCCTTTACTTACTGTATGTAGAAAATAATTGTTTCCGTTTTGTGCGTGGAGAGCCTTTTGGGCACTTCCAATCGTTAAAGCCAGTGAAAGACAAACTATCTGAAAGAATCTCATGGTCATTTATGGATTGATTGAGTGGCAAAAGTACAAAAAAAATTGCATTGTAGGATGAAAATGGAAAAGTAAATATCTCTATCTTTGCAAAGATATCATTGAAGGATAATATGACTGAAGGAACTGAAACGATTTGTGTGCAGGGGGCCCGGGTACACAACTTGAAAAATATAGATGTAGAAATTCCCCGTGATAGTTTGACGGTGATTACCGGATTAAGTGGAAGTGGAAAATCTTCCTTGGCCTTCGACACCTTGTTTGTGGAAGGACAGCGGCGTTATATCGAGACCTTTTCGGCGTATGCCCGTAATTTCCTGGGAGGAATGGAACGTCCGGATGTGGATAAGATTAAGGGACTGAGTCCGGTGATTTCCATCGAGCAGAAGACGACCAATAAGAATCCACGTTCTACGGTAGGAACCACTACAGAAATATATGATTATCTGCGTTTGTTGTTCGCGCGGGCAGGCACGGCTTATTCGTATCTGTCGGGAGAGAAGATGGTGAAGTACACCGAAGAGCAGATTTTGGATTTGATTCATCGGGATTATAAGGGAAAACGAATTTTTATTCTGGCTCCTTTGGTTCGGACACGTAAAGGACATTATAAAGAGTTGTTCGAGCAGGTGCGTAAGAAGGGTTACCTTTATGTCCGGGTAGACGGGGAAATCAAGGAGATTGTCCATGGCATGAAATTGGACCGTTACAAGAACCATGACATTGAGGTAGTGATTGACAAAACGGTGGTGACGGACAAGGAAGACAGCCGGTTGAAGCAAAGTGTGTCTACAGCCATGCAGCAGGGCGACGGCCTTCTCATGATATTGGATGCACAGACCGAGAGTGTACGTCACTATAGTAAGCGACTGATGTGTCCGGTGACAGGATTGTCCTATAAGGAACCTGCACCGCATAATTTTTCGTTCAATTCGCCACAGGGAGCATGTCCGCGTTGCAAGGGATTGGGGTACGTCAATTTGATTGACGAGGACAAGGTGATTCCCGACCGTTCGTTGTCTGTCTATGAAGGAGCGGTCGCCCCGTTGGGAAAATACAAGAATGTGATGATTTTCTGGCAGCTGGAAGCCTTGTTGGAACGTTATGAGGCCACGCTGAAAACGCCGGTAAGTGAATTGCCGGAAGATGCCATCAATGAAATCTTGTACGGATGCGATGAGCGTCTGAAAATCAAGAGTACATTGATTCATACCACTTCCGATTATTTTGTAGTGTATGAAGGGATTGTCAAGTATATCCAGATGATGCAGGAAAAGGAGGCTTCGGCTACCGCACAGAAATGGGCGGAACAGTTTGCTAAGACGGATGTGTGCCCGGAATGTAAGGGGGCACGTCTGAACAAGGAGGCTTTGCATTTCCGTATTCATGACAAGAATATTTACGAACTGGCCACCATGGATATCAGTGAACTGTATGACTGGGTGTGTCATGTGGAGGATTTTCTGGAAGAAAAGCAACGTCTGATTGCGACGGAAATCTTGAAGGAAATACGTACCCGCTTGAAGTTCTTGCTGGATGTGGGACTGGATTATCTTTCTCTGAACCGTTCTTCGGTCACTTTGTCGGGCGGAGAGAGTCAGCGTATCCGTCTGGCCACTCAGATTGGTTCCCAGTTGGTCAATGTGCTGTATATCTTGGATGAGCCCAGCATCGGGTTGCATCAGCGTGACAATATCCGGTTAATCAATTCCTTGAAAGAACTGCGGGATTTGGGAAATACTGTGATAGTGGTGGAGCATGACAAGGATATGATGCTGGCCGCAGACTACATTGTAGACATGGGGCCGAAAGCCGGTCGGTTGGGAGGAGAGGTAGTCTTTTCCGGTACTCCGGCAGAAATGCTGAAAACCGATACGCTGACCTCACAATATTTGAACGGGAAGATGAGCATTGAAGTGCCGGCGGAGCGGAGAAAGGGCAATGGGTATTCTTTGATTCTACGAGGAGCCCGTGGCAACAACCTGAAAGGCGATGATGTGGAGTTCCCGTTGGGCAAGCTGATTTGCGTGACGGGCGTTTCCGGTAGTGGAAAGTCTACGTTGGTAAACGATACGTTGCAGCCGATTCTCTCCCAGCATTTCTACCGTTCGTTGCAAGACCCCTTGCCGTATGACAGTGTGGAAGGATTGGAATACATTGACAAAGTGGTGAATGTGGACCAGTCTCCGCTGGGAAGAACGCCCCGTTCCAATCCGGCAACATATACGGGTGTGTTTTCTGATATCCGTAACCTGTTTGTCGGCCTTCCGGAGGCGAAGATTCGCGGCTATAAGGCCGGACGTTTCTCGTTTAATGTGTCTGGCGGACGATGTGAAGCTTGTGGCGGAAACGGTTACAAGACTATCGAGATGAATTTCCTGCCGGATGTGCTGGTGCCGTGTGAGGTGTGTCACGGCAAGCGCTACAACCGTGAGACGCTGGAAGTGCGCTACAAGGGAAAGTCCATTGCTGATGTGTTGGATATGACCATCAACCGTGCGGTGGAATTCTTTGAGAATGTACCGCAGATTCTGAATAAAATCAAGGTGTTGCAGGAAGTGGGGCTTGGCTATATCAAACTGGGGCAACCTTCCACGACCTTGTCGGGAGGGGAGAGCCAGCGCGTGAAACTGGCTACGGAATTGTCGAAGAGAGATACGGGTAAGACCGTGTACATTCTGGACGAGCCGACCACCGGATTACACTTTGAGGATATTCGGGTGTTGATGAATGTGCTGAACCGTTTGGTGGACAAAGGAAATACGGTTATCGTGATAGAGCATAATCTGGATGTCATTAAAATGGCAGACTATATTATTGATATGGGCCCCGAAGGCGGAAAGGGAGGAGGCCAGTTGCTGGTTTGCGGTACTCCGGAAGAGGTGGCCGAATCGGGTAAAGGATATACATCAGGTTTCTTAAAGGAAGAATTGAAAGGAGCGATAAAAAATGGCAAAAGATAAGATTGCAAAGACCAATGCAGCCCGTCTGTTGGATCGGGACAAAGTGAAATACGAACTGGTTCCATACGAGGTGGACGAGAACGACTTGAGTTGTGTGCATGTGGCTGCCACATTGGGAGAGAATATCGAACAGGTGTTCAAAACACTGGTTTTGCAGGGAGATAAATCGGGATATTTTGTTTGTGTAGTTCCGGGGGAACATGAAATCGACCTGAAAATGGCGGCCAAGATTTCCGGAAACAAGAAATGCGACTTGATACCCATGAAAGAACTGCTTCCGCTTACGGGTTACATCCGTGGGGGCTGCTCTCCTATCGGGATGAAGAAACATTTCCCCACTTACATCCATCACACTTGCAATGATTTTCCTTATATTTATGTCAGTGCAGGAGTGAGAGGTTTGCAGGTGAAGCTGGCTCCGGCCGATTTGATTAAAGTGAGCCAGGCAGAAGTGTGTACATTGTTTTAAGATAGTAGAATAATAGAATCAATCGTTTATGGGATACGGAAAATGGATTGGGGGAATCATGGGATTCATGACCATGGGACCTTTGGGGGCCTTGGCGGGATTTGCCATCGGTTCTTTGTTTGACAAAAGTGTGGCTGCACAGAATGAAATAGATGGAGCAGGCGGTACGGCACAAGAAGATATCTATGCCGGACAGCGCAACAGTTTCTTGTTCTCCATGCTGGTCATGGCTTCGTATATTATTCGTGCAGACGGTCGCATCATGCACAGTGAGATGGAATTTGTACGTCAGTTCCTTCGGGTTAATTTTGGTGCCAATGCGGTGGAAGAAGGTGAACGTATTTTGCTGAATCTGTTTGAACAGCGCAAGCAGATGGAACAGAATGACCCTTCTGCGTTTCGTCGTACCATCCGGGAATGTGGGGCACAGATTGCGGCCAATTTGACCTATGAACAGCGTCTGCAGTTGCTCGATTTCTTGGTAAAGATTGCCCAAAGTGACGGCAATGTGTGTCAGGCAGAGATTGACGCGCTGAAGGAAGTGGCTCAGTCCATGCAGTTGTCTTTACAGGAAGTGGATTCCATGCTGAACCTGAAGGGCGATTCACTGGAGGATGCCTACAAGGTGCTGGAAATCGAACCTACTGCTTCGGACGAAGAAGTACGCAAGGCTTATCGCAGTCTCGTGCTGAAGCATCATCCTGACCGCGTAGCTACGTTGGGGGAAGACATCCGGAAAGCTGCCGAAGAAAAGCTCCAGCGTATCAATGATGCGAAAGAGCGGATTTTCAAGGCACGTGGTATGAAATAACCTATTTTTTATCTTCCGACGGGCCGAACCACTTGTCAATGAGCAATGCCAAGGCTCCGTCGCCAGTCACGTTGCAGGCTGTGCCGAAACTGTCCATGGCGATGTATAAGGCAATCATCAGGGCCTGTGCATTCTCGTCAAATCCCAGCATGGACGACAAGATGCCGAGCGAGGCCATAATGGCTCCTCCAGGTACACCCGGGGCGGCTACCATGGTGATTCCCAACATAAAGATAAATCCGGCAAACATTTGGAAATCGTAGGGAATATCTTGCATCATCATCAGGGCCAGGGCGCAGGCCACAATCTTCATGGTACTTCCCGACAGGTGGATGGTGGCACACAAGGGGATGACAAATCCGGCAATCCCTTCGTGTACACCGTTTTGTATGGTCTGTTTCAGGGTGACAGGAATGGTGGCGGCAGACGACTGGGGTTCCTAAGGCAGTGAAATAGGCCGGCATCATTCTTGCCAGTAGACGGAATGGATTCTTGCGTACAAACAGTCCCGCGATGCAGTATTGGAATATCAGCAAGAAGATGTGCAGGAGGAAGATGATGCCGATAATCTTGATAAACACTGCCAGTACGTGGAACACTTGTCCGGAGTGAGTCATGTTGAAGAAAATGCCGAAGATATAAATCGGCAACAGGGGAAGTATCACGGCTTGTATGGTCTTGACGATAATTTCCTTGAAATCGTTGCAGACATTTTTCAGGTAGGTGGTATCCAGGTGAGCCAGTCCGAGTCCGAGAGTGAAGGCCATGACGAGTGCGGTCATAACGTTGAGCGGTTCGGGTATGGCTACGGTGAAGAACGGGGTAGTTCCTTATGCCTCACTGATTTCCGACAAAGGTATGTTTCGGGTGATGAGGCTGGGGAAGAAGGTCTCTCCCACGCCGAATGAAAGAAATCCGGAAAACAGGGTGGCTCCGTAAGCCAGCAACACGGTGGCTACCAGCATTTTCCCGGCTCCTTTTCCGATGTCGGCGATGGCCGGGGTGACCAGTCCTACAATAATCAGAGGAATGATGAAGTTCAGAAACTGGCTGAAAAGCGCGTTGAATGTCACAAAAATGCGTACCGGAAGTGCCGGCGAAACTGTACCTGCACCAATACCCAGAGCGATAGCTAGGATGATGCGGGCAAGGAGTCCTAGTTTAATTTTTTTCATGGGGCTTAGTTTTTGTCACAAAGATAGTATAATAATCCTGAATAAGCGATACACCCTACCAGAGGAAATGATTACTTTTGTGCCCGAGAAAAATAACGGACAAAATTAGTTAAATTATGGAACCGACTCAAAAGAAGATTAACAAGGTAGAGCTTCGAAATTTGCAGATTGAAGACTATGCACAGCTTGCCCAGTCGTTTACCCGCGTTTATGCAGACAAGGATGTGTTCTGGACACATGCACAAATAGAAAAACTAATTCGTATTTTCCCTGAAGGACAGATTGTAACCGTCGTGGATGACAAGATTGTGGGATGCGCACTTTCTATCATCGTGGATTATGATTTGGTCAAGGGAGACCACACGTATGCGAAGGTGACAGGAGATGAGACCTTCAGCACGCACAACCCGAAAGGAAATATCCTTTATGGTATTGAAGTGTTTATCCATCCCGAATACCGGGGATTGCGTCTGGCCCGCCGAATGTATGAATACCGCAAGGAGTTGTGTGAAAAATTGAATCTGAAAGCCATCATGTTTGGTGGACGTATTCCGAACTATTACAAATATGCCGACCAGATGCGTCCGAAGGAGTACATCGAGAAGGTCCGTTCGCGCGAAATCTACGATCCGGTGCTGACCTTCCAGCTTTCGAATGATTTCCACGTACGTCGTGTGATGCGTAATTACCTGCCGAACGACGAGGAATCCAAGCACTGCGCTACGTTGCTGCAGTGGGATAATATTTACTATCAGCCGCCTACGGATTCGTACATTGACAAGAAGACCACAGTCAGAGTAGGGTTGGTACAGTGGCAGATGCGTTCCTATCAGACATTGGATGACGTGTTTGAGCAAGTGGAGTTTTTCATCGATGCGGTGGCCGGATATAAGAGTGACTTTGTACTTTTCCCGGAATATTTCAACGCTCCGTTGATGGCCAAATTCAACAATATGGGAGAGGCCCAGTCTATCCGTGCTTTGGCTCAATATACGGAAGATATCAGAGACCGTTTCATCAACCTGGCTATCAAGCATAACATCAATATTATCACCGGAAGTACGCCTTACGTGAAAGAGGACGGCGGACTCTATAATGTGGGTTTCCTTTGCCGTCGTGATGGAACTTACGAAATGTATGAGAAGATTCATGTAACTCCCGATGAAGTGAAGAGCTGGGGATTGAGCGGCGGTAAGAAAGTACAGACCTTTGACACCGACTGTGCCAAAATCGGCGTGCTGATTTGCTACGATGTGGAATTCCCGGAACTTTCCCGACTGATGGCCGACCAGGGCATGCAGATTCTGTTTGTGCCGTTCCTGACCGATACACAGAACGGTTATTCACGTGTGCGGGTCTGCGCACAGGCACGTGCCATTGAAAATGAATGTTTCGTGGTGATTGCCGGTAGTGTGGGCAACCTGCCTCGTGTGCACAACATGGATATCCAGTATGCCCAGTCGGGAGTCTTTACACCGTGCGACTTTGCTTTCCCGACCGACGGAAAACGTGCGGAAGCTACTCCGAATACCGAAATGATTCTGGTTTCAGATGTGGATTTGGACTTGTTGAATGAACTTCACACCTATGGTAGTGTGCGTAACCTGCGTGACCGCCGGAATGATTTGTATGAATTGCGTATGAAAAAGAACGCACAGGAAAATAATTGATAAAAAATCCCCGGATGGCAATCTCGTTATCCGGGGATTTTTGTGTCTTATTCTTTGTAAAGGTCTTCGTGGTAGTCGAACAGCCAGTCGGCTTCTGCCAGTAGCGGATGGTGTTTGTCTTTCTCCGAAAGGATGACTTTTTCGGCAGGAACCTTCCAGTCAATCTTCAAAACCGGGTCGTTCCAGGCGATGGCTCCTTCACTTTGGGGGGCATAAAAATTGTCGCACTTATACTGGAAGATGACTTCGTCGCTCAGTACGCTGAATCCGTGGGCAAAGCCTCGTGGAATGAAGAACTGGCGGTGATTGTCTTCGGTCAGTTCCACTGCTACATGTTGTCCGAAAGTGGGAGAACCCTTTCGGATGTCCACCGCCACGTCGAGTACAGCACCTTTGATGACTCTTACCAGTTTGCTTTGAGCAAACGGTGGTTTCTGAAAATGCAGTCCGCGTAACACTCCGTAACTGGATTTACTCTCGTTGTCTTGTACGAAATGGATGGTGCGTACTTGCTTGTCGAAATCTCTTTGTGAAAAAGATTCAAAAAAATATCCTCTCTCATCTTTGAACAGGCGGGGTTCAATAATGACCACCCCTTCAATCTCTGTATTTATTACTTCCATTTTTGAATGATTCATTTATCGATTGTTTCTTTGCAACTCGTCGATGACTTTCAGTAAATATTGGCCGTATTGGTTTTTCAGCATGGGCTGGGCCAGTTCTCTCATCTTTTCGGGGGTAATCCAGCCTTGTCGCAGGGCGATTCCTTCCAGGCAAGCCACTTTCAGTCCTTGTCGTTTTTCAATTACCTCGATGTAGGTGGATGCCTCTGCCAGCGAGTCGTGTGTGCCGGTGTCCAGCCAGGCGAATCCTCTTCCCAAAGTCTGGACTTTCAGCTCTCCGTCGGCCAGGAAATGCTGGTTCACCGAAGTGATTTCCAGTTCACCGCGGGCGGAAGGCTTGATTTGTTTGGCTACTTCCACCACCTTGTTCGGATAGAAATAAAGGCCTGTCACGGCATAGTTGGACTTGGGGTGCTGAGGCTTTTCTTCAATGGACAGGCAATTTCCTTCCTTGTCGAATTCAGCCACTCCATAACGTTCCGGGTCGCTCACCCAGTAACCAAAAACAGTGGCTTTTCCTTCTTCTTCAGCCATACGGACTGCTTCTTTCAGCATCACCGTGAAGCTGTTTCCATGGAAAATATTGTCACCCAAGACCAGACAGACCGCATCCTTTCCGATAAATTCTTCTCCAATCAGGAATGCCTGTGCCAGTCCGTCGGGGGAAGGTTGTTCTGCATATTCAAAATGTACACCGAAATCACTTCCGTCTCCTAGCAGTCGGCGGAATCCGGGAAGGTCGTATGGGGTAGAAATAATCAGAATATCACGTATCCCTGCCAGCATCAGCACAGATATCGGGTAATAAATCATGGGTTTGTCGAAAATCGGAAGGAGCTGTTTGGAGACTCCTTTGGTTATTGGGTAGAGGCGAGTGCCCGACCCTCCTGCAAGAACAATACCTTTCATGGTTGTATGTTTTTAATTAGTTTGATGCAAAGAAAAAAGTTTTTTGTGAGAACTCAAAGTTTCTGACCATTATCATTAAGGTGGAAAAGAAATCCTGGATACTTTTTGTAAAGAAAAATACAAATTCCTTTCCGAAGGTATTGCAGGTTTCAAAAATAGTTGTACCTTTGCAACGCATTTGAGAAAAACAAGTGCGGCGAACATTTTGGTTCCTTGGATGAGTGGCTTAGTCAGCGGTCTGCAAAACCGTGTACGGCGGTTCGAATCCGCCAGGAACCTCGCAAATTGGAAAGAGAGCACATTCGGTTCCTTGGATGAGTGGCTTAGTCAGCGGTCTGCAAAACCGTGTACGGCGGT
>ENA-UOJA01000475-UOJA01000475.1-human-gut-metagenome-genome-assembly--contig:-C19-NODE-475-length-38877-cov-7.394132_pt1 | contig 38877 bp, 49 predicted proteins | sample MGYA00242337_ERZ723884 | MGnify/ENA metagenome assembly ERZ723884
CTTTTAAATCAACAAACTATTTTTTGATGCACAAATCCGTTTTGGACAGTAGTGCATTTCGTCGCGGAGACGACGATTGTCTGTAAGGGACTGCCCGTAGACATCTTTAGCCACCTTGTCGCTGTAGTTTTCGGACTTCAGCATAGCGTTTTCGGCCATCAAGGCCGAGACCTTGTCGGCGCAACCGTTGCCGAAGAGACCGCCAAGAAGGCCGCCGTTTCCACCGTTCGATCCGGCCAAAACGCCGAGAGCGGTTCCCGCGATACCAAGACCGAGGCCAGTACCGGCGACACCTTTAGATGCAAATTCACCCATGACAAAACTCCTTGTCACAGGAACTCAAAGGTTCTCTATACGTAAGTAAATGTGCGCTCGGTTGGCGCTAAGGATTAGGCTCAGGGGCCTTGTGTGAAGCAGAATCCGAACGGTTCTGCAAGCTAGGGTCATTGTATACAGAAAGATCAAGCACATCAAGCGTCTTGCAGCGCCGACATACGATCATCACCGTCCCGCCGGGCGGACGTTCTAACGAAAGATCGAAGAGACGTTTACCGCACCTCGGGCAAACAACCTTTACCGCTTCCATCTTATTCCCTCCTACTAATGTTCTCTCGAAGATCAGAAAGAACCGTGTTGAGCGATGCTTTGTCACCGCGGCCACAGGCCAAGACTAGCTCGGTCACGAGCGCGTTCCGGAAAGAACACAAAATGCCAGAGAAGTTTCCTCGGCGTGTGATCACTTGGGCGCGGCATTCGTCTGCAGAGAACTCATCGACCATGCGCCGCACGTACCACTCAGCCTTCTGTAAATCCAAAAGCTCTGTGCCCTTAAAAGGCGCTCTCAGTATGTACTTCACGGCATTCCCCAGGCAAAAACTCAGATGCTGAGTAAGCTCAATCACCTCGTGGTCGTAATGCTCGGCGTAGTGCTGAGGATGATTTACAAGATCGGTCATTTAAGAATCTCCGTCAGTGCGTCGTGGTTTGCGGCGCATCGCTGATAGAGTCGGCCGCACTCTGAACCAGAGTCAGCCAGTCGGCGAACCAAGCCTTCCAACTCGGCAACTCGCTTTCTAAGAGCGTCTCCGGAACCTCCGCCGGCGGTGCTGTGACCGTCCGCGTGGCGCAACCTGGCGCGAGCACGATCAAGCTCAGAACGCAGATCGTTGTACTCAGCCTGCGCCAAGTTAATCGTGTCCGTTGCTTTTGAAAGTCCTTCCGCATTCTTTCTCTCCGCCACCCGCAGTGCGTCAGACTGCGCCGCCTCCATAAGCGCGATTTCTCTGTCGTAGTGGGCAGAAGTCAGCCAGCCCCCCGCCCCGAAAGCCAGGACGACCGCCAGCATGTAGACGTAATCTTTCACAACTCAACCCCTTCGAGTTTCGCGCGATTTCGTAATATGTCGAGATAGCCGTCCATCGTGTAGAGCTGGAACGTATAAAGGCCACGGGAACAAGTCGGCGTAAAGCCTAATTCCCCAGTGTCCCATTTAACAAGCATTGCAGCGAGTTTGTCTCGGCGAATCTTCAGTTGCAGGTACTCCGCCTTGAAGCGATCTTTGTAGTCATCGCTACACATCAGCGCGGCAGTGTCTTTGAGCTCCATCATTTGCGACTCCTGTAGTCCCAATAAGCGTGATGACCACGCACGTCAACATGAACGAAACCGTCGTAAAGGCCAACGCCGCCGTCAGCGTTGATTTCCAGGCACAAGTCCTGAAACTCAGGAATCAGTCGCGGATCATCAGGCCGAATGTCCGCCGCCATGCCTTTCGTGTGATAAGAATTAGACACGGCCCCGGGAATCGTCGCGTTGTATTCTGGGCTTCGGTATCCCGAATTAACGAGAACCGGCTTCCCCCACTGCCGGCGGATGCGGTTCAAAAGGTTCAAAAGTTCATCGCGCACCACGTGCGGAAAAGGAGACTTGTACGGGTCCTTCGGACTCTGCAACTCCTTTTCGTCAAAGAAACCATATTTCATCGGCCGCCTCTTTCTAAAAAACTTTTCAGAATGCTCACGCCGTCTTTCCCCATCATGCCGCCCAACCCGGCAAGAGCCCCTGCGGCCTCATCCGGCAAACCGTGAGAGTGTGCAGCCATACAGATCAGAAAGCCGACAAACCCCGACAGAGCTACCGCCCCAAAGAATTCCCACCAAAGGAACGGTTTCGCTTTATCCAACGAGTTCAAATACATCAAGCACTGAGCCATGGCACCCACCGCAAAGGCAAAGAGGTATCGAAAGTATTCGTGGTAGTCCTGCATCGAAATCCCTCAACTCTTTTGTAGCCTGCAGTATCAACGACGATCCCCGGCTTACGCGCACGAGCTTTTGTGCGCGTACACACATCGGCCTGCTTGAAGATGCCGTTCATGATGAGCAGAGACCCCTTCAATCCGGCTGACATCAAGGCCGAAGAAACCACCCGCCGCGAAAGCACGGAGCGCTATATGCGCCGCGTGAAGAAGTCCATCGCCTACGTAATGGACACGAAAGAAGGCCGCGAAGCTATGGAAATCATCTTGGATGCAACCGGGCTTTATCGACCGTCTTTCAACACAAACGCGCTTTCAATGGCTTACGCCGAAGGACGCCGCAGTGTCGGACTCGCTCTGCTCAATCTCATAGACCCGACTTCTTATCAAGAAATGCTGAGGGAATCTCATGAACGACGAAACAACGACCGGGGCTGAAAATACAAACGATGCCCCCGCTGCAGATCAGCCTGCAGCCAACCCGGCGGCTCAGTCCGCAGGTCAGGAAAGCCAGCCGCAGACCGACAAGCCTGCAACCGGAATGCCTGAGACCTTGCTGAACACTGCCACCGAAACTAAGCCCGAAGAAAAGCAGGACGGTGAAAAGGCGCCGAAAGACAGCGAGGCCGACAAGCCCGCTGAAGGGGCGCCAGAAAAGTACGAAGAGTTCAAGGCGCCTGAAGGCACCATGCTCGACGCCGCCGTTATGCAGCAATTCGGAGAAGTGGCAAAGGAACTCAACCTGCCGCAGGACAAAGCCCAAGACGTGGTCAACAAAATGGCCCCGATCATGGTGCAGCGCCAGATGGAACAGATTGCGGGAATTTCCAAACAGTGGGCTGAAAAATCGTCCAATGATCCGGAAATTGCCGACCACCTCAATGACATTGCCCGCATCCGAGATATGTTCGGCAAGGGCAGTGACGGGAATCTCGACCCGGATATTGCGGAGTTCATCAACTCCCCTGCCGGCAACCATCCTGGCGTGCTGAAGCTCCTTGCCCGTGTCGGTGCGAGTTTCGGCGAAGGCGGCTTCCCGACGGGGAAACCCGCGCCGCGACAAATCACCGCAGAAGACGTTTACGCAGTCTAATAATTTTTAATGAGGTACAGAAATGGCAGATATTGTCAGCAACGTTGCACCGACGTCGTTGGCCGAATTCGAAGGCCTTGTCGGTGACAAGGATGTGGCCCGCAAGGTGTTTTTGCACACCATCCGCGACTATATGCCCTTCTTCGACCAGGCCGTTATTGTTCGAGGCAATGACGGTATGGGGGACAAGGGACAGATCGTCACCCGCTACCCGGAAGGCGATCTTCACGGATACAACGAGGGCTGGGGCTCTGATGTTGTGACGGGCAACAATGTTCGTTACACCTGCAGCCGCCGTTCTTCGAGCTCGACCATCGACCGCGATCAGTTCAACGACCAGAAGGAAAGCGACCGCGCTTCTTGGCGCTTGCGTCGCGATCAGGCCTTTAGCCGCGGCTTCGCCCGCGCTACGGTACGCAATCTCTTTTACGGCGACCCCGCGAAAGACCCGAATAGTGGCAAGGGGCTCTTCAACATCGTGACGCCGACCGATCCCGTCTTCAAGGATCGAATCATCGACGCCGGCGGCACCACGGAAAACAAGCAGACGGAAATTCTTCTCGTCGGCTGGGACCCGGCCTCGAACTATTTGTTCTATCCGCAGTACGGAGAGAATCTTGGCGGCTTCCAGACCACTGTCCACCCTGAAGCCGTACGAGTAACCGTCGGTACGTCGGACAATCCTAAGCACTACTGGGCGCTGGAAACCGATTTCCGTTGGGACATCGGCGTCGCTATCTACGATCCGCTCACCGTCGTTCGTATTGCCAACATCGATACGACGAAGTGGAGTAAGTCTTCGAAGACTTCCGGTAGCCCCGATCTGATCGACCTCATGACGCAGGCCGTGAACCTGCTTCCGGACGAGTACAAGGGCCGTTGCGCGTTCTATTGCAACGAAGCGGTTACCGGCATTCTTCGTCGTCAGATCAACAACAAGGAAAACGTGCAGCTCACGACCGGAGAAGTTGCCGGACGCAAGGTTGTGACCTGGGACGGCATTCCTATCCATCGTTTGGGCACGGACGTTATCACCAACACGATGCCGGTTTTGTCTCTGGGCTAAGGAGGACGCAATGATTACCGATGCACTTTTGAAGTTTTGCTCTGACAAGGCTTTAGCGTCCGCCATTACGACGGGCAAAGTCATTGACCTGAAACAGGAGTATCCGAACCTCGGTTCGCTGACTCCTCGATTCAATCTCATCCTGCAGGTTAAAGATGCCGGCGGTGAAGGTACCGTAACCTTTAAGTTGCAGGATTCCGCCGACGGATCGACTTTCGCCGACTTGCTGAGCTTCACGCAGGCGGGATCGAAGATTCCGGCCAATCAGGCAATTCCGATGCCGTTGAAGCATCGTCGCTACCTGAAACTTATCACGGCCGTTACCGGCACCGTGACGGGAACGCTGCAGCGTGCCGTACTTGATAACGGTTATGAATTGCCGCGCACGACAAAAACGGAAGGTTTCGATCCCGCGCCGACGGTTGATTGACCTGCTTTAAAGGCAAACTCTGAGGGGACGGTTAAACCGCCCCCTTTTCTTTAGGAGGCCTGAAATGGCTACATCCGTTGATATTTGTAATCTCGCTCTGTCGATTCTTGGCGATGACGGCACGGTAGTTTCCCTCATCCCACCGAACGGTTCAGACCAAGCCGGACACTGCGCCCGTTGGTACCCTGTAGCCCTTCGGCGCATCCTGGAATCAAACCCGTGGAGCTTCGCCACCAAACGCAGCCAGCTGACAAAACTCAATAATGTCGATGCCTCGATCTACGGCTACAAAGGCGCCTACGCCCTGCCGAGCCAATTCATGCGAGCGCTCAAGATCGAATCGGCGGAATATCTGTCCGAAGGCATCGATTCCGACCTTTACCCCGAACTCGGTCATTTCGAACTAGGCCTTGTTGAAAACAACACCAATCGCGTACTTTTCTGCAATGTCACTGATCCGGTGCTGACCTACGTCGCCTACGTAGACAATGCCTCCCTCTTCCCCGGGTATTTTGTTGACGCACTGATGTTGCTTCTCGCCAGTTACCTTTACGGTCCGGTTAAGCGAGCTGACACAACATCTCAGACAGTTGTCAACATCATGAAACAGTACGAAGCGGCACTGACAAAAGCTAAGACCGAAGACGCTCAGATTTCCATGCGACGCCGGGAAGCACACTACCTCGCGTCGCAACTTCGTGCGCGGGAGGTATGGTAATGGCAAGCATCCGCACCTATCAGCAGTCCTGCAACGGCGGGGAATTGTCGCCGGAAATGTACGGACGCGCCGGCGACCCGAAGTATCAGGCCGGACTCGCAAAATGCCGTAATTTCCTCATCGATCCCCGTGGTCCGGCAGAGAACCGACCGGGATTCGCTTACGTCAACTACGCCAAATACGCCGACAAACGAGTGAAGCTGATCCCGTTCACATTCTCAACGGATCAATCCATGGTGCTCGAATTCGGAGAAAAGTACATCCGCTTTCACACGAACGGGCAAACCTTATTGGGCAGTAACGGCCAGCCGTACGAAGTCGCTACGCCATACAGTGCCGACGATCTTTTCTCGTTGCATTATGTTCAATCCGCCGACGTTCTCACCATCGTTCATCCGGCCTATGCACCGAGAGAACTACGCCGCTACAGCGTCGTTGATTGGCGTCTTGTGGAAATCAACTTCAAAGGCGCACTGCCCTCACCGGAGGCTCCTACCGTCGTGCAGTCCATCAATGGCGACGTGCAGAATAAAGAGGACTACACCCGGGAATACTGCATAACCGCCCTAAAGGCTGACGGCTCAAACGAGTCCGCGGCAGGCCCGTCTACTTCCATCCGTTGCAATCCGTATGGCACCGGCGCTTACAACACCATATCTTGGAACGCCGTATCCGGCGCAGAACTTTATCGCGTGTATCGCAATCAGGGCGGCGTTTGGTGCTTCATTGGCCAGACGAAAACTCTCAGCATTCGGGACGAACAAATCGACCCCGACGCATCAATCACCCCGCCTATTTACGACGACCCCTTCGGACAATCCGGCGGCATCACATCGGTCAAAGTCACCAATGGCGGGAGCGGGTATGGTTTATTGCGAAGCGTTTCATATATTTCGCAAAAAGGACGAATCGTAGGATCAAACGGAAACACCGTATCCGTAAACTTGGACGCGGAAAATTTCCATCATGACGACGGGCAAGGTATTCCCTACCCCCACATAACATCTTCTCAAGTGTTTTACGTTGATGGAACTATCGAAGGCAACGGCTCCGGAGGGAAAGGGCGCCTAACTTACGTAAACAACAAGCTGACTCAAGGCATGTGGTGGGACGCTTACCTGACGGGCGTTTCCCTCACATCTCGCGGGGAAGGCTATACGGAGGGAGCCCAATTTCACGCAAGTTTGGAGTGTGGCTCTAAAGGATCAAGGTGCGATTACTATTTTCCCGTCGTCTTGGAACCGGCCTCCGCCCCTAACGTCTACGTCACCGACGCAACCGGTTCAGGGGCTGAACTTGAGGCCGTCGTCCAGAACGGTGTCATAGTCAGCATCGTAATCAAGAAACCGGGTTCAGGATACACCAATCCTGTCGTTCACATTGACGGCAGTAAATCCGGCGGATCAGGTGCAACAGCCACCGCCACTGTCGGCAAAGCTGGTGACTACCCGAGCGCAGTAACATACTTCGAACAGCGGCGTTGGTTCGGCGGCACTTACAACCGCCCTAACAACATCTGGGCCACCAAGTCCGGTACCGAGTCTGATATGAGCTACAGCCTGCCGTCGCAGGATGACGACCGCATCGCTATCCGCGTCGCCGCCCGCGAGGCTAACCGCATTCAGCACTTTGTCCCATTGTCACAACTGATGCTTTTCACGGGCGCAGCTGAATGGCGAGTCAGCCCGTTAAACTCTGACGCCATTACGCCAACGTCAATGTCCGTGCGGCCGCAGTCGTATGTCGGCGCAAATTCTGTGCAACCGGTGGTAATCAACAACGCCTGCGTCTACGCGAGCGCCCGCGGCGGACACCTTCGGGAATGCGGCTACTCGTACGAAGCCGGCGGTTTCGTCACAAATGACGTTTGTCTCCGGGCAAACCACCTTTTCGACAACCTGGGACCTATCGACCTTTCTTACTCAAAAGCACCGTGGCCGATCATTTGGTGTGTCAGCTCTGCCGGCAACCTGATTGCGTTCACCTACGTTCCGGAACAATCCGTCGGCGCATTCTCGTCCCTTACCACGGACGGCGTCTTCGAATCGTGCACCGTCGTTCCGGAAGGCGAAGAAGACGTGCTTTACGTCGTCGTGCGCCGTACGATCAATGGCAACACCCGCCGCTTTATCGAACGGATGCACGAACGCAAATACACCACGCTTGAAGAAAGCGTCCACCTGGATTGTTGCGGAACCTATCGCGGCGATGCCAAAGACGAGATTTCCGGACTAACGTGGCTCGAAGGCGCCACCGTTTCCATCTTGGCCGACGGTTCAGTAGAACCGAATCAAGTGGTGAAAGACGGAAAAATCAAGTTGCAGGAGCCGGCGTCGTTGGTGCATATCGGACTGCCGTACACCGCCGACCTTCAAACTTTGCCGATTGCCTTGGCTCTGCAGGACGGTTCTTTCGGCTCAGGCCACATGAAGAACGTTCAGAAGGTTTCCGTACGTCTTGTCAACACGTCAGGGCTGCAGACGGGCCCGACGTTCGATAAACTTACAGACTACCCCGCACGCGGCACGGAACTTGCCGGCACGCCGCCGACACCCATCACGGGCGAAGTGACGACGCAGGTCAATCCCCGTTGGGGCGACGGCGGACAAATCTGTATCCGGCAAAACCAGCCCTTGCCGATGAAGATTGTCAGTATTACGACGCAGTTGGAAATCGTCTAATTCTGTAGATTTCGCCCGAATTAAAAAGCCCCCTCACGCCGGGGGCTTAGTTTATTTTCTCGGTTGATCCGCCATTCTCGGCGCGCGCGTCGGCGTGAGATTGTCAAGCGGCAACCAGTAGTCCTGTCCCGTCCTACGGCGCAGCTTCTTTTCCATCCGCGACAGGTATCCCGGCGACATCCACTCATTGAACTCGTTCATAAAGGCGCGGTCAATCGCCGTTGACGTGTACCACATATTGAGGAACGGAAGGTGAGATCGGATTGAACGCACAGTTTTCGCACCGGGTTTTGTATCCTTGTCGTAGATAGGTGCACGAGCCCAAGCAAACGCCGCGTCCGAAGCCTCAATCACCGAACCAAGCTGAGGGCCAAGAATGTTAGCCGCGCCAGACATTGCACCGTAACGCGAATCATCCGAGAGCCCGTTCACAATCCAGTCCCCAAGGAAGCCTAAGCCGCCACCCTTTGTCAGCGCAGCCGCCCAGAATTTTCCGGAGAACACATCTTCGGCATCTTTGCCATTGAGCAAGTCTTGAATCTGAAGAGACAATGCCCCCATGACCGTCGTCGCCACAGTGACACCCGCCACATATTCCAGTTGATCCACAAAACTCCCGTGGCGGTTCAGAAACTGAACGCGCCGCCAATGCCGCTCCATCATTGACAAAGGAAACGACTTGAAGAGCATTGCAGCACGCCATAACTCGCCCGACATGGTTCCGCGCTTATTACCACGGCTTGCTTCCGTCCGAGTAATCAAGTCGGGATTGAGGGATGCCATTTCGCCTTCATTAAGGATAAAGCCGATAACCTTACTCGCAAGGGACTCGGTGTTCTCGTCAACGATCATCCTCTTCGGATCCGAAGAAATCTCTTTCAACCGCTTGTAGGAGAGAAACTTGACTCCCTTGAACTCTTCCGTTCCAGCCTCCTGCATCAGCCGCCATTCGGCTTCGCCGATACCGCCGTCTTGGAGACGCGCCCGATCATAATCATCCAACGCCGACCAATCTTTCTCAATGAGTTTACCGAGGGACGCCAGCATATTGAGGTTGAACGCCCGGCGCACCGCATCAGTCCACGCCGTCAGGAATGAAGCCTTCATGGAGGCATTCGCCAGTTTGGCTGTCCACCCTTGTCCCAAATTATCGCTACCCCACCGAATGAAGTCGGACGAGATACTGTCGGCAATGAGGCCGCAACGATTCGCATAGTCTTTCCAGTCAGAGCCGTAGGCCGAAAAGAGAAAACGCATCCCCTGTCCAAAATCCATACGGCTGAAACCGGTAGCCACAAAATACGTCGCAATATCGGAGAAGGACGAAATAAACGCTTTCCCCAATTTGCCGGCAACTTCGAGATTTCGCCACCCAGAGAGGAAACGCACGGCGGGTTCAGAATTGACCGCCATCGCACTAGCCTCACCGGAAAGCACGCGCCACATTTCATCCAACGTAACCCGCGTCAGGCCGTGGTGATCTGAATATTTCGTGAGAAGTTCCCAGCTACTTTTCTCGCGCCGAGCATCAAGCGCCTGAGCGTCGGCAATCTCTTTGAGAAATTTGAACGTCGTCTCCGCTTGTGGCCCGAACCCCTCCATCATCGCTATGTCGTGGCTCATCTTGGAAACGTGCCCGATGAGCGTACTCGTCAAACTACCCTGACCATACTTCGCTTCGTATTGCAGGTACGAATCCGCATCCTTGAAATGCAGCTCACGATGAGGATATTGCTTGTAACCCACTAAACTCGGTTCTACCGGAGTTTCCAAGGCGTCCCACAGATTATCTGCGTTATGTCCGGAAGTCACAATGTCTTCCCATGCCTCACCAAGGAAGTCCCGCAATTGACTGTCGGTCATCCGCTGACCGTTGTCCTGCTTATAGCGGGTTCTGTCCATAAGCGGGAACACCTCATCAATCCACGCATTCTTCCCGCCGCCTTTTTTATTTCGGACTTTTGCCCAATCGTGCGACTGCGGAATATAGCCATAGTCAATAAGACCAATCCTTGCACCTGCATGTAAGGCACGGCCCCGCATATCCTTCGCCGTCTTTGCCCATGCCTCAGCCGCGGCCTTCGCACGGGCGTTCTTTGTGTCTTCACCATAGACCTCACGTGCGAAATCGCGAGCATCTTCGGCGTTTTCCATAAAACCAAGCCATTTCGAGCGAATGCCGTTAAGCGTATCGAGCATCGAAGTCAGGTACTCGTTTTGAATGCCTTTTGCAGCGCGTTCAACACCGAGCATCAGTTTGGCGACGCCCGCGTGAGCGTGAATGTCCTCTTCCCGCGCAAGGCGATCCAATTCTCTCAGCGAGCGGTTTTGTGCGAGAACCTGCTTATAACGCGCAGCCTTCTTTTGCCGAGCCTGCTCCTGTAAATCCTTCGCCAGCTCACCACCGGCGGCCTGAATGCGTTCCGCCTGAGTCATTGAGCCCCAGCGTTCCCAAAAATCTTTGCGTTTGGAAAGCGTGTTCATTTTGGACTCGAAGGCCGCGATAATCTTGTTGCCTTCGTCTTCGCTGATTGTGCCTTCTTTGCGACCGAGCGTTTGCCCGATCAAATCCTTACATTCTTGTTTCATGCCGGAATCCCGTTGTTTCTGATGATGCACATTGCGGCCGTTGCCAACCCAGCCATATCCGTATCCGCCTGCTTATCAATCGAGGCTTCATCCGCCAAAATCGCAGCAGCCGTCATTTGGTGCTCAATGCCATTTTCATCCTTGAATTTATAGACAAAATCAGGATTAAGCGCAGCCAAATCCTCAACCTGCACACGTTCGGAGTTTTCTTCGGATAGTCCTTCGAGTTCGTGAGCCTGATGCGCCTCAAGTTCAGCCGCAGCCTTCGCCTCAGCGTCCAATCCTGCGTCCGGCGGAATATCGGGCGGAGGTTCTGACGCAACTCCGGCATCTTCGGCCACAGTCTCTACGACCGACTTCACCACGTTTTCGGCCGGTTTTTCTGCCTGCTGCATCGCTTGCAAGGTATTGCGCATCGCCACAACGTCCACTGCCGGGAGTGCCTCACGGAAGCCCTCAGCAGCCCCCTTCTCGCGCATCGCCGCATTGCCTTCGTCAATCAGGCGGTTTTGAGTATCACGGAAGATGCCCATAACATCGGCGAGGTCTGTCGAGACGTTTTCTGCCTCACCAAACAAACCGCCCTGTGGGCCGTTGCCGGACGACTTCAGTCGGTTTTCCACCGCAGCTGCGAACGGTTCAAGCACCCGAGCAATGGCAGCGGCCGAGTTCTGATTCTCGGCAATGAAGCCTAGCAGCTGCTGCACCGCCGGGTTATCGCCGAACACGTCACCCTGACCGATAATGCTTTCAAGCGGCGTCCCTTCGATCTTCGCGTTACGGATGCGGTTCACCACGTCCACCAAAATCGGGCCCAGGTCAACCGCGCCGTTTGAGGCTTCCCGGATGTTGATAACGTGAGGCGCGAAAGCCGCCATCGCGTTCAAAATGCGCTTGATCCCCTGCTTATCGGTATCGTCCGCCACCAGGGCGGTCAATGTCCGGTCACGGTAGGCTTCATAGAAGACGGCCGCACGGAGCCGATTCGTCGCAGTCTCTGTCGGTCGCCCGTCTGCCGTAAGTAGCTTCCCGAGGGAATTCGGTTCACCAATGTCAATCGTGAACTGCCGCGCCGTCTCCGGAGTCGGCGCGCCGTCCTCATCGAACTGATACTTCCAAACATTGTTACGGATCCGCGGCGAATCCTGCACCGCCGTTTCGAGAGCCGACTTTTCCAAGACGTTCGAGGAGTTCGACCGTTCGATAAAACCCGTTTCCACAGCTTCCGGCGGCATGATGCGCACCAGCACCGGGTGCTGCATCCATGCCACAACTTCCGGATTGATCCCTACGGATTGCGCATCGGACATCAAGTCCTGTCGGTATTGCTCAGCCGTCCCGCGGTTGTAGGCTTCAGAGAGCCCGGCCATGCGCCCGTTACCCGCTATCGCGTGCATCCGGGAAGGATCGGTACCGTATTCCGGCACGGGCGTCCCGTCAAAGTTATTGGAGCGGAGCACCGAATCCGCCTCGACCACGGCATAGGTCATCGGAATTTTGTGACTGCCGTCGGCCACAGTTTCCGTATTCCCCAAATACTGTGAATCAGGCACCGTCCCATAGGACACAATCGGCGCACCGGAATCCGTCGTGCGGGAGACAGAAAGTCGCGTGTAGTCCGGAGCTGTGGCAATGGCGTTCATCTGTCCGACAGACACTGCGCCCGTGCGGTCACGGTTCTGAAGCACCACAATCGTCCCCGTGTCGCCCATCTGGTAGGACTTCGCAAAGGCGTTCTTCCCCTGTCGAACCGCTGCATCATTCACCGGGACGTTTTTCATCGCCTGAGAAACATCCACCTGTTCGCCGGAGTTCATCGCCTGAGCCGCCTGCTGCTGAGCGCGAATCACCGCCGTATAGGCATTCGGAGCCGAGCCGTCCTGCAAGGGAGCCGTAACCTTTTGATTATTCGTACGCTGAGCCTGAATGACACGAGCCGCCGTCACCTGCCCGGAATTTGACCGAAAAGACGACATTTTCTTTTCGGCGTCGTACATCCGGTTAAGCACCCGGCGAACATCGGGCGAGAGTTCCGGTAGATCTTCGCCGAACTGCGCCTTGTAGCGTTCGCCGATTTCCTTCTTGGCTGCATCGTCGCCGGCACCTTCGCCCACGAGGTCCCGGTACATATCCATCAACCACCGGGCGAAGTTCCGGAACATACCCTGCAAATACCCTGCCGGCACCTCACCTTCAGCGAGATAGCGTTCCGTCCAAGCTGCGTACTGCTCCTGCAGCTTGACTTTCTTCTCGAAAGGCAAGGCGTTGTATTCCTCAACGGACTTGAGACCGAATGCCTTCAGCAAGGCGTCAATGTCGGCCCGCGCTTCCGGGGAAAGGTTTTTGTCGGCCGCGTGCGCAAAGAGATTCGTCAGGTACCAGTGCGAGTGTTCGTGCGAGAACGTGGAAAGATTCGCATTCGGCGTGAGTTTGATAGTGTTCGTCTGCGGGTTGAAGGAACCGCGGATTTCGCCGATGATCTGATTGAACTCCATATCGGACGCAGGGTCTGCCGGGTTACGCCAATAGCCGCCATCTTCGGCATAAGCCCACTCGTTCGGCTCATCCACGAAGAAACGAGAACGCTTATCCTCATCCTTCACCCAGGATTCTTTGCCGTCCGCACCTGTTTCCTTTTTGTAAACAACATCCCCATCGCGCTTGACACCCGTCAACATATCGCGTACAGTGATTTCATCCTCGGTATAACGCGATGCAATAGGATCATTTGGGGATGAATCGTCGGAGCGCAAAACCTCTGAAGGGCTTCCCCCCGCCGAAGTATCGCCTCCGCGGACAGAGGGCTCAACAATTGGTTGAGCCTTTTCTGTTTCTATCCCGGTAATTTGATAAGCCGCCAGCCGATCTTTGCTTCCTTTCCCGCCGTCCGAAATCCGATCTTTTACAGTGATTTTGACAAGAAACTCTTTTCCGTCGATAACCACCGGAGAGTAGAACCGGTGCATTCCGCGCAGGGTTTTGTCCGCGGATTTAACCCCCTGAGCCGCTTTTATGTCTCGGTAACTTTCCGCAGGGAAAGCGTGCTTCACCACTTCAGGGAGATTTTTCAAAACTACTGCGTTAGCCGCTCGGCTTTCGGTACCGCGCTCCAAACGGGAAATACCGTGAACGATCTCATCAGAATCATCGGCGCCAATAGTGAAACGCCACCCAGTAACTTCATTATCCAACGGAACTGCGTTATCACCGCGATACGGCTTGATAAGTTGAGCCATCCCCTTGTTATCCGGAACCGCAGAACCGTCGCTCTCTATGCGCGTTACCCTTACCCTGTAATCTGGGTTCTTCGCTGCACGATCCCCGTATTGCCAGTTCCGCCCCTGGGTCACCGGCATACTGAAGGCTTCCTTCGGCACCTCCGCAGACTTTCCGTCCTCCGACCACACGATCTTTGCCGAGAAGTCCCGAACCTTGTCCGGTTCAATCCCTAGATTCTTCGCAAGGGCCACCACGGCGCGGGAGTTAATCGCCGCCTGTACGCCAGCCTGCTGGAAGTTGAACTGACTCTGGCCTTTGTTGAAAAGAGCCGTCAGCTGATCCTCGTAGACAAGACGAGCTGCGTCCTGATACTTCTGCGTACGAATCTGCTCAGGACTGCGCCAAAACGCCCCGCCGAAGGCCGCACCCATGACCGCGCTTACCGCCAAGTCCACGCCGTTCAAGTCGTACTGCTGAGCCAGTTGGTTGTAATCCTGATGTTCAAGGATGAATTTGATACCCTCGACTTCAGCCACGTTCGTCCCGGCGTTCGCTGCAGCGCCGTAGGCCGCGGACATCCCGCGGCTCGCACCGAGAACCGCCGGAAGTCGCATACCGATTGCGTTCATCCCGAACGACACCAGGCCGGCATTGATAGCCGTGTCGCGGTCTACGCCCTCATCCATCAGGCGATTCGTCTCATCGATGCCCACGTCAGCGCCGAAAGCCAGTGCGCCGCCGGCGACGCCGCCCGCCAAACCGTAACCAATTGCCTTCGGAAGCGTCTTGAAAAGCCCGTAGACAATCTGAGAAGCCGTACCCATCGTTTCGGGATCGACCTCGAAGTGAACCTTGTTGTAATCGCGAATATCCCGGGCGTTCTGATCCATGACGGCCTTTTGCCCCTCCCACCAGGCGCGGGTTTCGTCCGTACCCATGCGGGATAGAACATCGGCCCCGGTGTTCTTGAAAGCCGTGATAGCGGAACTCGCCGTCTGCAGCACCGCAGCGGGAATGCCTTTCCACGTATCGCCAAGCCCCGAGAAGACGCCGAGAGGCGTATTGACGCCAGGGAGCGGACGTTCATCAAACACCTTGTCCTTCAGATCGAGCACGACGCCGGGCTCATTGCGCAGGAAGTAACGGCGCAGCCGATCTGCCTCAACCGACGACAGTTTCCGCCCCGGCGTATAAACGTCCTTACCCTCAGCATTCCGAGACCATACACCGCCCGTCACACCGTCCTGACCGCTGTAAATCGACTGATCCGAGAAAGTCGGATGATTCGGCTTTTTGTATTTGTCGCCCAAGTGACCGCGCTCATCTTCAGACATCGTGCCTGACTGCAGCTCCTTCCAAGCGCCGCGCAAGTCGTAGTCGTAAACGTCTTTTTCGCGGTGATTCTCTGTCGCCCATACCTGATATTTTTCTTCCTCATCAGGCGACAAAACGGTATTGAACTTATCCGAATAGTCTTCCGAAAACGTATCGCGCGGGCCAACGGCATCCGTGCCCCAGCGGTTGATTCTCGCCTGCCGCATCTGCTCTTCGCTCATCTGCGGTTGCTGAGGGGACGGGTTATAGATTTCCGAAAACAGCATTGTTATTCCTTCGTCTTCACCAAATCGAACGTATAAAGGGAGCCGTCGTCACCAAACACCGATTCCCCGTTAAGCATCAGGCTGTAGGTCACGCTGCCGTCTGAGTTCACCTTTTCAGTCTGCAAGGCGAGTTTCGGCATTTTTGCGGCCAACTCTTCGCCGGTCATCGCTAAACCGCTGACGTAGAACGTGCCACGGGCTTTTTTGACTTCTTGCGCCTGAGTCTCTACGAGATCGCCCAAGTCTTCTGAGTAAATGGCTGACGATTTAATCCCCTTCGGCATCACGGCTTTCTTGCCGTTGTACGCTTCAACATCGCCACCGACGGCCGCTGCTATGGCACCTTCAATGCTTCCGGAATCCGCCCATTGCTGATAGGCCAAGATGCCGCGTGCCAATTCCACCGTATCGGCCCGGGCCGCATCCGACTTAAACAGCCACTGCGTCCCATCGTTGTCCTGATTGATAGTTGCGTAAAGCCGTGCCACATTGCCGGTTTCCACTGCCGGATCATCTTTGACCTGCTTTTCGGCGATGAGCTGCAGCCCTCGAAGGTACATTTCTCCGGAAGTAATGCCGCCGTCACCTGGCGTTATGTCAAATCCGGCCATCGCCACGGCGTACTTTTTGTCACTCGCCTTCAGCTGATCCGACACCATCCGGATACCGTTCGGCCCCACAGCGTTTGCAATCTTAGACAGAAGCGCCACCTTGCCGTCCACGTCCGCTGCATTGAGCGCCGTCACCAGCCGCGCCGACTCATCTTTAGAGAGAATGCGAGGCGCCCCACCCCAATCTCTTGCAACGCTCTCAGCCTGAGCCACGCGTTCGCCAAGCTGAGCCATCATCTTGTCCGGGGCTTCAAAATTCAACGGTTCATAGCCAAATTGTTTTGTGTCAATGGCCGCACCCACCGGGTCCGCAGCCCGGAGTTTCACAATTTTCTGAGCCGCCTTCACACGAGCGTCATACAGCTTGCGGTCATCGGCATAGGACGGAGAACCCGGAACCGGCTTCGCATTTGCGAGGTCATGCTGAATCTGCTCATTGTCCATGAACTGATAGGTATAGACCGCCGTATTCGTATCGAAGGCCGCCTTGTAATCGTTGTAGCGTTCTTTGCCTGCTTTCTCGCCAAACGCCCTGACGAAATCCTCTTCGGACAATTCGTTCTCGTCATAGCCCCGATCTGCCGCCGTCTTCACTGAGTTCTGCACCGCCGTCCGCAAATCCGCCTGAGCCGCCGCCCGGTTCTGTGCCGCATAGGAATAGGCGGCCGAGAAAAGCTCCACCTTCTGCGCCTGATTAAGCCCGTCAATCGCCGGGATGCCGGTACGATGCCCGGGCTTCAGGGACTCTTTGATGAAGTCTTTCTTGTTCAGCATCGTCTCGCCGACGGAACCGGCGAGCATCATCGCGAGCGGTTGTTTGGCCTGTTGCCACAGCTGAGTCCCGATCTTGGCCGCCACGTCATTGCCGATGGAACCTCGGTTGTTCTGAAAGTCCGTCAAGGCCGCCACAGCGTCATCCTGCCCCCACGTGTTATAGCGCTGAGCCTGAGCCATATCCCAGTAACCTTCGCGCAAGGCTTTCGTCTGTTCCTCACCAAGACCCTGCATTTTGGCAAGGGCCGTGATTTCATCGTCAAGGCTTTGATAGGACGCGCCGCAGTAGTCTTTGTTGCCGTAGTTCTGCCCGATGCTTTCCACAAGCGAATCAATACGGGCTTTAGACGTTCCGATGTGCCAGGCGTCCCGCTGACGGCTCATCCACTGCATAGACTGCCCCTGAGCCGACCGGAGCCGATCCTGAATGCGGGACTGCACCGCCTCACGGGACCAAGGCGACAAACTGCCGAGAATGTCGTCGGCATCCTTCTTGAGCCCCTGCATCGCGCCGTCGTAGGCGTCTACGGCATTCTTACCCTTCTGATTGAAGTAGCCGGCTTCCGGATCATAGAGGCGCGTCTGCACCGCCTCCATGTACTTCATTTCGGCCTCGTCGCTTTCCGCCTTGATATTCCGTGCGGCAATCGTCTGAAGCGCCTTACCGGCATTGTTCGCAAAGTCCTGCAAGGGCTGTTGTGCATCCTGCATCAACTTCGCGTAGTTAATCGTCTGATTCGGAAGTTGGGCCACCTGCCGCCCTGTCTGTCCGGAATCCACAACGGACGGCACGCCGCCCTGATACATCGGAACCATCGGCATCGTGCCTTCTCCTAATAGAGTCTGACGCCGTTGAAGACGCCGTACTGGAACGTCGGCGCCGCCTGAGTGCTACCCAGCATCGGAATCTTTGCGCCACCCACTTCGATAGTCGGCATCTTTTTGAGCGTGAGGGAGCCGCCCGGCTGAGCAGTCTGCGTCCCATTGCCGGCATCCTTGAAGCCGTTGGCGGACATGAGCATGTAATTACTGCCGACCTGAGACGCCGTATTGAGAATGGACGTAGCGAAGTTCAGACCAACGCTCTGCTTTGAGGCTTCCGCCATCAGCGCCTGCCCCTCGTAGTTCGCCGCCTGCATCCGGTAGCCCCAGGCGTTCCGGACGGCATTCTCCTTCATTTGATTCTTGTCCATTTCCTTGACAATATCAGTCGAAGCCTGCACTTCCGCTGCCGAACCTTCGCCTACTGCCACACCGTTCGCCGCCAAGGCCGCCCGCTGAGCCGACTTCACCTGCCCGGCTTCCATCGTTTTTCGCACTGTCGCGGACTCATTAGCCCGCAAGACAGCCTGCGCCTGCAGTTCCATGGACTGCGCATTGATCCGGGCAATATTGGCCTGAGCCTTCGCGATAGAGTTCTGATGCCGGGTAACGCTCATGCCGCCAAAAGCGCTCACAAGGCCCGCCGCGGCCTGCATCCATAACATCCCGTACCCTGCCTGAGCCGGCGTGAGACCGGTGCTTCCTGAAGTTGTCGGAGTTGTTGCCATAAAAAATCCCCCTGATTGTCCGCACCCTAAGACAGGTCAGGGCGCATACGCGCAGGGGGAAAAGGCGGCGACATAAGACCGCCCACGGTTCTCAGGAGAGATTCATTACTGTTGCGCCGCCATCATGCCTTGCACCACTTTTCCGGCCATCGTCGAACCATCCGCCGGCACCTTGCCCAGTTTGGCGAGGGAGTCCACGCCCTGAGCCATCTGGGCTTGCTGAGCCTGCTGCTGCATCGCCTGATTCTCTGCCTCCACAGCCTGCATCGCCTGCTCGGTCGGCACCACCACCGACGGAGCCACGCTGAGGTAATCGGCGTATTCGTCGGCAGCTGCGAAGGGATCAATCTTCTTTATCACACGATTGTCGTACTGAGCGAGATTGCCGATACGCATCAGGTACTGATCGAGGCTATTGGCCCGCAGCGAGCGTTGCGCCCGGCTCAACATCGACATATAGCGGATTTTCAACTGTTGCCCCTGCAGTTCCGGAGGTGCCGGCGGCAATTGTCCGGCACGGGCGAGGATGTTGAAGGCACGTTCAATGAGGGACTTCAGCACTTCGTTGTTGAGGCGGGACAGCACCGGCCCCAAGATCATCAACTTTTCCTCATTGCGTCGCGCCACTTCTTCAGCCGTCATCTGATGCTTGTTCGCGGACGACACCATGAGGAACATATCGACACAGAACGCCTGATTGATACGCTGACGAATATCCTGCATATCCGCCGCCAGAGCCGCGAGATCAGGCCTAACCGCCCAAGCACTCTGCACCTGATTCGCCTGAGACGGCATATCAATGAAGTTTCGGCCGCCAGGCAGGAAATCAAGTTCCGATTCCTTCGCGGATACCGGGAAGATCAACGGTGGGTTCACCGCGTAATCAATGGCGTTCCCCTTCTGTAGGCACTCGTGATGCAGCTGTTTTGTATCGCCGATAGCAATGATGCCGGGGGCTTCTTCGGAATAAACGTCCGAAGCGTTCGCACCCCAGCGTCCCACCACCGCCGGAAATTCGTTGTAGCCTGACTCCTGGAGAATTCCGTCTTCGCCTTCGTCGCAGTCAATCTGCAACACCACCATCCGCCACGGCATATTGAGATTGTCTTTCTTTGTGCGGTCACGGTCAAAGCGCGGCTCAATGGCATGAATGCACTTGAAGGACTTATCCGGGCGGCCCTGATCGTACGCGTCCCGCACGGCCTTAGAACACTTGGCACGGCCATACTGCTCAATCATCTGCGCCGCCGTCATAGAGAAACGACGGTAAACCGTATTAGGACGATTACAGGCATCTACGCCAATGCAGTACTCACCGCAGACCAACGGATAGCAGTGGAAGCCAGCCTTCGCGTCCTCCACGATAATCATGGCGCACGTTCCGTAGACCCCGACCTCACGCCAACCGTGGTGCAACGCCTGATAGACGTTTGTGCTTTCAAACGCCATTTCCAAAATGCGTTGCACACGGTCGAGATAAACTTTGACCTCGTGGCTTTCGTCCAAATCAGGCGTTCCCGTCGTGAGCGCGAACCACTGCGTCGAAGGATCGTTCATCCCCGACTGTAGCCCGGACGACAGAATCGTCGCCGCGTACGTCGCCGCATTGTCGTAGATTTTGTTCCACCGACTACGGGACTGATTCTTAACATCCGTCCCCAGGAAACGCCCACTTGCCGGCGTTATGTGGTGTGAAATCTCAAGCCACTGAGATTCGTATGGCTCACGCTCATTGCAGAGCACCACCCAGCGCCGCAGGATTGTTTCACGTAAGTCCTTACCGTCGCTCATGGCTTACCCCAAAGTCGAACCACCGCCTAAGCTCATCTGATTCTTATTGACGCCGCCGGCCCCGGACAGAAGCGTAGACCCGCCGGACAAACCGCTGTCCTGATTCATCGAGAGAATGCCGGACACGTCCGCCTGATTCTGTTGCTGACGCCGGGTAGCCTGCGCGGACTGTTCCGCCTGCTTTTTAGCGTTCTCTTCCGCCTGACGCGTTGCGCGATCTTGTGCTTTCGCCTGCTTATTGGCTGAGTACATCGAAGCGGCCGTACCCGCCGCAGCCACTGCCGCCATACCAACCATTGCCGCCGTTGTTGCACCTGACATTGTTATTTCCTCCGAGTGAGAAGATGTTCGTATTCGCCCGTAAACTCAGGTTCACAGTCTTCCGGGACCGCTTTCTGAGTCGCATAAATCATGGTGATCGTCGTGTCTTGAAGCGCGTGATAGGCCACCTTGCGCCCCGCCATGCCCCGTAGCACCGTGTAGCCCGACACCCGATGAGACTCGCTATCCGCGCGAATCACCACATCACCGCTGATGATGACCACCGTCGGCACCTTGATAAGGGCTGAGGTAAGCAGCACCCCGGCCGCGATTCGACACGTCCTCACATAGCAACCGGCATGGATAAAGTGATCCGTCGGCACGTCCGCCGGCGGCATCGTTTCGTTGAACGCCTCAAGGGCTTTCACTTCGGCAATCCCTGCCGCCGTTGTCGGAGGCAGTTCGCCGCGAGATTGCAGTGCCGCCGTCATAACCGCACCTGGAAAACCGTGTTGACGGGCGTATAGAGGCGCCGGCACAGTTCCTCAAACCGAGAACCGCAGCGCGCCCCTACCATCAGCACCTGGGCGCCGGCCTCACGGGCCACCTTCTCGGCCTCACGCAGAAGCCGCAGTCCCGCCGTGCCCTGTCGGTGCTCTTTGGCGAGAAAGATGGATTCCACGGACGCGAGCACTTCCTGATAGTGCGGGATGCGATGGATCATGATATTGACCCCGCCGACAATGCGTCCGCCGTCAAAAACACCAACCGGGATAAAAGCCCCTGCCTTTTCCGCTGCAATGTACTCATCGGGATTCGGTGCGCCACGCATGAAAGGACTTCCGCTTTCGTCTGCGTAGTCCTTGATAATCTGCTGAAATTCCGGGCGTGCGAACGTTTCCGCCCAAGTCGTTCTACGTATTTCCATAACGCCTCCTATGCCAGCATGATCGGCGCAGAGTCAGGAAGTACGCGCACGAAAAACCCCGGTTTCCCGGGGTTCTCCTTGCAATCTCAGTTCTACGAACCGCTACGGAAACGGGGTTCTGTTACGGCCGCACCTTCAATTTGTCGCTGGGCATTTTCGGGAACCCCTACGGAGGAAAGCAGATCGAACAAGTCTACATCAGTAGCGCAACAACCGCCTTCGTTATACGCCCGAACAACGATACGACCTTTGTCATTGAACCAAAGTTCCACAGCTTCCCCTTCGGAATACTCGCGAACCCCTGCTAGCACTGCGATCTTTGTTCCCATGATCTTTCTCCATTGTCCGAATTATGGCATTAGTGTTCAAAGACGCGCCTCAATCTGCGCCAGGCGCCAGCGCTGGTAGGCGCACTCCAACGCCAGCGCTTCTTCATAGCGGATGCCGTAACGGTCACCAGCAGGCGTCTCGAAGATTTGGAGCTTGCCCTTACTCTTCTTTACGAAGGCTCGACCGTGTAGATATTCATGTTCCATTGTTTATCCCTCTTAAAGTTCTCCGCGAAGGAAGACAGCTACGAGAACTAGTGCTGAGCACGCCACGACCGGGCAAAGCAGGTCAAAGATCGCATCCCGACTCCACCTCGTCATGATGAAGCCGCTCCACCAAGGCGGAGTGCCTGCCTTGCGCTCAGCCTGAGCTACCTCTCTACCGAAATAGAACCCGACTGCGAAGCAGCCGCCGATGACGCTTGCGCTTACGATCGAGCTACCGCAGGCGTAGGCAAGCATGCCGATCACGACTTGAGCAGACAAAGCCAAGGCTGCGTGAGAAAGATTAGATAGATTCATTTCTCACCTCACGAAGCAGGTATCAGGTTACCGAGGCCGTCACCTTGGTAGACTTCGCCGAGCTTAGTGACAGAGTACGTACTACTCATAAGCAAACCGCGAGCGTCTGCATACTGACTCGTGCACGGGCCGACGAATGAAAACCGAACGACTTTCTCTGCCCCTGCCGGGTATATGAAGCTCGCCTTATTCTGTAGAAGCGCGATCGAAGCGCCGCTGTACCCAGTCACGTAGCCAGACGTAGGCAAATGCGAGGCCGTCAAGCTAAAGTCAATACCGTTCGCGAAAAATTCACCTCGAAGAACATTGATATATCGATCAATCGTTCCCGAAAAACCCGCCGGATCGAACTTCGGCTTTCTCACGTCAAGGCTGGAGTCTTCCGAATAGATACTGCACACAAAGCTGTCATAGCGAATCGCGCCCTTTACGATAACAGCCCCCATACGAACGTAAGATTCGCAGATAACCAAGGGCGGAATCGTCGCGGCGTAGTCCACACCCCACGGCTCAAGGACTATCATGCGCGACACACCTTGGATGTACTCTCTGTCGCTTGTGCGGGTAAAGTCACCTTTCAACTTTAGAATGGAACGGTATTGCACCTGACGAGCGCACCAGATCGCCCGCTTTAACGAGTTGAACGGCTTGCTTTCAGAACCATCACCCGGCGCACTTGCGTTGGCATCGACATAAAGCGTCACTGTTTCTTGACTCAGATTGCCCAAATAGGGATGATTTTTCTGGATCAACTCTTCTGTCGTAAGAGGAAGCTGCAAACGAGTGCTCTTATCAAAAGTCGCCAGATAGAAAGGGATTTCCGCAGGCCCGTCGTTAAACCCTAGAAGCATTCTATTTTTGTAGAAAGCAACGGATTCGAGTTCGCCGAAAGAGCCTCCAATGATCCATTCGTAAACAACCTCGCATTTGTCGGTATCAAAGACAAGCACCGCCTCATACCTTCGGGCAACGAACTTATCACTAGCAGAGCGAGCGAAAAAGAGCATGCCTTTGTACGCGCCGTAGGTCTGTCCAACCGGAGGCGTCCAATCCGGGTATGTCCATTTGATTGCCTTTACAAGCTGAAAGTCTGTATCGAGAACCCAGACAGTCGCATTTGCGTAGTAGTAAAAACAATTCGTGTACTTGTCATATGCAAGCGCCCCACCACCTCCGTGGATCGGAGACGCCAAAGAAATGTTCCTTGTAACCGTCAAGGTAGATGGATCAAGCTCAACGATCGGTGCTAGTGACGTATTCATCGGGCAAACATAAAGCTTGCCGTTGGCAAAAGTAGCCGCATTCACGTGGTGGAGATTCGTGAAGTCTTTCGTCAAACTTTCGCCAGTTGTGATGTTGAAGCGCATGATTTTCTGCGCCGAAAGCGAGGATGTTCTCATGCAGACATAAACATTATCTGCATCGTCAATGCAATAACCCTGTAGGAAAAAACGACTGTTGGCACTCTCTCTAGGTATAGGGATGGTAAAAAGCATCCCCGGATTCAGAGTTTCGACGAACTTTCTAGTCTTCAAAGAATTGATATCTATAATATCAATATTTCGATTTGTTCTTACATCACCAAAAGAAATAAAGTTTCCAGCAACATCTCGACTAAGTATATATGTTCCCTCGGGCACATATATAGCTTCTCGATGGTTGGCCTTATCTGAAGCGGCTTCAAAGGCGGCGGTATCATCTGTCACGCCATCGCCAACAGCACCGTAATCTTTCACATTGACGACGTCCGCGAAGCGATACCGGAGCTGACGCGGGTAGGCGGTACCGGCCGTAGCCACCGGCAACAGATCGCCGATACCAGTTGGCGTTTCCACCACGTGAATATCCTTGCCCTTCTTCTTGGCGAGGGCGACGCCGGAATGGTATTGGATTGTCATGATTCTTATCTCCACTGGGCGTAGCAACTGCCAGTATTAAATTTGACGCCCGAAGGTGCGACGACACTCAGTCGCCCTGCCTGAGAATTTCGACTGCCTTCCAGAATATCCGTCCACCCGCTATTTGCCGTTTTCCATCCGGATGAGGACGCGTCAATCGTCACCGTCACCCCGCCATAGCTAACCTGCACGGAAGCCCCGCTGATAGGCGTTGTGACATTGATATTGGCGTTTAGCAAAACCTGATGCGTCCCGTCGTGGTTCGGCTTCGCAGGGTCATCGGTAGTGATCGTTTGAGTAGCACCGGTGGTAGTGACGGCTACTGAGTTAAAGACAGGAAAGAAAGATTTTGTGCGCCAGCACCCAGTCGTTACCGCATCAGCGCCTTCACCGGCGAAATATTTCCCCGCCTTGCTGAGTCGCTTCACAATGCGGTATGTTCCGATTTTGAGCTCAGCCCCTTTGGCTACGTAGAAAGCGGGCTGATTCTCGCCGTTATCGCTGTAAGAGCCGACATAAAGATCGGCAATGCTGACGCGACCTCCGCTTCCTCCGCCGATGCGCATTACAGTCCCACCGCAGCAATTCACGCGCAGCCGTTCGAAGGACATATGCACACCGTCCGACTCAAATTGGAAAATCGGAGAAGTTCCCAGCGGGAGCCCCCAGTCGTCGGACGTTTGGGCGTACACAGTTCCGAAGTCAACATCCGCAGTAACGTCGGAAGACTCAAGCGCCGCGCACACGTTCACAAGATTGAACATGATGTTGTCGAAACGGCCGCAACGTGCGGACGTCACGTTGCCGACATTATTCGAAACGCCACGGAAGGACATAGCCGTCTTCAAACGATAGAACTCAATACCGTTTGCATAAGTTCCGCTGCCGTGTCCGATGCGCCAGCCTATTGTGTGCTCATGGCGATACTGCTTCACGTACTGATTATCACCACGCCAATTCGGAGCAAAGTTGATACGGGTTACGGACAACGTGTCCTTAATCGCGTCATGCTGTAGCCCAACTTCAAAAGCACCGATACGACAATCGTCGATAACAATCTGCGTCCCGGTAGCACCCGTTGGTGTATGAGAAAGCCAGATGCCGTGACTTGCGTTCACAATATCGATACGTTCGATGCGGTGATAATTTGCCCGTCCTTCAATGCAGAAACCATACTGAGTCGGAGCCCATCCTTCAGCCGGTTCTGGCTGATTGTGAAGGAAACGAACGTCGTGTATGCCCGCCCCATCTTCTGCGAGGATAAAGGCTGAGCCGCTTCCGGTGGGCATAATCGTCGTCGTGTGAGCCGCTGCATCCTCCATGGACTGAGCAAACGCCCGACTTCCGTTTGCAGAGCCGCATATCGTTACGCCTTGCCCGACGGTAATCGACTTTGAAACTACGTAGGCGTGTCCGGTAGACGGCAGATACACCCGCCAACCGCCTTTCTTTTTGGCGTAGTCCACCGCCGACTGAATCGCTTCAGAGTCGTCGGTGACACCCTCCCCCTTCGCGCCAAACACAGACACGTTCACAGGGTCTTTCAGCCAATCCAAAAGTGTCTTTCCGTTAACTAATCGATTGCCGATTTCTTCCCCGGCGTTCCCCGGATTGCCGTAGCCCTTCACCCAGAAGTACCCGTCGTAGGGGTAAGCCTCGACCTCTTCAAGGGAGTTCACCAGGTGGGGAATATCCCACGAGTAACGTTCGATAAAGCCCTTGATGGCTTCGCAGGCGGCAAGCGTTTCCTTGGACGCCCCGGCTGCAGCGATAGCGTCGTCCACCGCGGCGAGCAACTTATCGCGCAGCTGACGAGGGGTAATCGTGTCCGTCGGATCGGTGATGAGCGCGCGGCTGACTTGCTCGACAAGCTGCTGAATTTGCACGACCGTTCTGTCAAGCGCCGTGTTTATCGTTTCCGGCGGAAAGCGGATGTAATTCGTGAGCTGAGTGGTCTGCGTGTAGGGAATGTCCGTCCCAACCGATACGATCTGCGTTTCATTCAGGGCATTCGTCAGAGTCACCGTACCACCGGGCGTAGCCTCCTGATCTTGGTTCATTTCCACGGAGTAATCCGCGTTGTATTCCAAATTTTTCGGAGGATCATTCTCTTTTTCTGCCAGGGCGACAAATACGTCCGTCGGCTCAAAAATCTTGAAGCCAAACGGAAGAATCTTTGTCCCGGCCCCGGTAAAAGGCCCAGCTAATCGTTTTACGTTTCCTACAGCCATAAAAAGCCCCTCAAAGATGAGAGGCATTGTCAACAGCGTTCACCAGGCTACGCGCACATCACGCATACGGGTCCCGAACGGTATGCGCCCCCAGACGACCGTTACGCGGCTGAGCGTGCCCCATCTCCGACAGGTACTCATTCATTTGAACGGCAAACGTGAGCATCAGCGCGTCCGCGCGATCGGGAGACGACAGGCCGCGATCCTTCATACTCTCTTTGCTTTCGAGCAGAATCTGATTCGTCGGCGTATAGCCGTACTCCACCCCGGTCAAGTCCGTCACAAGATCGTCGTTCTGTTCGATACAGCCGCCGGCATTCAGCCATTCGCGCCCACGCCCCCACATTTCTGCTCGGAGATTCTTGTAGCGTTCGGTATTCGTTGCCCCGCCACCGAAGTTGATGGAGTTCACCGGATAACCGTTATGCCGCAGCCAGTCAATCGGGGACGCCCCCACACCGCCGGCGTCCACATTGATAACAACCTTTCGGGCGCCCTTCTGTCGGAATTCGTTGTAGACCTCAGCGATCTTCGCCGCCAACTCCCAACCGTCCAGTCCGCGGAACTCTTTTGCCGGATAAGACCGGGCATCGGTCCCGATCCTGCAACAGATGACAGACGCGTCGTCACCGAACCGCGCCACGTCCACACCAAGAATCACCACCTGCCGATAGTAGGAACAGTGCTCCAACTGTCGTTGCATGGCCTCATCGACTATGGCACGCGGGATAAACTGCAGCGAAGACGCCGACGGGAACTGCCCCAGCACACGCACTCGCACAAAGTCCGAGTCGATGCCGTAGTCCTGAATCCACGTCGCAATCTTTTTCTTGTCCGTACCGATAGCCGTCCGCCCATCCACATGACGATGCACCCAACGATGCCGGTACTTGTTAAAGCACTCGTAGAAGCGCCCGGTGTTTCGCGTCGGGTTGCCGAAAACCATCCAAAAAATCTGAGTGTCCTTATCGGTCATGGCACCTTCGACGACTTCCCAAATTATGTCGGCAATGGCGGAAGCCTCATCGAAAATCACCATGATGCGCTTTCGGGCGTTATGTAGCCCAGCGAAGCCTTCGGGGCGCGATTCGGACCAAGGAATCGCGTCAAAGCGCCACGTCTTGTCATGATCCTTCTGCCGGCTACAGACGCACGTCGCCGAGATGCGAAACCACGACTTGAAGAGACAGAGATTGAACCACTTCGTCACTTCGGCAAACGTCTTAGTTCGCAGCTGGGTGTCGGTGTTGGCCGTGACGATGCCGCGGGTATCCGGGAACGTCGCCATGCTCCACAGCGTGATCCAAGCCACGAGAGCGGACTTTCCCACACCGTGCCCGGCCGCCGTCGCGTCCAGGTAGGCGGAAATGGCCCCCTCCTCATCCCCTCGCTGAAGGTAGTCCCTCATGCTCGTGAGCACGTCCACCTGCCACACGTCCGGACCGTCCCATCCGGCGAGGGTATCTTTGCCCCACGGGAAGGCAATCTGGACGAACTTCAGAGGGTCCTTTGAAGTCTGCGCGGCAACCTCCACAAGAGCCTGATTGACGCCCGCCGGCGTGTCGAGATCAATACGATCCAGCACCAAAAAGGCGTCCGCCTCTTTCTTTTTCATCTTACTTGAGGGCACCTATTCTCTCCCGCAGAATCTCAGCCAAAGACATAAGGGCTTCGTCCTTAGCCTCTTCAGCCTTGTCTTTACCCATCTTGAGAAAGCCACCGAGCGTTTTGGCGGCCTGATTCGCGGCCAGTGGATCGACCATGACCCAAACCTGTTTGCCGTCCTTGTCGAGCGTTTGTTCATCATCGTCTCCGTCCGCTATCAGCTGAGTATTGACTTCAATGATCTGTTTCAGCTTTCGGTAGACGTACTCGGGGTTGACGCCGGCGGCTTCCGCGGCGCGGTCGATCTCTTCCTCTACGGCCTTTTGAATGTTAGGTTTTTTCAAGTTCTCGCTGGCAATCGCCCCGGCCGTCTTTTTCGAATATCCGGCCTTAATCGCCGCCTCAGTCGCTGACTTCGAAGCGGCGACGGCCTTCGCAAACTTCTGCTGCTTCACCGTCAGTTTCTTTTCCGTCATACGCTCCTCTTGATCTTTTTCCACCCGGCGACCGATTGACAGCGCCGGGAGCCATCCACATAACTCCGGATTGTCCGAATCGGCATATCCAGCATCAGGCTAATTTCCCGGAAGGTGTAGCCCTCCTGCCTCAGTTCTATGGCGTGCTCAATATCCGAATCCAGGTACTTCGCGTTCCAATGATCCTCACCGATAACCGCGCCGTTGTCGGCTACTGTCGCAATCATCGTCACGACGGTATGCGTACGGGCACAGGTTGCGTGCTTTGGTTTCGGCCGTGGCGATGATCTTGGCGCGTTGCAGGCTTCCGACGGGGAGCGTTCGGGCATGATCGGCAGCTGAAACAAGGAGAGCTGCAGCCAAGGGCGGGAGAACAGTGCTAACTCCGATGGATTCATTCATTTAAAACTCCTCTATGTTCCACCCGCACCCCTGACGCTTCGCCTTTGGGAAGACCACAAACATCCGGAACGGGTACTGAGACGCAGCAACCTTCACCTTTACCCGGGCGTCGTCCTGAAACACGGCGAGCGTCCCTTTGACCTCGTGAAGTTCAATTTCACCGTTTGGCCGGAGCACCATGAAGTCGGGCGTGTACCAGCACTTCCCGGCGGCAATCTTGACTTTCATGGACTCGAACCAAAACTTCTCAATGCGCCCCGCCTGCTGTTCTGCCTTCAGAAAAGCCGCGTAGGCGGATTCAGTCGCGTTCATCTCACCGGGCTTCAGCCGCCCTTTGGCGTAGAGACGTTTCATTGCGGGCTTCATTCTTCGTCCTCCCTGTGGTTCTTTTCGACCTGAGCGTCGCAGACGCCCAGCCAGAAATACCGCTGCTCTAATTTCGTCTTGAACTGTTCAGCCTCTACGGACGGCGCCCAGCCTTTAAGCCCTACGTCGTGGCCGACCTTATAAGCGCGAGTCAGCTTCTCTGCGACAGCGCGTGAAACTCCGGTAGGCGTTTTCATCATTCCTCATCCTCCCTTTCGTACTGCGCGTGAACGCGCCGAACCTCTCGCTTCAGCCGCATGAGCTGAAGCGACAAACCTTGTTTTTTGAAATATCGCGGCGCAGTTTTTTCAACATCAGCGAGAACTTCCACGATCTTTGCGGCGTCCTCAGGCTTCAACTGGACGTGCTTCGGGTTGCTCATGCCAATCCCTCCTTTTTGAGTTTTTCGATAAATTCCACAGCGACCTTTTCGCAGTCCTTTGCTGTCATGCGCCAGTCCGCCGGAACCGGCCACAGTCTGCGTTCGCCCTCAGCGAGCCCCACCCAGACGAGAGGCCGCCCCTGCACGTACGCCGGAATGCTGATAACGACGTGCCAAGATTCGTACACCACGTCTTCCGGCCCGAGTACTTTTTCTCTGACAAAGACGTCGCACGAAATCAGACCCGCGTTAGGATCAAGAAAAGTTTCGGTGCTCATGCCTCCTCCTTGTAGAAAACAATCCAATGGGTACCGCTTTTCGTCGGGAACCGCGTAGCGATCAGCGGCTTTTGTTCCGTGAGTTTCAGAACTTCGCTCACCTTGATCTGAGTCTCGGCCCACTTGAAAAGCAACGTGCCGCCCTCCCGGAGCACCCGAAACCCTTCGGCGAACCCCGCAGCGAGATCAGCCCGCCAGTTCGCCCGGTCAAGAATCCCGTACTTCGCACGGAGCCAGGACTTTTCCCCGGCGTGCACCAGATGCGGCGGATCGAAAAGCACCAGGTCAAACCTGCCGACCCACTCTTCCGGAAGATGCCGGAAGTCCTGCAGCAAGTCGGGGGCCACGATGCACGTCCGGTTCAGCTGATTCGTGAAGTTCTCCGTACGCACGTCACAAGCTAGGACGCGCGTATCCGCCTTATCGAAGTAGAAGCACCGGGGGCAGCAGCACATATCGAGAACGCGTTTCATGCCGCCTCTCCGAAAACGTCAGCCGAAAGCGGCCGGCGCATTGAGTTACCTAAAAACTGATAAGCGACGCACTTGCCGCGGATGCGGTCCACAAGGCGCGGACCGAGAACGTTGTTAAGGTCTGCCGGGCGCAGATTCGAGAGGAAAATCGTCGGGCGGTTTTCTGAAATCCGGCTGTCGATGATCGAAAAAAGAATCTGCCTCTCGTTTTCGGTGCCGGCCTGGACACCGACCTCATCAATCACAAGCAGGGAGACCTCCGAGAAAAGCCGAATTGCGTCAAAACTCGTTCTGTCGCTTTTTCCGCTCCAGGTGCTACGGACGTATTGGATGATGTCTGTAGCGCGCGTATAGACGCCTTCTGACCGCGGCAAAAGGGCATGAAGAATGGCGCACGCCAAATGACTTTTGCCGGTCCCCGGGTTACCGAAGAAAAAGAGTCCGTAGCCGGTCTCTTTCGCCTTTTCCCAACCGCGCACGAACCGGCAGGCGAGGTCCAGCGCGCCTTGTTGGTTTTTCGTCTCGGCCAGAAAGTTCGAGAATGTTTTGGTGCGGTATTCGGCCGGGATGCAGGAGCGCCGTAATGCCTCCTCGATGCGGTCGCGGGCTTCGGCCGCTTTCTTAGCCTTTTCGTAGGCCTCACGCTCTGCCTGGCGGCGTTTACGTTCGATCAGTGCGCACTCAGGACACTGAGACTCACACACGACCTGCCCGCCCAAAACTGTCTGAATACCGTTATACGGTCCGTGAATTGCGCAGTTCAAAACGGCGCCCCTGCGGATCGGCAGAGGGACTGCGCCCTGCGAGGATTCGATGATGGCTGAAAATGTCTGCATGGTTGCTTACCCCCAATTGGCCGTACCGTCCGGATTCATCGATCCCTCGTAGTAGGCCTCGTCAAAAACTTCAGGTTGTTGGTGTGCGTTTGATCCCGCGGGCTTTCTCGATGTGATTTCTTTCTCGCGCTTGACCCAGTTGAGCCACGACTGATTCCATCCCTTGCCGCTACGTATGGTGTCCTTGCCCTTGCCGATCCGGTAGTAGCCCGAGAAGCTGGCAAAGACCGTGTCGGGGTTGAGGTCAGGCCGAAGCTGCTCGCAGAACGTCCGCCAGTCTTCGGGCAGGGTGTCGAGGTTGAATGCGTGCGTGATTGCCTGCAGCTTTTCTTTCTTCTTTCTTTCTGTCTCTTTATTGGTTATTGGTTCTTGGTTATTGGTTAGCATTGCGTCCGCATTGCGTTCGCTATGCGTTTGCATTCCGTTCGCATCTGCGTCCGCATTGCAAGTGCATCCGTTTTGCATGTCGTTTGCATTTGCGTCTGAGGCTTTCTTTCCCCTTGAGCCCTTATTCCATCGGGCTTGAGCAGACTTCGCGGCCTTCTCGGACTTCTCCGCGGCCTTGGCGATCTCTTCATCGCACCGGCGATGCGCATAAACGTCACCTTCACGATGGAAAAAGCGGTCAAGCACATATTCCAGTGCGGCTTTCTCTTCCGGCGCATATGCTCGGGAGATGCGTTCGCATTCCGAACGCATAAGCGGACGCTCGACTGAGTAGTAGAGCATCAACAAATCTATGTAGACACCCTTTTCGAGTGGCGACAAAAGACGCGTGCTCGAATCCCAGTCACCTACGTGAAACTGAACGTAGTTCATGGCGAGCCTCCCGGCTACTTGCCCGTGCTTTCAATGAGTTCCCAATCGATCTGAGGAAGAATCGCCCGACGGGAAACCTGCCGGCGCGTTGCCTCTTCGAGTTTGCAAGCAAGCGTGACGGACACACGACGTTCCGGGTGGTTGACGATGTTGTAAAAATAGTTGAGTTTGATCCCGCACTTTTTGCAAATGGCCTTTTTCTCGACCGACGCAAGGGAGCGGAAATACTGCGATGCAGAGGGAAGCATGAGAGCTACTCCGTTTTAGTTCAATTATGGGTACTGGAATACTACCCCACACATTCCCCAAAAGTCAACCAATACGGCGCAAAACTTTCCTAGACTTTGTGCGACAATCTAACCCATAATTTGACCTAGCCGGACTAAGAGGAGGACAAATAATGGTTGATGATGAACTGACAGCTCGTCGCCGGGTTAATCTGCGACGTATCGCCGATGAGTTAGGTGGAGCCGCTGCTGTTGCCAGGAAGACTCAAAAGAGCGTCCAACAAATAAGCAGTATGCTCAACGGCACCAAGTCCTTCGGCTCAAAGATCGCTCGTGACATAGAACCTAAACTGGGGCTTCCCCTGCAAAGCCTGGATAAGGAAGCGCCAAATTTTGTAGTTGCAGCGGAAACGCCTGAAGCTACGGGGTACGTGCGCATTACAGCGCTTGAGGCGCGGAAAGAGTACAACCTGATGCGCATTCAGGAATTGAGCAAAATCAGGCTGATGGAGTGCAAAGAAGATTGGCTGTACGAACAAGCTCTTTCCACATCCAAGCCCAGTGCGCTAAAGCTATTCTCTGCGCCATCGGACAACATGGAGCCAGAAATTCTCCAAGGCGGATCAGTCGTCGTTGACATCTCGCAAAACACTTTCACCGCCAACGGCATATACGCCATGACGTATCAGGGTTCGGCATTCATATATCGGATACAGATGAACCCTGACGGATCAGTATATTTTTTGTCGGATAATCCAAAATATGAAAAGATGGTAGTGAAGAACACGTCCAACATCGTGATAGTTGGACGGTGTGTCGGCTGCTGTACCACGCACTCGCTCTAATAAAATTCCATTGTTCATCAAATCTCAAGCCCGCGCACTGCGGGCTTTTTTGTTGCCTTTTTGACTCCTATCAAAAACCGGTCACCTAACCAGAATACCCTGAAGTCATCTTTTATAGTTGACAAGCAGGTTAGTGCTGTGGTTTAATTTCGGGTACGCAGATGAGTAATTCGGACTCATCTAAACAAAACCACCAGGAGGCAACATGACCATGACCATCACCCCTAACCCTGAAACGATGACCGCCGAGGAATTTGTGTTGGCGCATAACGCTTGGGTCGAATACACCGACGCGCAGGAGCGCCGGCGCAAGAAAGCCAGCAAGGCAGAAGACCACGCCTACGCGATCTACCACGAACTCGGTGATATTCGCTCAGACGTGATCGTGCCTGCTGATGTTAACCGCATCAAACAGCTTTGCGACGCGTTAAACGACGCCGTCTCGGAAGTCACGGCGGCGATCTGCATCGAAGCTACGTATCGAGAGAACGTAAAACGTCTTGACCCTCATCCATACGCTTCACTATCGAGCGAACCTGCTGATGAAGCTCCTGAAGGCTCCTGAGGTTGCGATAGAGAACCTTCAGTTCCGGCACGTAATAAAGGTTTGAACCTTCATCCGTGTGCCACTGCGGTTCGATCTTCTCAAGTTGTACAGCGCCGCCGCTGACCAGCGCCAAGAAAAGCAGATCAGCTTTTGAAAGGTTTGTTTCAACAGACATAAAGATTTCTCCCAAAGGGGTGATTGAAGAACGCCTACCGGGTAGCAGGCACCACTTCAATCATCCCGCCGGGGGAAGGAGAAAGCAAATGACTGTAATGACACCGATGACCATTGTTTTGAACCCCAAGCGGACTGAGTACGGCGCCGAAGACGCCGGCAAGAAGTCAATGACGGTCGCTCAGATGATCGAGGCGCTGAAGCAGTTCCCTGCGGACGCCCGCATCGTGGTGTCGGATCACGACGAATACATGTACGCGCCGGTGACGGTCTCCGATCTGCATGAGCACGTTGAGGAGGAGTAACGCCATGACATTGGACTTCGTCTTTCGCATGGGCGAGTTGGCCGACATTGAAGAAGACCGCTTTTGGTCCCAGGCAAGAGTGCTGATCGCCATCTCGGCCGTCACCGCCCTGATCGTTCTTCTGCAGTGGGTGCTGGCATGAACGAATGGTTCGAAAACGTCCTGGCAGCCGCGGCACTCATCCTCACGATGCTCGTGCTGCTATCTCTGCCAGGCTACTAGAAACGAGAAGGTGAGCGCCCTGCCTTACCGGAGAAAGAAATGATTGATCTCAGCAACCACAACGAAGATTTGATCCGAGACGCCAACGCCTGGAAGCCGCTCAACGTCTACCCGCTTGAACGCGTGTTGGTGTTCGAGAGCGGCAGCCAAAGCTACTTCGTCTACACCGAGCTGCATACCGTCTCAGTGATGGATACCAGCCGCAGAGAAGTATCGAACTCATACGCCTTAACAGAAGATGAGTTCTCCCGCCTGATGGACGAACTCAACCTCGACTAGGGCCCCCATGACCAACTACCTCAACGCAATCAACGAAGACAGCCGCGAAGCGGCATAGGTAAAAAAATGACAAGACTCATCCCCATCACCGGACTCGCCCGCGAAGAGTGGCTGCAACAGCGAACAAAGGGCATCGGCGGCTCTGACGTGGCTGCAGCCCTGGGGCTTTCCCCGTGGCGCACGCCGGTCGAACTGTGGCATGACAAACGCGGCGAAGGCGAACCACAGCCGGCCACGGATTCCATGCACTTCGGCACCATCCTGGAAGACATCGTCGCCAAGGAATTTCAGGAACGCACCGGCATGAAGGTTCAGCGCGTGGGCTACACGTTCGTCGATGGTGAAGGCGACTGGATGCGGGCCAACATCGACCGCGCCGTCGTCATGCCGGAGATTCAGAAGAACGTGCGGCCGGCCAAAAATCCGAAGGAGGGCGAAGCGCTCATCACAACGGACGCCATCCTGGAATGCAAGACCGCGTCCGCCTATGCGTCCGGACTCTGGGGCGAATCCCAGGAAGACGAGATCAAGGCCGGAAAGATCGTCACCGAACACGAAATCCCGCTGTACTACGAAACGCAGGTTCAGTGGTACATGCGGCTCACAGGGGTTCACGTCTGCTACGTGGCCGTCCTCATCGGAGGAAACGACTTCCGCATGTACAAGGTCGACCGCAACGAAGACGCCATCAACGCCATCGTTTCCACGCTGCGGGCTTTTTGGTTCGACAACGTCCTCGGAGGCAAGGCACCGGAACCGAAAGACCTGGATGACATCCGGCACCTGTACCGCCGGGAAGTCGGCCCCATGGTTGAAGCCACTCCGGAAGCGGCCATCGCTATCGGCGAATACCGCCAGCTGAAGGACAAGGCCACCAGCATCAAAGATCAGATGGAGGCCGTCGCCACCAAGATTGCAGGGTTCATCGGTGAAAACGAAGGAATCCTCATCGGTGGCGAGAAGGCAGCCACCTTCAAGTCTCAGTCCCGCGCGATGTTCAACGCCAAACAGCTGAAGGCTGATGACCCCGAACTTTGGGCCAAGTACGCAGGACGGTCTGAGCCGTCTCGGATTCTCCGGGTGTTTTAGTCGCAATCCCTTTTCACTCACTCAGGGCAGGGGCTTCCAGCCCCGCCCATTTTAGAAGGTACACATAATGTCTACTACCGACGCTCTCCTTGAAAAAGTCAACCCCGCTGCGGCTAAGAAGGCCGTCGCCGTCAAGGCCACGAAAGAAGGCTCTCTGCTGGACGTAGTGACCGGTAAAGCGTTTCAGCAGCAAATGGCCTTGGCCCTTCCGAAGTCCCTCACCCCGGAACGCCTGACACGTATCGTCATGAGCGAATGCCGCAAGACGCCGGCACTCCTCAATTGTTCCCCGGCGTCGTTCTACGGGTGCGTACTGCAGTGCGCCCAGTTGGGGCTTGAACCCGGCTCGGCCCTGGGCCACTGCTACCTTCTCCCGTTCGGAAACGGCAAGGCTTCCGACGGCCGCCCGAATGCGCAGCTAATTATCGGCTACCGCGGCATGATCGACCTTGCCCGCCGTTCCGGACAGATCGTTTCGATCTCGGCTCACTGCGTGCACGAGGCCGACGAGTTCCACTACGAATTCGGCCTGCACGAGGACTGCCGGCACGTCCCTGCAGCTATGGCCGACCGAGGCTCCGTGACCCACGTCTACGCCGTGGCCCGTCTTGTCGGCGGCGGCTTCCAGTTTGACGTGATGAGCCGCGCTGAAATCGAAGCCGTGCGCAACCAGTCGAAAGCCGGCAAGAACGGCCCGTGGGCCACCCACTGGGACGAAATGGCGAAAAAGACTGTGATCCGCCGGTTGTTCAAGCTCCTCCCCGTCAGCATCGAAGCGCAGCGCGCCGTAGAAGTTGACGAGAAGGCTGACCGCGGCGAAGCCGTCACCGCGTCCGACGTGATCGATGGGATCGCTACCGAGAAGGGCGTAGGCATCGAGATTCTTCCGGAAGAGGAAGAACCCGCTCCCGTCGCCGAACCTGCCTAACAACTGAAGAGGCGGGGTACAACTTGTACCCCACCTGAGGAGTAAAGATGCAGACCGTTTGGTACACAGTTAAAGAAGTCGCTGAGATGTTCCGAGTCTGCGAACAGACCGTGCGCAATTGGATCAAAGGAATCTTTTACGACAAGGGTAAAGCCCGCGCGTACAAAAGCGACATTCGCCTGAAGGCGACCAAGTTTGGGAAAGGCTTTCGCATTGCAGCACCTGACCTTGAGCGATTCCGGAGAGATCTCGGATGTTGACAAACGCACAGGAATCCGCGCATAATGCCCGCGTTCGGTTGAACTACCGAACCGGGCTTGGAACCCCGAACTCTTTAGGCGCGCAACCGCCTTACGTTCGTATGAGCGGATTTTTTGTGCGCGAGTATCACTTCTTGACGAGTGAGACCTGCGGGCACCTTCGCGGTGGCCGTGACCTAGAGAGCGGTAGTTCCAACCCGCAGTGTCTCGCTCACCCGCTTGGAACCGGGCGCGAGACTCCTTCAACTTTCTCTAGGAGTCTTGCTATGCAAGTGATCTCTGCTGCTCAAACGCAGCCGTCAACATTCAATCTCCCGTTCGCCATCACGGCGCTCATCAAACACCAGCTGACCTCCGGCGAAGCCAAGGACTACGCGATTATGTCGTGTTCCGAAGCCAAGAACATCCTCATCGCCGCAGCCGATTCGGCCGAAAGCGATAGCCAGATGCTTTCGTCCGCCGGACTTCTCAGCGTCATCAAATCCGCCGCATCGATACTCGAATGCGCCGAACTCCTCGTTAATGAGACGGAGAAATGAAAATGACAAACGAACTCACCCAGACCTTCGCTTTCGGCGAAGCCAAAGTTACCATCATCATCGAAGACGGAAAACCGCTCTTCTGCGCCAAAGAAGTCTGCGACATCCTTGGGTATAAAAATTCCCGTAAGGCACTGATGGATCATGCAAATCCTGACGGCGTAACGAAACGGAACGTGGTGAAAACCCTTAGCAACGGCCGTGAGCAAACCTTCGAAATGACCTTCATCGATGAGCGGAATCTTTACCGCCTCATTATGCACTCTGACCTTCCGTCGGCCGAGAAGTTCCAAGACTGGGTATGCGGTGAAGTTCTCCCCACGATCCGAAAGACGGGAAGTTATGGCAATCCTATGGCCGCAATGTTGGCGAAGCCGAAATCCGAACTCTTCTTAGAGTTGAGCCAAATCAGCAAAAAGAATGAAGAACTTGAAGCCGCCAATCAGAAGTTAGTTGAACAAGCCTCAGTCAACGCGCCAAAGGTTACCTTCGCCAATTCCGTTACGTCCGGCGACACCGAAGTCACCATCACTGTGGCCGCAAAAACCCTGGGCATCGGCCCGCGCAAATTTTTCGATTGGCTTCGCTTGAACGGTTTCTTATATAAGCAGGCGAACCAGGCGACTCAGTACGCCATCGAAAAGGGCTACATGGTGACGCGCTTCGCAAAAATCACGCACGACGATGATTCCGTTGAGAAGAAACCGTATCCGCACATCACCGGGAAAGGACTCTTCTACTTCTATGGACGCCTTCTCAAAGAAGGGTTAATTTCTAAAAACGACAATCTCGAATTGGCGGCATAAAGGGGGAACCATGAATCAAGACGATCTGATTGAAACCCTGACGGGCGACTTAGAAAAAATGTTTGGCCCGTCGCCCCACAAAGAACACTTCGCCGCGCTTCTCTCAAATATTTTGGCAGATATTGAGAAAGCAAATGTTGTCGGCAACGGTAACGTTTGTCAATTGCTTGTCGAAGTCGCTTGGAAATGGCCGGGCGAACCAAACGACCAGTGGGCTATCCTCGTAGGGCTTTGCGCCGTATTCCTTCACCGCATGGCGGTTGAATCTTCGGCAATAAACCTCCCCGCAGCCGGACAAGCCTAACATCTTCGCAGCGTCACGGAAATGACCCCCGCCAACCGAAAGTTGACGGGGATTTTTATTATTTTTTGTGTTTTGCGTTTTTTCTTAAACTCCTCATTTTAATTTCAACACCAATAAATTTTTTCATTTGTTCTATTGATAAATCATCAGTTAAATATTTGCTGAC
>ENA-UOJA01000481-UOJA01000481.1-human-gut-metagenome-genome-assembly--contig:-C19-NODE-481-length-38601-cov-8.301043_pt1 | contig 38601 bp, 25 predicted proteins | sample MGYA00242337_ERZ723884 | MGnify/ENA metagenome assembly ERZ723884
CTAATGTGTCATGCTTTTTATATAAGTCAACTAAGCCGTTGCCGAATATCAATGGCGGCGGTGGCGGCGGAGGCACAGACCCTGATCCTGAGCCGGAAGAAACCGAAGTCTCTGCTTCTTTGTCTCTTACAGCGCGTGATGCCAACATTAACTACAAAAATTTTGAAGTTGAAGGCAAAGGCGAGACTACCATCACAGTAGACCCTTCCAAATCTTCTACCAATGCAGATTGGGATAAGTACACGATAACAGCTTCCGATGCGTTAGATTGGAGCGTAAAAGAAACAAAAAGTGGACGGCCCAAAAGACAAAGTTATACGGCCGAATTCACAAGGGAAACTGTAAGGAAGAAAGGTCTTACGAGCCGATTAGGAAAGATAGAAGTTCCGGTAAGCGCTTCGGTTATCGTATATGCTGATGGTGACGGCGGTTCGGCAAATGATAAAACTGACGCAACAGGCAGCTACAGAATTACGCTTACAAATAATGACCCTACGGCAGTCATTCAGAGTGTAAAAAATGTAGCATTGACTGATACAGGCAGCCAGTATGATGAGGCTTTTTATTACATCAACAAGCCTATCCGAATTACTGACGCCTCGTATGACTCCGAGAAACAGTCTTATCCGTCGGATACCAATGCCCCGACGATGGAATATTACATCGAGCATAATGGCGAAAACATCTTCATGTCTGATAATTTCGAGACAATGGACCATTGGCCGGATATTATTGAAAATGCGTCGCAGAACAAGGACGCGAAGACGATAGATGTTACGTTTACGGAGCCCGGCTACTACAAAATCAAGGCCTACGTTACTGATGAGCTTGGTGCAATCGGACGTACGGAAAAGACAATATATGTCCGTGGTGAACCCAAAGCACCGACAGCGATTATCAATAGTAGCAATTATACATTCGTTAATTATCCTTTCCCGGTCAAGGACGCCTCTACCGACCCGAATGACGATATTGTTTCTTGGGTATGGGACGCCGTAGTGCCAGCTTCGGAAGATGTAACGGGTACGGTGTCCGGCGGCCTGCAGAATGCGACATATCCGGCAGGTGGCAATAAACCTACCAATATTGGCGGTACTCTGCAGTTCTCGGCTCCAGGCGAATACAAGATTGGCTTGACGGTAACGGACGCTACGAGCCTGTCGGATCACACCGAAAAAACCATCAAGGTTATTCGAGATATTCCGGTTGCAATCGTAGAACCCGGTCCGGCAAGCAAAGACAATCCGAGCGACTCCGATCCTCATTATGCGGTGGACCCTGACGACAACATCGAAAAGGTTTATGTTAAGCAGAATCGTAAGTTAGTATTGGACGCTTCGACTTCGCTTGATCCTCCCGCAAGCCCGATTGCATGGGATTCTACCGAATGGGTGTACAGTAATAGCGATAATGACGTTGATTACAACATGGACAGCGTGAAGGTCGATAAATCTTCGACCAAGAAACAGCAGGTCCTGCTCGCAAAGGATGTTGGCGAGTTTAAAGTCACGTTGACACTGCACAATAAGTATTCAGACGAGTTGTCACCGAACGATCCAGACCTGTCGGCACGCACAAAGGTTATTTTCGTTAAGGTTGTTCCCGATGAAAATCCGAATACGACTATTCAGGTAGGTAACTCTACTCCAAACTTCCACGATAATCCCCAGTCGGTTGAAGTAACGATTACAGGAACAGCAACTTCACCAGATAACGACCATATTGATTATTTCAACTGGCGTATTTATCGGGATAATAACGATGATGGAACCTATGCGGATAGAGAATTGCAGACTCAAATTGAAAAGGCGCAGAGCACGCAGGTAAAGCTGCCTGTCAAGTTTGAAACAGGCAATACAAGTAAGTTCCTTGCTCAGATGGACGCATATGAACGCTTTGGTCAGCCGACAATCGATGAGTACATAACCAGCGACGATATTTGCCATTCGTCCTCGGAACAAGAGTTTGAGGTCAACTGGCGTCCCTGTATTTCGTATACGATGCGAGACTTTGCATATGTAGATGATACATTGACGATCACCCCGACGCTAAAAGACGAGAATATCGAAACATGTACCGTTGTCTGGACCCTTATGCGCAAAAATAAAGCGGGAAAATACGAGGCGGTAGACGCTACTGCTTTGCCGGCTAATATCTTTGACGATAAGCCTATCTGGGATCTGGGGCTGCATGGTGGCAATATCCGTATAACGAAAGACGGTTACTATCGCCTTGACGCCATTATTACGGACGCAGAAGGACATAGCGAGACATTTTCTTCGACAGAAATCAGAATTTATGATGTTCCGCATGCCGTAATCAGTGATAAGGCGGATTATCGCTGGAATGGCGGCGCGTTCCAGTTCAAGGAATCGCGTAAATTTACGTTGGATGGCAATGCGTCTTATGTAAATGATTCTACGGGCGATGCTAAACATCAACTGAACCGTGCCCTTGATGAGTGGAGCATCACTCCGCTGGATGGGCAGAATGCTGAGGATATTTATGTCGGCGCAACAGCAGAAGGAACAAGCCGTTTAAATTCCACGGACAGCACATGCTTTAATCCAGGCAAAAATTCGTTTGACGAAGTTTTGGCTATTCTTGCTCCGGGTCGATATCGTGTAGATTATCGAGTAACCAATACATATGGAAAACGGTCTCCGATAACTACACAAGAAATTGTTATTGTAGAAGATACTGCTCCGATTATTACTGGTTATTCGCAACCAAGCGTAAAACGCGGTTCGGCTGACGATGGTGCTACAACTATCATTTCAATAAGTGGCTTAAATATTCAATCAAAAGATTTGGATATTGTTAGAAATCATTGGTCGATTGATTTGATTTATGATGCAGGAAATGATGGCTATCAAAACGATTCGTGGGAAACGGTAGATAATGCCAATGTTTCTGTTGACCGCAATAAACCGGATGAAGTATTGCTGACAGTAGAAGTGCCTAAGGAGCGATTGGGCAAATATCAATTCCGAGTTTCCGTTAAAGAAGAATTTGGACAAGAAACATTACCGATTATTCCAGATGAAAAGCGAAAATCTGCGACTAAAACATTTGATACACAAATTGATAATGTTCAGCCTAATGGCACATTTAGCACTCGGGCCGAAGTTAAAGGTGATGTTGTTTTTGCTGTAGGCGACTCGGCTTCGGCAAAAGCGATAGCTGCCGCATCCAAAACATTTGCTAATCGTTTTGGCGCGGAAGCAGGTATGGATGTTTTAGATGTTAACGTTAATGTTATTGAAACTGCTGTAAAAAACACTTTTGAAGGTTCTTTTAAAGTTCATTTCATGTGGACATCTTCAGCAGATATTGATAGCCATTTGGAATTCTATGATGCTGCAGGTACGCAAACCGGACACTTATATTATCGTAACAAGTCAGTTTATGGTTGCTCGTTGGATATAGATGATACGAGTGGTGGTACTGGCGAATGGTTGACTCTTGATTTTAATAGTATCCCCTCGAATGTAGATAAAATCAATGTGTATGCGTATGGATTTAGCGGTAGTGCTGATACGACGATCACATTGCACAAGACGACAACCGTAACGGATAAAGACGGTAAAACTTCGACAGTTACAACCACGCCCGTTAATGTTACTACGAATGTTTCGCATCATAGCAATACGAATTTTGGCTATTTTAAGCGCAATGGCAGCTATTGGGATTTTTACGCTTATGATGGATCTGTTATTAAAGGTTACGAAGAAGTAACCAATGTTAAATCGTTAAATGAAACATTAAAGGATGTATCTTGGCGTGATGGGGCAGAACGATTCGTAATCTACGTTGATGATTATGCGCGAGATTATATGGATCCATCCAATGCAGACAAATATGCTGCGTTTTTAAGCAGCATGTTGGATTCTAATATTCACTTAATTGCAATGGGAGCCGATGGCAATAAATCGCAATTAAATGCATTGTTTCAGCAACTCAATGAGGAAGGGTTGTACACTAATAATGCTCCACCTGAAACAGCAATGGACAATGCTGAACAATTCGTCAAATCTATTCTTCGTAAAGCAACTCGTGACACTATGTATGTCTTGGTCAATGAGCGTTTAGATTATAACAAAATTTATCGTGATTTTAACGGCGATCCTCAGTGGCTCTGGACGGCAGACGGTGACACACCTTATATTGCGAAAGGGGCCAGTGGGTATGCAGAACTCTTCCAGCAATTCCAAGACAACCCGTCTTTGTTGGCACAGAAGTGGCATTACTTCCATAACCCCAACTATTATGATAATAACCAAGGTGTTGCTTCGTTCAATGCGACCAGTGAAGATGATGACAAGTGGATCGCCCATGAGGTCAATGTCTTCGATAAGGTCGGTAAGTACGAGGTAGACTATCGCATCAAGGATAATCCGGTTCCGGATAAAAGCGATAACTCTCCAGGCAACCCGTTCCATGAATACCGTTATTGGAGCGAAGACTACGCAGCTAACAGGACGGACTCCAGCGGTCACATCACTAATCCGCATGCTGTTATTTATGTGCATCGCCGTCCATTGGCGGAATACGATTTTGTTGCTCATAAAGCAAATGATGTAGTGGACAGTGTGGATGTCACGAACAATGCTTACGACCTTGACCACGAATACAGAGACGCCAATAAGGGTTTGAATCTATACGAGTGGAAATGGAAGTTTGCAAGCGATTCTAGTTGGCGCGGAGACGCTACCTTTGATTCGGCGACCGAGGGCGAGGCATGGATCAACGCACAGCTCAAGAATCTGCGAGCGCAGGGCATGACAAATATCCTTATTCAGTATCGTGTTCGAGACATTGATGGTCCTGCAGAACTGGAAACTCTCAACATCACTCGTAAGACTGCGAGCGGGTGGAAAACCTCAAGCGACACGACACTGCGCAATCAGGGTGCTTGGAGCTTGCCCTCGGTGCGCTGGATCACGAATGCAGCACAGCAACCTGTAGCTCGTTTCGATACCAACAATACTGTATTTGGTCTCGGCGAAAATATTACGGTAACGGATCGCTCATACTCCCCGAATGGTGATAACATCGTCAAGTGGGAGTGGACGATTGAACGTTCGACCGGCACCAAAACTTCTGTAACGTATCAAATAGGCAGTAACGTGTCGAATGTTACGCAGATGGAAACTGCATTCAGCAACTATTTGACGCAATGGATCGATAGCCAGCCGATAGGGTCGAAATCTGCAGATAACTCCTATAAGATCACGCTGATCGTAACCGATGACAAACCTCAGCCTCTGACTAGCGATGCGTATAGTGTAACCGTTAAGATCGTGCAGGAGAATCACGCGCCGACGGTTGACCCGCTCAAGAACGGCTTGTCAATCTTCAACAACGACAATCCTACGGTCTACGAATACGATGACTACGACGCAAACCAGACCAACCCATATTACAAATATAACGGACAGGCGCAGAAACGTGGTACGGAGACACTGAACTGGGGTATTGCGGTTGACGACCCGGACAACCACGACAAGTACGGTACCGGCAATGATTCCGATTCCTTCAAAGTTCAGCTCGCTACCGACAGATTCCTGAAGTCTTCTCGTAATAATGTTGCCGATGGAGCGACCGGTGTGCTGCATAAAACCTATGACACCAAGACGGTGACGAAGGAGCAAGCAGCGCAAGGAACAGCGATTGCTCCGTATATAACGGTCAAGGACGGCGGCATTGCATGGGGTGTATATCGAATTACGACTTCCGTAACGGATGTGCCTAACGATGATACAACGCCGAAGACCACTGATATGGTGACCAACGCCAACAAAAAGCCGCTGCATTTGTACGTTATCCCGAAGCTGAGTCTCAGTACACCGCACTTTACGTTTGATGGCGTGCAGGACAATCAGGGTCAGCTTCCGACAGGTGAGAGCGTAACAATTACCTGCACGACCAATGATCGCAGCACAGGTGCTCGTATTCTTTATAAAGATGGTGATGGCACCAGCTTTACGCAGGAAATGACACTCGTTAAAACGGTAGGCGAAGCTTCCTACTGGACAGCAGAGTTCGTAATTCCGGACAATCTGGAAGCAGAAGACCTTGTTAATGGCGAATACTATTATTACAAGGTCGAGACGTATACGAACTATGGAGCCAAGAACGGCGAGGAGACCCGCAGCAAGGTTGTTGACGGTGCATCTCCGATCCACATTCTGCCGATCAAACTGTATGACTTCACCATCACTGATATCACTGACCCCTCGGTAGTATTTGGCGACGTGGCGACAGTCAAGGATCTTGCGTATGACCGCAACAACAGCGAGAATGGCGCTTTAATGAAAGTCGGCTACGCCTTCAACTTCGAATTGTATTCCAAGGGTATGAAGGATAGTGACGATTACGTTCGCGTTCGCCCGACGTTCTACGGCTACAATAGCGGCACCGGCAGGTACGATATGCAGTTGGATATGTACTATCTCAACGAGGCAGGGGAGTATGTTCTCGCTACGACCTCGCCTGATAGCGCGGCAGCCAGCGGTGATGACTACGTTCTGAAGACGAGGGAATTCCTCGGCAAAGATATTGGTTCTCTGCGTGAACTGAAGCTGACGACCGGTTTCCGTACGAAGGTTGACCGCAACACCCAGAAGTGGACGGCACGCTACGGTGTCCCCGGCACTGCAGTGTTTGTCACCAAGGGTAGCGCACTTGCCGAGAATAGTTTGTATCTTGGTGATGTTATGATTCGCTTCGACATTGAAGCAATGAAACATGGTGTTGCAAAGTATAACTACATCGGCAAGGGACAGTGGCGTCTTGAACGTACAGGCGGCTCAGGAACGATTCTGAACGCTGGCAAGGCGAAATATGTCGATGGTGATGTTCTTGTCATGGACGGTCAAAATAGCGCCGTTAAGGATTTTGAGACTCGTCCGGTTTGGACAAAGACGCATTAAGAACTTATGCTCAAAGTGAGCATAAGTTGAACTGAATAGGGAAGGGTCAGCCTTTCGACAGACACTTTCTTGCGTTTTCCCACTATTGCCAGTTAAAACATTGAGACGCCAGCCATTATGGTTGGCGTCTTTTGTTCATATTGTTCCGAACGGGGGGGAGGAAAAATTATTCCGAAGAAATAATACGGACAAAACCAAACACGACAAAGGCGCAGGGCCCATGTTAAAAGGTTCTGCGCTTTGCCTTGCCTCGAGAAAAGAAATTTTTGTCTGTCTGTTACACTTCGCTCGAAAACTGTATATATAAATGTATGGACGAAATTTGAGAACTTAAAAGAAAGGGGAAATTTACTTGCGAAACCTCAAAGCTAACAAGAGCGCGAAGGGGAGCAGTGTAGGATGGAAAGTATTCATGGCTGTTGCGGTCGTGGGTATGATCAGTGCCGGCGCATTTACGGTGCAGAACGTAATGAGCAAGAATGTAGCCCAAGCAGAAGGCGTTGTTGCAGGTGACGGACAGGTTTCTGTCGCTGTCGCTACAGCAGATATTCCGGCTGGCGGCACATTCGATGGTTCCTATCAGCTAATGGCAGTTGACGAAAAATTCGTTCCGAACAATGCAATTAAGTCCAGTTCTGAATTTGACGGCGGTGTTTCTGCTATTGATGTTGGGTCAAACACTGTCCTGACACAGAGCATGGTCGTTCACGCAGATCTGGATGAAAGCGTAGATAACACAAGTCGTCTGATCGCAGTCAACTACGTTACGATCGATACCGATGTTCAGGAAGGCGATTACCTCGATATTCGCTTGAAGAAGTACGGCAATGAAGACGGTTTGGTTTACGAAGACAGCGTTGTTCTTTCCAAGAAGCGAGTGTATGCAATCTCTGGACAGGAGATTACGCTGAACTTGTCCGAGAAGGAACAGCTTGCACTCGGAGTTGCTGCCGTAGATGCAACGCAATACACTGCAGATGGTGACGGCAAGTCCGCAACCTTATACAGCACGCGCTATGTCAATGCGTCTCAGGAAAAGGCAGTTGTTACTTATGAAAATGCAAGACTGTCCGCACTGATCAATTCCAATCCGAATCTGATTGCTGAGGCTCAACGTCAGTTGGCGCAGAAGCAGGCAGCTCTCGCACAGCAGAAGCTCTCTGATAACAATGCGTCTACTGATCTGCAGGACGATTCCGGCGTAGAGCCCAAATAATAGATAGGCAGGTGATAAGAAATTGTATAGTGTTCGGAACAAGGTGGGAGACATTATTGCTGTCTGGGGCGACTCGGACGGACAAGGCAATGTAAGCACCACTGCCGCCATGATTGCTGCCCGTCTCGCTGTTGAAGGGAAAATCAACAAGAAGGTTCTGATGCTCAGTACAGATCGTGGACCGTACGATGGTGTTACCATTCTCAACCCGATGGTTCAGGATGATTATTCGATGGATAATCTTATCCTGCTTGCCGCGTCCGGAGGAATGAAGAAGGAAGAAGACTTTATGGCTTATGCCATTAAGGTAAGCAAGAATCTCGATGTTATGCACTCAAGCAATGATTTCAAACGTTTGAGTGCGGACTCGGTACGAGCTTACCGTAAGATACTGGATTACGCCGCAACGATTTACGATTATGTTGTCGTAGATGTCGCTGGCAGGATCAACACCATGTCGGATATGATTGTCTCTCATGCTGATGTTGTGCTCGTATGCGTGTCTCAGAACATGAAGCACCTTACGATCCTGAAAAACTCCTCCATCCTGAACAACTACCCGGCGCTGGATCAGAAAGATGTTGCTGTTATCGCAACACGCTATTCTGAACTCCCGTATCTGGATATTAAGCAGATGGGGAAATATATCGGTTGTGAAGATATGTTCGTGCTGTCCGAGGATATGCAAATCCATAAGGCATGTGCGCAGTGTACGATCGGAGAGCTGGTAAACTCCATGTATGAAAGCGGCAGTCGATTTGGTTTCCGCAAGAAGAAGGGTTCAGAGATGACAGCCAACGAGTTGGATGCAGTCGTAAATGCAATTTACTCCCTGCAGTCGATGCGTGAGGCAGAAAAGCAGAAGGAGGCGGAGGAGGATTGAAGACAAATCTTTATTCGCTGGATTCGCTTATTCACTTTGCGGCTCAGGTATATAGCAGCAAGACAACTGCACGATCTGAAATCGGCAAGCAGGATATAAAGGCAAGTCTGCAGCGGGACCAGATTCTCAAATATGACCGTGACAGCGCAGTAGGTGACTTAAACGATAAGCTGTTTATTAAGCAGTTCTTCTATCGTATTATCACTGATTGCAAGAATAATGAAATGCTGGATTATCCGCCGAACTATGGTGTTACAAAGGAAAATATCGACGCCTTTATCGACTGGCACGATAAGCATCTTGACCCGTATTTGAAATATCTCGCAATGCTCCAGTATTACGAGGATTCGCTGGGTTACGGTCCGGAAGCATTCGGTCAGTTCCTTGAGGCGCACAAGCTGAATGTACTCCGTAAGGATACGGATGGCTCGATGGGTTTCTTCGTAACAGCAGAGGATATCAATAAGGCATGGAACAAAGAACATCTTGCGATGGACTTTGATGCCAAGATGGATGTACTGACACAGGTTGTTTACGAGGAAATCAAAGGCAACTCCTGCATCGATGAACTGTTGTACCAGAATCTCGGTGATATTTCCATCGGCGTTTCTGGTATCCCAAATGCCATGTTCGTCGGCGAGATCGAGCGGTATATGAATGCCTTCGATACCTGCTGGGTGCGCTATAAGGGCTGTTCCATTCATCTTCGCTTTTTGACCTTTGGTTCATACGAAAAGATGAAGAACGTAGTTCGTCGCGGTATGGGCTACGAAATGAAGGGTCAATTCTCGGAGCGAGAGGGATTTAAGTTAGGATATGCAAAGGACGGTTCTCGCCGTACCGCTGCAATCGAGCCTTTCGGTGAAAGCCCGGCGCTCTGGGTCCGTAAGTTTACCGCCCGTCATCAAAGTAACGCTGAGCTGTTGGCTGAGCTGCCCGGATATGAGAAGATCATCGATGTTGAGAAAATCCTCGTTCAAGGCGGTGCTACCATTCCGGTATGCGGTGCGCAAGGCAGCGGTAAGACAACCAAACTGGAGGCAATCGCAGAATATATTCAGCCGTTTTACGCGATTCGTGTTATGGAGTCCGAATTTGAGGCTCGTCTGCGGTGGAAGTATCCAAGAAAGAATATTTTCACCGTAGAATCCAACGAAAGCACGGCAGTTTCGCCGGCTGATGCTTACAATTTCTCGCTCCGTACCGCCGGTGATATCTACATCATTGGTGAGGCTCGCGGCGACGATAGCATTGTAAATGTCACGCGTACAGCGAACCGTGGTGGTCGAAGTGTATTGTTCACCTTCCATCCGAACTCACCGAAAGCAACGATCGCCGAGATTGCGAACGCTCTGATTCGTCAGAAGATGTACGCAAACCTGAAGGACGCTGTTGCAACGGCTCTGGATACTGTCCATTGCTGCATTTATGTCCGTATGGATATCGAGGCACAGCGGCGTTATTACGAAATCTATGAATTTATTCCTCGTCCGAACGGTCTGCCGGCAGATTTCATGAACAAGAACCTGTCGAAGGACGCAAGGGAAGCAGCATTCATGGAAACGATTTATCGCTACATGCAGTATATGACCGCTGCTGATATCTATTACGATACGGTACCGCTGGTTGTATATGATAGAGATGCAGAACAATACGTATTCAAAAATACGATTTCTGATGCGTTCTATTCCGACCTGATGGATAAAACCCCGCTTGCTGCGGAGCGTGACCTGCTGACAAGGACTTTCCGCCCGGCACTTGCGCTTGACAAGTATTTCAAGACGCACAAGGTCGATGGTCCGATTACTCCTGATATGGTCGTTCAAACTGGTCAAGATCTGAAGCTGAACTTTGAGCTGCTCGATATGGAAGCATATTGCGCAGATCGCGGTTTAGGTAAGGGAGGCAGATAATCGGTGTGGGCTACGTTTTTAGAGTTTATGGGTGAGAACCGTTGGCCGCTCACGTTTCTTTCCGCTCTGGGTTTGCTCCTGATTACACTGTTTCTGGTAAGAAAGAGCTTTGACCCGGCTAAAAAAATCGGTCAAATGCAGCGGCAAGGCACTTTTTCTCGCTTGAAGAAAAGGTTTCGCAAATTGTGCAGCGATGCGATGGGACAAATCGCACACTTGCCGGTTGTCGGAGATACCGCTGCAAATATGAAGGAAACGTTTTTGTGCCAATATGCAACGACGGAAGATACCGCGTTATATTTGACTGGTCGATGCCTTGTCGTATGTGCGGCAGCGATGGTAGTTTCCTTCGTTGGTTCCATGTTCTATTTCAAGGATGTGGTACTGAGCATTATCGCCGCTGTTATGCTGAGTCGCGTTGTGTATCAAAGCCTGCAGGGTAATCCGGAACAGTTCCTTCAGGATATGGAAGATTCTATGGATGATTTCATCCATGCGTATCATGCCAATGGCGGCAATCTGGACGCAGCCTTTGCTCATGTTATCAATTCTGCCAGCCATGTAGCCGGTCACTGGGCTAAGATGCATGACTATATACAGTGTGCATATGCGTCTCAGAATCCAGAAAGCATTCAAAAAGAGTATTACTCCATCGCTCCATCACGATTCTTCCGTAACTTATATACCTGCATTTACATGACATATAAGTACGGCGATACAGAAGAAAACGGCGTAAGCACCTTTACGACGAACTTCTACCGTATTGAAGAAGATGTTATTGATAAAATCAACAACATCAATAAGTTGAAAAACGGACTGTTCGGTGAGAAATGGTTCATTATCCTGCCGGTATTTGCACTGCCACTGCTGTCGGTCTACATGGTAAAATACTTCTCTTTCGAAGGCTTTGAGCTTGTAGAGGAGTTCGTAAACTCCCCTGTAGGCTATACGGTTGAGATCATCTGTGCGGCGGTTTCGCTCCTTTCGTATTTCGTGTACGAGAAGATGACCGACAATATGGTTATTGAACCAAAGAAGGTTGTTTCGTGGGAAGGTAAGTTGCTCCGTAATCCGAGAATTTATCGTTTCGTACAGAAAGTCATGCCGAAAGAAAGCAAGAAACGCAAGAATCTCAAGGATATGCTTCTGAAAGCAGGTTCTACAGAAAGCGTTGATGCGTTTACGCTTCGCCGCTATGCAGCAACGATATTTGTTATAATCATCTGTGCGATTTCTTTGGGCATCAATAATCTGACCACTATCCATAGCATCAAAAACAATATCTATCAGGGCCTTGCTCAGGAATCTTATGAAGAGGTACTGCTTTCCCAGAACGATACGCAGGCGTTTATTGATGAACAGATTAAAGCCGATAAAGAAAATCTGAAGTACATCAAGACAATTAATGGTTGGTACAGTATGAGCGAAGATGATCAGCGGGATGCCCTTACCAAGCATATTCGTAAAGAAACAGCCTACGATTATCGTGGATATTATTCGGATGCAGTTACTCGTATTATCAGCAAAGCGAATATGATCCATCAGACCGGCGGTTTGATGAACCTGATGTTCATTCTGATTTTCTGCTTTGGTACATTCTATACGCCGCTTATCATGGTGTTTATGCAGGCACTCATGAATCAGGAGAACCTCATCAGTGACGAAACAGCAGATCTGCAGTCTATGACAGTCATGTTGATTTCACATAAGACAACAACACCGCAGCAGCTCCTTAACTGGTTTGCGGACTCGGCGGTGCTGTTTGCAGCCCCTTGCTATAAAACAGCAATTTCGGGCAATTTCGAGCCGATGTTTGAGGCGACGACTTACAAGCCTTTCCGGCAGTTGACTGACTGTCTAAAATATGCCTGTGAAGGCATGCCAATGGATGAAGCGTTTGCGGATTTAACGCAGAAAATGGCGATTCAAAAAAGTGAAAAAGTTCGTATGAACGAAAAGGATATTAAAAACCGTATTTCCCGTGTTGAAATGTGTTCCACTCTTTCCATGGGCGCGGCGATGGCATTATATATGTTCATGCCAATACTGGTTGCAATGGTATCCATGTTTAAGGATTTTAGCAGCATGATGTAAAAGTAGGAGGTGTTGTTCCGATGGGACATCGAATTGAAACAATGGCATCGGTTATCTTCGCGCTCCTTTTTATCGGCATTCTGTCTACGATGTATGGCACTGTAAACCGCTATGGTTCTGAGGTCAATCGCAAAGTAGGCAATACCGTATCAGTCGCCGAGAACTATGAGTTGCAGGCATTTGACGGCACCAAAGTAACCGGCGATACAGTAATCAGCGCGATCAACAACCGCAATTCGCTGAGCAGTAAGCTGACTCTTCGGATTACGGTCGACGGCCGAGAGGTCGCCGGTGACTATGCAAGTTTCGGTGAAACGATAAATCCGTCAACGATTTATAACGCTACACTCGAAAAAAATGCCAATGATGTAATCGAAACGATTGCATTTACAACAGCTTAATAGGCGGAAAGGAGGTAAGGCAAATGCAGTTTATTCTTTGTCCTTGTTGCGGGAGGAAGACGCGTGTTCGTATTCGCGCAGACACCGTACTTATCAATTTCCCGCTGTTTTGTCCCAAGTGTGATAAAGAAACGCTTGTGAACGTAAAAAACGAAGAATTAACCGTCGTTCCGGAGTAATCACAGGAAAGACGATTAAGGCCAGACGCTAAGACGCAGTGCTTGCAGCAGGTATCAGTTCCTGTTGTAACCTGTGTCTTTTTACTTTCTGGCAAGAAGATTAAGCCCACATGACAATAAGAAAGGAATGATTAAACATGGGCTCTCGTATTCAGCATATCGCGTTCATCGTATTCGCACTCCTGTTTGTTGCGATCATCGCCGTCATCAACACCGGCATTCTCAATATGGGCACGAACGCGAATAAGACCCTGAGCACGACCGTACAGACCTCCAATTCTTCCACGCTGGAACTGTACAACAACACCAAGATCGCAGGCGACACCGTTGCTAATGCGGCGAAGAATCCGGACTCTTTGGCGAATACTGCTATGACGGTTTTTGTCGCTACCAAAGCCAGCACAGAACCGAAGGCGTATACCAACAGCACGAAGTACAAGGCACAATCTTCCGACTCTACATACATTAACTCTTCTGCACAATTTGATTCTTATCTGTGCGAGAACGATAATGGTGTGGTTTCTGGCATTTTGTTCGTTCAGGAAGGTTCTAAATATACAGTAGGAACTACTGTAGGCGACAGCGGCAACAGTTTGAAGGTTGTAAAGTAAAAGAAAGGATGATTATTCATGGGTTCACGTATTCAGCATATCGCATTTATCGTGTTTGCGCTTTTGTTTGTAGCGATTATCGCGGTAATCAATACCGGTATCCTTAATATGGGTACCAACGCCAACAAGACCCTCAGCACAACTGTACAGACTTCTAATTCGTCTACCATGGAGCTGTACAACAACACCAAGATTTCTGGCGACACGGTTGCTGCGGCTGCTAAAAATCCGAATTCGTTAGCAAACACTTCTATGACGATTTATGTTGTAACCAAGGCAAAGAATGCTCTTCCGACTAAGGCGGGTGAGGGCTTGTATGGTAACGATAATAAGTATCAGGCAAAGTCCGGTGACCCCAATTATATCAATTCTTCTGCACAGTTTGACTCTTATCTGCTTCAGAATGATAACGGCGTCACCAGCGGCGTTCTGTTTATTCAGGAAGGTTGCTCTTACAAGGTAGATTCTTTCAACGCAGATGGATTGACGGTTGTAAAGTAAATCATTGCTTTAGGGCGGTAGAATTATGCTGCCGCCCTTTTCCTTAAGGAGGATGAATTTGTGATTCTTGATATTCATAAGTATATGGGCGATGATGTGTTGCTGCAGGATGTAGAAAACGCGGATGGTACTATTCTTTCTTATGCTGTTAACGATAAGGCGGATCGTGTTGTCGTTGCAAATCAGGACAAGGATAACCATAATGTTTGCGTTATCGGTAATAGCGGTAGTGGTAAGACAGCATCGTTCGTAAAGCCTCTGTGTCTGCAGGCAATCAAGCGCAAGGAAAGCGTTATTATTACTGATCATCATAACGAGGTGTACGAGTCCACATCCATGTATTTCCGTGCAAACGGTTATATTGTGCGTCGTATTGATTTGGAACATCTGAAGCATTCTGATGGCTGGTCTTTGGCACGTGAGATTCAGGGTAATGCTGATAAAATTTCGCTTTTGATTCAGTGTATTCTGAATAATATCTGCGGACTGGACAGTGATGAGGTTCGCGTTTGCATGAAACATCTGCTTAATGCTGTTTTCATGTTGGATGCTCTGCCGAATATTCATTGTTCTCTGATCCGCATTAGAGATTTGTTGCTCGATGAGAACGGTGAAGCATATTGGGATGCACTGTTTGGACAGTTTAATATTCACGATAAGCTCTATGAGGCTCGAAAGGAATATATTGTTTACAAACAGTCGGCCATCGAAGTTCGTCAAGCGGCGCAGAAGTTGTTGGCACAAGCGATGAAGGAAGTTTCTGATGATGTTTGCGAGGTTCTTATGAACAATGAAACGGATTTGGAAACTCCGGCAGAAGTACCGTGCGCATACTTCTATAACCTGCCTCTGTTCAAGGATTTTTCTGTCATCAATGCGGCTTTTGTAGCTTTTCTATACTACGATTTGGCTAATTCTGCTTATGCCAATAAGGGTGGCTGCAAAACGCCTGTAAATATCGTGCTTGATGAGTTTGCGAATATTGGGATTATTCCCAATATCGATGCACTCGTTGCCACATCGTGTAAAAAGAAGATTGCAACGATGATCTCTATCCAGAGTTTGGGACAGATGATACAGCGTTATCCTGACATTTATCTCGCAATTCTGGGCAATTGTCCTATCCGTGTATGCTTGGGCCGTGTAGATGTTGACACTGCTAAGTATTTTTCGGGTTATATGGGGACGAGTCCGGTTCTCGTAGGCAAGAAAAAGACGGTGGATCGCCCAGTAATGACTGTTGACGAAATTGTTCGTCTTGCGATGGATGAGTGTATTATTTTGCTGCCGAAAGATGCTGTCATCGGTCGCAAGTTCTTTTATGCCGACCATCCAAACGGAAAAGCAATTATTTGATTTTTGCGGAGGGAAGAAAATGATTAAAAATCGTAATGTCGCATTGTATATCGTTCTTAGCATTGTAACCTGCGGTATCTTTGCTTTGTATTGGTTTGTGTGCCTTGCAGATGATGCCAATACCCTGTCGAATAATCAGGGCACCAGCGGCGGCGTAGCCTTGTTGCTGACGCTTGTGACATGCGGCATTTACGGCATATACTGGGCATACAAGCTCGGTGAGTCGCTGGATGCTATAGATGTTGCCAATGGAAAACTGCAAAAAAATCGTGCAATCGTGTATCTGTTGCTGAATATATTTGGGCTAGGCATCATTACTTTTGCTCTTGCTCAGAGTTCCATCAACGAATATGCTTCCAGTAACGCTTAATTCGCGTTTTCAAACAACGAAATCTCAAGCAAAACGACTTGCAAATGTATTGGTCAAACTGCTTGTTATTGCGATTGCCGGTATCATATATACAAACATTATTCGGAGTACGGGGTTTTGGTTACCTTGTATTTTCCGAACCGTTACCGGCCTCAAGTGTCCTGGATGCGGAATTTCGCATATGTGTATAGCATTATTGGCTATGGACTTTACGAGTGCTTGGTTTGCGAACCCAGTTTTGCTGGCAATTAGCCCTGCGATTATATATATTGCGATGAAGCAAATTATTGTATGGATTGTTTTCGGCGAACAAAAAATGTCGAAAATTGATACCATAATCGTTAACGTGCTTGCAGTTGCCCTAATAGTGTGGGGTATCGTTCGTAATATGGTAGGAATGTGAGAGCGTTTTGCGAAAGGTTTTGTGTTTATATGATGCGGTAGGCTTTATGCTTGCCGCATCTTTTTCATACAGTGCGTTCACCCACAACAACGGGGTACACCGTACCGGCAAGAGAGTGATTGCGGAACTCCTCGACCTGTTCATTCAGTCCTTTTGTCATCTCGCTGACCTGGCTTCTGGACAGATTTTCAATGCCGAGGCTATGTGCCAGTTTCTCCATTTTTGAGTGGAAACGCGCTACACGAAGGCTTCCTGAACCACCTATACGAGCATCGCTTCACTGCGCTTGCGCTCTGTGACGAAGAACGAGATGTAGTCGCCCTGACAGCTTGCCTGTTTGCTTTTGCGAACTTGATTGGGTGCTATCTTGGAACGTTACATTTTCAGAAAAAACAGTATATATATCAGTATACGCGAATTTCATGCGTAATGAGGAGGAATAGTCATGGGGAAGAGGCTGCTGTTCTTAATGGAAACACTGATTCTGTTCAGTTGTATCACGATTTTCGGTGCTTTGACAGCAACAACATATCAAAATGACCGCATTCGAGATGTAACGGAGGATTTTGCTGAAACAGTACGCTATAAAGGCTGTATCACGCGGTCCATGTACGAAGAACTACTGAAGGGGATTCCGACAACGGTTCAAGTGAATTTTGAAATCGAAAAACACCATGACCTCGTTGCCGTAGATCAACCACATAATATGCGCTTTACCAAAGATGTGACGGATATGCTCTATGATACCACACAGCTCTATCCGCTGGAAGTTGGCGATGAGTTTACCATAACTGTACGCAAGGTGAGCCCGACCATGCTTGATGCGCTGGTAGGTTCTTTGACGGGTGAAGGCACAACGGAATATCCCTTGATCGCGGTAAAGGGAGGCATGATTCTCAATGAACAATATCATTAAGAGTATCGTTGCCGGACTGATCGTATTGATGTTCTTTTCCATCGTTGGAACAAGAGTACAAACCGTTACCAATCGACAGGTAGAAGATGAATTGTCCTATGCGCTGCGTGTAGCGACGCAGGACGCGACTTCTGTGTTGGTCGATAGAAATCACATGATGGACGGCAAAGCGGGTGATACGGGCAATTTTCGCGTTAATCTGGACACAGCAGAAGATCAGTTCCGCAAAAGCTTTGCCCGAAACATCGGAAGTGCAATTTCTCCGGCATCGGTTACGACTATGAATATTCCGTTGTCAGGCTATGTCGGCTATCGCGCTATCGTTGGACGTCTGATGGACAGCAGAGAAACATTTCCGTACGCGTACAGTTTTACTAAAGGCAATGATGTCTATAACTTTACTATGGGCGATACCGTATACGTCATCGACTCCAATAACGGCGCAGAGACAACGATTTCTCTGAAATATCTATCGGAAAACTTCTTTGACGCGAATATCAAGAATGAGGATTTTCGGACGATTACCATTATGAATGCCGTTTCCAACTTTCTGAGCGATTTCATGAGCGACACCGACAACCTGATGGTGCTGAATACAGGCTCCGGTTTAACATTCACCCTCGGCGGCGTGGATTACACTAATGCCGACCCGAGCCAGATTGTTAAGTTCTCGTCCGTTATTGACGGTCCAGGCTATTTCGCGGTAACCGACTTGTATGATACGCAGCTCGGCGGCAGAATCCGAACATTCACATTTGGCGGTGCAGAGTTTATCAGTAAATATCGTTAAGCGAAGAAAGGCAATAGAATATGATAGAAAAGTTAGAGAATAAAAAGACGCTGCTGTTCCGTATCGGCGCTTGTGTCGTACTTGCAGGCTTAGTTGTCGCCGGCACGATCTATGGTGTACATCACACGGCAAAGCATTATACCGCAACGGAAATTTCGATGGAGGATCTGCCCGAGTCGATTAAGGCCGAGGCAGAAGAAGATGTCCAAGAGGGCGGCGCATATTTCTATCGTGAAAGCGAAGATGCAGAGACAGCGTATGTTGCTCTGTCTTTTGGTAAACAACTCGATATGGATATGAATGTGACTATCACTGACATTGAAGACGGTTTGTATTTCAGTATCGCTCCGATTGAAACCCCTCATGATGAAGAAGTCATCTATAAGCTGTACGAAACAGACGCGCCTTCCATCAATACGGATAAGAATGTCCTGAAGAACCCGCGCCTCATCAAGGGTGCCGTTGGTATCAATGTTGGTTATGTCGTTCCAACCGAAACCGGCTATTATATCGAACCGCTGGAGAACGATTCAGAGTATAATCGCCTGTATACGGCGGCTGATGGGGTGAAGATGGGACAAGGAATCTATCGTTATACCTGTCAGCTGACGCAAGATGGTGCAGAGGTACTCAGCGCCTCCGCTATCGATCAGTATGGTAAGGAAGGCTACATTTCCGGCATTGACCCCGACAGCGGAACGGTGAATGTTGTCCTTGTCGGCGAAGAAAAGATCGCTTATGAAATGCGCTACGATACGAACAATAAAGAGGTTGCATCTGTGCTGGAAAACATGAACGAACTCGGCACGGACGCAACTGGTAACTTTATATTCCACTACGAGGATAGTTTGAAAGCACTGAAAATTGATAAGTGTCAAATGATTTCAAGTAGCACGGAAATCGAATTGCCTGTAGGTCAATAACCCGCGCCCGAGGAAATCTCGGACGGGGCTTGTAAAAGGTTGTACGTCATACAACCTTTTATGAGTTCCGAGATCGCAAGGGCGTTGGCCGAAAGATGAAAGGTGATTTCAATGGACTTTGATAACATCATAAACAAGTGTATTGATGTATTTAATCACGCAACATCAAATGATCCATATTGTTTAGAGCGATATAAAAAAATAGTAACTCAATTAAAAAATATACGGGAGGCTATAAAAAAGGAACTTATCCACGTAATTTTTCAATCCTTCCATTATCGTTTTATATCGCACGTCATATGGATACAGATGAAATGTATGAGGTAATAGCGGAATTAAATAAGTGGTATATTGAAAACTATCAAACGAAAAGCGAAACTGATATCAGAAGAGAAAAGGAAACTATATAATGGTGGGGCTGCACAATATAATACACCGTGTCCTATATCAGTATTCACTCGTCTTGGTATAATTCGAGAAAATGAGTACCAGAATGGAGAACAGACATGAAACAGCAAGAGTTTTTTAGCAAGATAGAAAATTTGGGAATAGATCTGCAGGCTTTACGAATTGATATTGGTAGTTGTAACGGTTGGTGTGGCGCTCATGGAATTTACGAAAAAGATGGGCAATGGATTTACTATTTTGCTGATGAAAGAAATCATATTGATGAAGAAATCATAGGTAACGAAGAAGAATCTTTCGACAAAATGTATCGATATACATTCGTTGATTTAAGATTAAAAAGATATCTATCTACAACGATTACTGAGGATATCGCTAAAATTGATAAGCAGACTGTTTGCCAATTCATTTGCGAAACATATTCTATGTCGGAACAGAAAGCAAATGATATGTGGGACAAGTTAAAGCAAAATATGCATATTTTATTTGAGTTTAAGTACTATGTTGCCAATAACGAATTTGTTCCGGAGAGATCTTGCTATAAGCTGAGAGGCTATTCTGCCGAGCAGCTTTATAAGACAACTAGTCTTACAGCTCTGGGAGCCTTTAATTACATGATCTATATCGATAACAAGCCCGCAGAGGCTCTTGCTAACCTGATAGTGCAAGAGACCGAGGAACTAAAACCGTATCAGAAGCAACTCCAGCGCCTCTATTCTCAAGGAATGTCTTACTGGGGAGGCGTAAAAAAGTCTTACGTTGGAAAGGTAGACAGAAAGCGCTTTTTTAATGAGCCTGGCCGTATCGTCAACACATTCGGCTATTATCAGGATGACGACAACACATGGTTTGCGTTCGTTACGGATGAAGAACGTGGTCTGCAGGATTGGAGGAAAAAAGTCCCTTCAGAAGCAGCTGCGATTGTGTATTTAATCGAACTATCTCAAGATTTCTATTACTCCAATTATTATCATACGGTAATGGACAATTTTGAGGATGCGGGCAAACTCATTATCAATCACATTAAACAAAAGTACGATTACTCGGAAGACAAAGCGCAAAAAACACTGTCATATCTCCTGCAGATTAAAACTGTCGCATTTGAATATTTTTATCTGCTCAAACATGGTAAATATATACCTGATAAATACGCAGAGAATTATTCCGGCTACACTGCCAAACGCCTAAAACAGGAAACCGGTCTAACCGAACTCGGTGCATTTAACTACATGGTTTACCTGAAGAGAAAGCCCGAAGAGGCTCTTGCCAACCTAAAAAAAAGACTGCCGCGCCGCAAGCTGTTCAGTCCACAGGATGTAGAAAACCTCAAAAAATACATGGACTAACATAATCCTGTGCAAGAAGCCAGATATGGAGTAGACGCCCTATCGGATGTGTCGCTTTCGGTCAGAGATGGCGAATTTTGCTTTGTTGTCGTCGAGTCGGGAAGTGCAAATCCACGATAGTAAAATCGCTCATGGGCGAGCTGAGAGCCAATGCGAGCATATTGATGATAAATGTGCAAGATGACGAAAGTGCGAAATGTTGTCCCTGAGAAATTTCTGACCGGTTCGGCAATATGCACAAAGAAAATGCAAAAAGCAGAAGCTCGCCGGATTCCCTGGGATTTGACGAACTTCTGCTTATGTATTTACAGGTTTTGGATGTGCAAATTCTTTGGAGAAATCGTACCAGTTTTATTGCGCCATAAATGCACTTTTCGTCAAGAAATACGGAATACGTTTAATGTAAGGACAAAAGATGCCTGTTTGCAGGTAACGGCTTTCAGATGCGCGGCAAGGGGGTAACGAGAGCGCAACACGGCAACACAAAAAAGCGAAACAAAAAAAATGAGGTGAAAAATTTGAAAATCAAAAGTTTTTGCAGGACAGCAGCACTGCTAATGGCAGTATGTACTATCCAAACAACAGCACTGGCAGCTACTCCAGCCGCGACAGCAGCGGCAAGCGGAAGCACGTCGGTTTCTCAGAGCACTGCGGCTAAGACAACTGCTGCCACAACCAATACGGTTCTGCCTTGCGACGTACAAACCAGCGCTGATGGAACCGAAATCAAGAAGATCTATGACGTAGATAAAAACACTTCGCCCGAAAAAATTCCGCAGACGGATTTCGAACGGGGCGGCTTTAAATATACCTTCACCGATCTGCTCAAGATCGAACTCCCGATACAGGATAAGAAGGTACATACCGAGAAGGTAACTGTCGCTTCCGGCAGCGATAAGGCTCAGGACGTTCTGGCGCTGCTGCCAAAGAGCAAGGAGATCAAGACAGAAGACGGCTACACCGGCACTGCTTATCTCGATATCTCTACTATCACAACAAAGGTTGCCGGCACAGAGAGTATTTCCAATCCTTTGCGTGCTACCCGCGAATATCCCGGTCTTTCGGAAATGGATATGGCAGATATTCCAAAGACTATTACCGATGGCGGTCATACACTGAGTTTCGCTGATGTTTCATGGGAAGAATCAACGAATGAAATAGATAATTATGGGACCGAGGCTACTACTTATACAGCAGTGGTTACTTACACTGGTTCCTCCGCCACCACGAGAACCACCGGCTATAACGTCACTGCTACTTATGCCGGCGAAGTTTCTCGATATACCAAGGATCAAGTCCGCTACATCGCAGTGTACACCGTTGAACCTCTTGAGGCCAAAATCGCCGATGCGCCGGATGACGAAAATAAAGATGACCTCGATGCTGCAGGTGTAACAACTGATGAGCAGAAGGATAAGGCAGAGAAAAGCCATGGATCTATCCTGAGCTGGGGGCTGTGCAGCGTGTTCGCACTTCTGGCTCTGTTCTTTGCTTTTCGCCCGAAGCTGATGAAGCGGATGACTCGCGTTAACTTTGAGGATGATGAGTCCGAATAAGCAAAACGCAAAATTCAAAGTATGGAGATGATTTACTTATGGTAAACAACAACCCTAATAAGATGCCTCCCGGTCGGACGATTCGTGCGATCGTAAGCAGTTCACTCGTGCTGGCTATGGCTTGTACGTCGGCATTTGCATCGAATCTTACCTATAATTTCTCCGGCGCTTCGGCAGGCAATTTCGGTAAGAGTACGTCTATCGATCCGGTGGAAACCATCGGTGGTGATAGTGTAAATCGCGACCTGAGCAAGAATTCAGCTTTTGTTCCGCCGGAATTCGGTTCCGCAGAGGCCGATATTCTCGGCACAGGCGAGCTGCTTACTCCGGATATTTCCGGTATCCAGCCTATGTTCCCTCATTCCACGCAAGCGGGATACGGCCAAACGGTTACATCAAACGGTACGGTGTCCAATGTCGGCAGCGATAATATCGTTACGCCTCCGGATGTGAGTGGTACAACGGTTTCTACTGCGCCGGTATATGAAATCAAATCCGGCACATCGTCTACAATCTCAGAGAGTGATTCGCTGGGTGGTTACACTGGCGGGGGCGCTCTGGCGGCCGTTGGAGCAGGTTACACCACGGCTTCGAACATGAAACGTTCTGATGGAAGTATCGGCACACTTGTAATTCCGGCAATCGGTGTTAACAAAAAGGTCTATGATGGCGAGTCTATCGCCAATATGAGATTGGGTGCAGCTCACTTTGAAGGTACTTCAGGTTGGGACGGCAATGTCGCTATGTGTGGTCACAATCGCGGCAGCTATGGCTATTTCGGTAATATTCATACCTTAAAGAACGGTAATATTATCGAATATACAACGGTTTACGGTACGAGAAAGTATCAGGTATATAGTGTGAGAAAGATCTCTCGCACAGACACCAGTGTCCTTGATCCGACCGATTCTAACATCATTACGCTTATTACCTGTGTACGCGATGTGCCAACGCAGCGTTGGTGTGTACAGGCTATGGCAATTTCTTAATTGCTGCAATACGGAAAGGAGCCTCAGTGGAGGCTCCTTTTTTTGGGGGAATGTGATGGACTTTATCGGCACAATCGAGTATAATATAAATAGGAACAATTGTTCGATGGAATGGAGTTGGTAGTGGAATGAATCAGACATTATGTTTCGTTGTCAATCGTGTGGAGATATATTTGGAACAGGTTTTGGTTGAGAATGATGGTGTGCCTATTCTGTTTGTTGGGAAAAGCAATGAACGGCGATATCTCATTCTTTGTGTAGATATGGATGTATTGCGCTACTTTGCAGTTTGTATATCTCGAAAGGACTTATCTGATTTGCTGCAGGGCACTGTACCTATGCGAGATATCTTTTTGCGGCAGGCATTTTTCTGGGATATCACAGCAGGGGACGACATGAAAGATGATGTAATTGTTGGACATAGCATAAGCAATATAGATGCAGATATGCTTCCTCAGGAAGGCGCTGTATTCGAAGTTCTAACCGCGGATGTGGAACAATATGTTCGTAAGATCAAGAACAATTGACATCACAGATGTTCCGTGATATAATATAAATAGGAAATATGAGGATAACAGGCAGGCGAAAGTCTGTCTGCATTTTATAAGAAGTAAACAACAAGACAGATTTTGCAATGCTCGCAAAGTCTGTCTTTTTTTTATAGATATTTTAAAATATAAGGAGGAAAATGCAACAACAAAATCGAACAAAAGTATTGATATTAAGCATAATTGCGAGGTATAATAAAAAGGAGGAAGATAATGTGGGTTCAGTAGATACCGCGACTAAAGCCATGATGCGCAAGAACGAGTTCTTCGCCGATGCCGTTAATCTGGCGGTGTTTGGCGGAAGACCGGTTGTACATCCAGAGGATTTGCGCGAATTGGATACTGCGGAAATTGCAATTCCAGCAGGAACAGCCAAATACAACGACAAAAAGGATTTCCTGCAAAAGTTTCGAGATGTACTTAAGGAGGCTGTTATTAAAACAGATGACCGCGTCACTTATGTACTGATTGGCGTTGAAAATCAGAAGAGTATCCATTACGCAATGCCAGTAAAAAATCTTTTGTACGATGCTGCACAATACAGTAGGCAGGTTGAAGTCGCTGCGCAGGAGCATCGGAAGAAAAAGGATTGGAATGCCAATAGAAGGAATCAAGAATTTCTTTCTGGCTTTCGCAAAGACGACAAGTTGATTCCTGTTGTCACAATTGTCGTATACTATGGCAAGGAAAAGTGGGATGCGCCTCTTTCGCTGCGTGATATGTATGACGACATGCCGCCGGAGGTATTGGCGCTTACGCCGGATTATAAGTATGTGCTCATCGAGCCAGAAACGATGAATACCGAAGAACTCGAAAAGGCATATTCGGATTTGCAGCAAGTGTTAAAGTTTATAAACGTATCCAGCGACAAGAAAGCGATGGCGGATCTCGTGTCAACAGACGAAAGATTTCGGTCCTTAGATCGAGATGCAGCTATTACGATTAGGGAAACCACTGGAGCGAAATTTGTAATTCCGCAAGAAGAAGGAGGGGTTGATGTGTGTAAGGCAATTCGGGACATGCAGGATGATGCTCGAAAAGAAGGCTTACAGGAAGGTGTAAAACGAGGGGAAGAAAAGTTAACTCAGCTTTTTCAGTTTTTCCAAGCTGCAGGTCGTCTGAATGATGCCATGCGCATCATGAGTGACAAGAATTTCCGAGAAGAAATGCTGAAAAAGTATAAAAATCAGATTGGTTAATTTTTTGCAGCAGCCGACAAAATCGGCTGCTGTTTTTTTGTTGCTGTATTGCTTGATAGTCCTTTTGGGGATAGACTATACTAATACAAGGATTAGGTTACAGATGCTTGCGAGGCCTGTGACCGGGGGAGTCTCTGCGGAGACTCCCTTTTTCTTTGAGAGGAGAATGGATATGCCTGCGAATAAGATAAACGATGGCTCGATAGTCCTTATTGGTAAAGCTATGCAACAAGGCCGATATAGCCAATGGTGCAAGTAGGAGGTTTTATAATATGTTAGAAGTTCGGGATAGAATGATTTTGTTGTCTGGGAAGACAACAGAAAATTTCCGCAAGAATGCTTTGCATCCTCCTGTAAATCCGGAAAGAGAGCGGCTGTTTGCGGAGCTGGATGCAATGCAGGTCGTAGAACAAACAACAAAGAAGTTAACGGTTGAGCTGCCGGGATTCGATACATCATTCTTGCAGGGAGAATAACGACAAGAACTTTATAGATTGGAAGGAGCAGTATGGTGGCTGCTCCTTTTTGTTTTGGACATCATCCGGTAAAACAGACTCGGAAATACCGCAAATAAAAACAAAAAATCCCGTTGTAAATTCCATGTAGTCGGGGTATGATATAATTACAGGAAAATAAAAACGAATATCGTGTTTTTATTTGCAGGAGGTTCGAAATGAAAGTATTACGGATTCAAGCAAGCGGTTTGCCACTACTTCCGCACGGAATGGATGTTTGCTTATATGGGCAGCAACGAGTGAATGAAAAAGATAAAGAATCACTTTGGGACTTAACGCCAAATATTTTTCTTAATCCAGCAACGGCGTTTATTGGCCTGAACGCATCGGGCAAAACAACCATCATGAACGTAGTTCGTCTGGCATTGGGGTTGCTGCAGAATGAATCAATCAATCATATGTCTGTTAAGCACATTCTGAACGGCGTAGATAAAGCAGTTCTGCGAATTTATTTCGCAGATAATCAGAAAAACGTCAATTGCCTTGAAACTGCCATTGTTGAAAAGCGGACCGAAAGTGATAATAGATTCTTTGTTATTGCAGAAGAAAAACTTTGGACAAAGCCATTTAGCCGCGTACGCACTAAGAAACAGTTAATCGACTTCGAGGGAATAGAGCCGATAGTCGAACGAACCGGAACAGAAGAATATCTCCTTGATGATGTCAGCTTGGTAATTGGTCGAAACAAGAAAAACAACGATTTTCTGACAGTATGCAGTTTGCTTTCTTATACAAACGAAAATGTGCTGCCCTTTACTGAAAATATCTCTATGGAGATTGTTAAATATCTTGACCCTGCCGTAGAAAAGCTGTGTTTTGAAAAGGTACAGGATAAAACCATTATTCGCCTGAAATTTGCCGAAAAAGAAGAAATTGTCTTGAATAATTTGAAAGAATTAGGACTCTATTTGTCGTCTGGTACAATAAAAGGTATCATTACGTTTTCTATGGCCGAAACTGTGCTAAGAACAGGAGGATGCCTGCTGGTTGATGAAATCGAAAACCATTTTAATCACGAAATCGTTGCAACTATGGTGAGACTGTTTACAGATAGACGGCTTAACCGAAAGGGTGGTGTCATTCTTTTTACAACACATTATCCAGAGCTGTTGGATATGTTTGAACGGAACGATAACATCTATATTGTCCGGAATAAGGGAGGCATTTTGACTGAAAACCTGAGTGATCTCTTAAAGCGGAACGATATTAAAAAGAGTGAGGTATATCGTAGTGATTTCCTGAAAGGTACTGCACCATCCTATTCTGCAAGCATGAACTTGAAGAAAGCGATTGCGGCAACGATTAAGTGAGGGTGCAGCAGAGGGAGCCATTATCGATATTCTTGTAGATAGTTGATGTTATGAGCGTGCTGTAAGGGCAGTAAATGAATGAAAAGCGGGTCACATATGCGACCCGCTTTTGTTCTTGGCTTTTACTTAGAAGGTGCAATGATAAAAGGGAACAATTGTTCGTCTCGCGGGCAAATGACAGCTTTTCGGGATAATTTTAAGTCTTTTCCCCACACGCGTGGGGGGTGATCCGGCGGAACGTCCGCCGGAGTGCAGGAGTACACCTTTTCCCCACACGCGTGGGGGGGTGATCCCTCTCTTTGGTCACGCGCCGACGGCCGGCGATACTTTTCCCCACACGCGTGGGGGTGATCCTGTGCGACCTGCAAATCGACTTTGACCCAAGAACTTTTCCCCACATACGTGGGGGTGATCCTGTTTTTGTGTGCATACCCGATATTAAGCTAAAACTTTTCCCCATACACGTGGGGGTGATCCTGTCCTGTGCCAACGAGGAAATAACGTTTTCAGCTTTTCCCCACACACGTGGGGGTGACCAAGTCCATTGCATATTTTGTGCTATGGACTTTATTTTTGTGTAAAAATTTTTATGTTTACGTAAAAATTCAATTTTTAATATAGTATAAAATGTGTGATTTTATATGGAAATTAAATGATTTTCTTGATCTTAACAGCACAAAAATTAGGAAATCCGCATATCTACATATAGTGCAGAAAAAGATTTTCTTTCTCCCTATCTTGTGGTATACTACAAATAGTAAGAAGAACAAACGTTCGAGTACTATATATGGAACGAATGTTCGCAGATAAACAGAAACAAGAAAAGGAGAAAAACATGAAGAAAATTATCGCCACTTCTCTGTGTGCGGCGATGATCGCTACATCGCTGCCAGTGGCTGGTGCAGCTTCGACCGTTCCCGCCACTCCGACCCGAACAAAGGGTCAGTCGGTATATGTTGATACCACTCATGTGTATCCTACCGGCTACAACATTAAGGACAACAACTACTTTAAGCTCCGTGACATTGGCCAGCTTGTCGGATTCGGCGTCGAATGGGATGAAGCTACCCGTACGGTTGTCATCACCTCCGATCGCACTACCCCTGTACTCACTGGTTTGCTCGACATGGCACAGACCGGTTCGACCGCAAAGCTGTCTCCGCAGCGAATCACTGTGGACGGCGAGGAAGTATCGCTTACTTCTTACCTCATCCGAGGCAACAACTACATCAAGCTTCGCGACATCGCAAAGGAAATCCACTTCGGCGTTGAGTACGACATGGCAAGCAAAAAAGTTACCATTGACCCGGATGGTGTATACATCGATGATGCGGATATCCCGATTACCCCCGATGAACCCACCACGCCGACAGCTCCTACGAAGCCTACTACTCCGTCTACGCCGACGACGTCCTCGACTGGTACAGCTATCACTAAGTGGAACGGCACCATGTCAGACTTCAATGAAGCGATGATCAATTGCAACTGGGATCAGTCCAAGTACCTCGAAGTCGCCAAGAAGTATGGTCCCACCATCACGGGCAAGACTAACGCAACCACGGCAGATGTTGTTGCTGTTCTGGAAGCTATGACCGGTGCTCCGGTCGATGCCGTATCCATGGATGATAAGCCCGTTAACCAGTTCTGGGCGAAGGAGCTGCGTAAGGCTATGGGCGAAACTGTTGAAGATAACAACAATAACGGTAACAGTAACGAAGACACTGGTAATACTAACCGCCCCTCTACGGTTACCGAAGCAACTCTCCGTCAGTGGGAGCAGGAAATGATTGAGCGCGTTAATGAGGAACGTGCAAAAGTTGGTGCACCTGCACTCGAAGTTGACGACAATCTGATGAAATGGTCTCAATATTGGGCAGAGCATATTATGACAGATTTCAGACATCCTGATATTGATGATTTAAGGGATTATTCATCTACTGCTGGCACATCAGTAGACGCTATTCGGAGTAATGGTAATATCACAGGAGTTGGCAATGTAAATGGATTAGGTTACGGACCTGTCACTATTGCAATGAATAAGTTCATGAATTCGGAGGGACATCGCCGTACGCTTCTAAATGCAGAGTATACGCGTGTAGGCATCGGATTTGCAGTTGATGCTAATGGTGCAGCGTACTGTTGCCAGAGTTTCGATTATTAAAATTGAATAGCATCAAAAAATAAACAAGAAAAGCAGATGTAACTATGATTTACATCTGCTTTTTCTCTTTCTATAGTTTCATCGAAATTTAAAGGTAGCTAATTTTCTTCTCGCCTCTTTGAGCGAAGGAGATTCGACCACTTGCTTTCGTGCGGGTGCATTCTCGAGTTCTTTTCTTGATTTTTTTGAATGTCTCCATATCTTTCGCGTAAATAAGGAATGGCAACAGTATGATAAGAAGGTATCGTTGATTCTGCATAGAAACCAACAGCACCCGTTAAATCACAGTTAAATTATACTGAAGAAATTCGCAAGTTTATTGCGAAGAGGAACGGTAAGTAAATATCTATATACATTCTATAACAGCTGTAAAATACGCTGGCTATTTTTTTAATAAAAATTCTACCAGCAAAGTTGCGCCAAAAAATTATTTTTTGTGAATGCATGATGAATAGTTAAAATAGAGAGCGAAGAAAAGCAAAACTTCAAGAGGGGAGGGTTCAGTGATTCGCTTTAACAAGCTCTCAAATCTAAAAAACAGGAGATGAAAAACGTATGAATGGATTCTTTCGCCGCGCAATCGCTGGATTTATGACAGCCGTGACTGTGGTCACCACGGTCGCGACAGGCGTACCGATTGCTTTTGCGGCTGATGAAGACAACACGGCCTCGACCGTCGAAATTAAGAAGGGCGAAGTGTATAACATCTACGACAAGGGTGTCGATAAAGCGTGGTTCCAGCAGGACGGCAGTCCTCGTAATGTCTGGCCGATGTACACCAAAGCAAGCGACGGTTCGGAAATCCGCGCTTACTGTGCAGACCACTCTAAGGCAAATCCGGGCACCAGCGGTACATCTTATACTGTAACCGGCAAGGTATCGGATATGCATGTCTATGGTGTGGCTACTCAGACCGATTCTCGCATGACGCGAAATGCATTTGTAGGTCAGGACTCCGTTAAATCGGTACTTAATACAGGCAATTTTACCGATGCGATGTACTTCTCTGCATCTCAGGCAGCTCTTTGGGCCGCTCTGGGTGAGGTTCAGATCGCAGCAAATAGCAATTTCGGTGTGTCCTATACCAGCTCTACCGCACTGGGGTATCGTGCAAGCGGTAAGACCCTGAGTGCATCTACCACGTCTGAGGCGCTTACTCTGTATGCAGCTATCAAGATGCTGGAGTATGGCAACACTTTTTACAAGGATTGGGGCCCGAGAGGCAAGAATCATGAGCCTTGGGTAAGCGCGACCCTGCGTTATACTCCGGGCAGCGCCACTTATAGCGGTGCAAATTCTCGCTGCGATTCACTTAATCTGACCGATGGCATTGTCAATTCTGGCGTATTTACGGAAAAGACGATTGACGGTCAGACCTATATGGTGTTGTCAATGGCAGCTACGTCGTCTACTTTTGTTCGTGGTAACCGCATGTTTTTCCGGGGCGACAACCTGCCGAGCGGCTCCTTTATCATGGATGAGAATGGCAACAAGTCTGGTTCTGACGGCCGCTTGACCTTAACCACTGTCGCAAACGACAAAACGTTGTACCCTAACCAGAATGACATGTCCTGGGGTTCTAAATTCTGGTTCTGTATCCCTAAGACGACCGCAGAGCAGATGGATGCAGCGGGTACTAAGTTAAATGCTACATTGAATGTGTCCATGTCTGTTGATCGCTATAATGTTTACGTTGCATCGCCAAATGCAAGCGGCGTGCAACCTGTCGTTATGGTTGAACCAGGCGTTATCGCTAAAATGTGCACTCTGGCATTGACTTCTAAATCTATTCCGACAGAAGAAGCGGTTGATCTGAAAATTTTGAAATCCGACAAGGATGGCGGTGCACTGGCGGGCTGTACCTTTAAAATTTCTTATCAATATAATGGTGTAACTAAAACAGATTCTCAAACTACTAATAATAATGGTGAGGTAATTTTCCGTCAACTTCCTCTTAATACGGATGTAACAATTGAGGAGACCGCAGCTCCCGAGGGCTACACTCTTCTCCCCGCAAAGACCATCAACACCGGCAGCAAGAATCAGACCATCGAGCTGAAGCTCGAAAACAGTTCCGACCACACCTTCAAGATCCATAAGATCAGCAGTGCAGACGGTCGCAATCTGCCGGGCGCAACGTTTGAGGTCAAGGGTATCGACACCGATTACCACAAGACCTTCACTACCAACGCGCTTGGCGAGATCGAAATCCAAGGTCGTGACCTCCCGAAGGGCTCTTATCAGGTATACGAAGTAGCTGCTCCGACCGGTTATGCAGTTGATGGTTCTGACATCCAGACCTTCGAGTGGACCAATACCAAAGACATCGAGCTGGCATTCAAGGATGCTCCTCACCCGGCCATCTACATCTATAAGTACGATAAAGATACTAAGATGCCTCTTCCGGGCGCAACCTTTGAAGTTCGCAAGGACGGTCAGGTTCTGGCTACACTGAAGACCGATGTCAACGGCTACGCTAAGATCGAGGATCTGAGCAAGGGCTTCTATCAGGTAGTCGAGGTTGAGGCTCCGCAGGGTTACCTGCTGGATGAGAAGGTTCATGAGGTCTACATCGATCCGACCGCTGACCCGACTCAACTCATCCGTGAAGTAAACGTTCCGAACACCAAAAAGCTTTCTATCCGTATCGTAAAGATCGATAAGGAAACTAAGGTTCCGCTTGCGAACTGGAAATTTGATGTTTGGTACAATGATGCTCACCTCACTTCCGTCACCACTGATAAGAACGGTGAAGCAATGCTCGATAATCTGCAGCCTGGCACCTATCGTGTAAGCGAGACCGGCGGCGATACCGAGCATTACAATATGGACGCTCCTGATCAGACCATCGAGCTGGTTAAGGACCAGGCTGAAATCCCGACTTTGACCTTCGAGAATACCGTAAAGAAGCATTTCGGTATTTATAAGATTGATTCTGAGACGCATAAGCCTATTGAGGGTGTCACCTTTGAAATTTGGAAGGATGGCAAGCTGCTGGGTAACTATACGACCGATCAGAATGGCCGTATCTGGCTCCCGTATGCCGAGCCGGGTACTTATCAGGCTAAGGAAACCATCACCGATCCGAAGTATGTACTCAATCAAACCACCTTTACGATTGAAAATAACAGCGAATATCCTACTTTCTTTACCGTTCCAAACGTTATGAAGAAGGATATCACTGTCACTAAGATCGATAAGGACACCGGCAAGCCTATGCAGGGCGTTGTCTTTGAAGGTTTCCGCGATGGCAAGTCCATTGGTTACTTTACTACTGGAGCCGATGGCAAGTTTACCATCCCGTATGCAGATAGCGGCACTTACATCTTCAAAGAGTACCATACCTTGGCAGGATATGTTCTGAGCAAGGAACCTGTTGTTATCGAGCATACCACGAACGGTAATGTTGATATTATTGTTGACAATACGGTTCAGAAGAATTTCACCGTCGTAAAGGTTGACAGCCAGACTAAGCAGCCGCTGCCCGGTGTGCAGTTTAAGATTTGGCGCGATGGCGTTCTGCTCGGCGATTACACCAGCGATGAGAATGGCAAGATTGTTATTGAAAAGGCTCCGGCAGGCACCTACAAAGTGCAGGAAACTGCTACTTTGAAGGAATATATCTTGAACGATAAGCCTTACGAAATCGAGCATACCACCGACAAGGCAACTTCTATTACCATCGAAAACACCAAGAAACCGGGACTGTCGATTACCAAGATTGATGCAGAAACCAAGAAGCCTCTGGCGAATGCGGTCTTTAAGCTGACTCGTGCAAACGGCGATGTCGTTAAGGAAGACATTCGCACTGGCGAAGATGGTACTGCATTTATCGAAGGTCTTGATGCTGCCGATTATATCGTAACCGAGGTAACCGCTCCCGGTGGTTACATTATCGACAAGACCCCGCATGCGGTATCTCTGGAAGAGGGTAAGACCTACACTCTTACTGTTGAAAACAGCAAAAAGCCCGGTTTGCTGATCAAGAAGGTTGATTCCAAGACGCATAAGGCGTTGTCCGGTGCAACCTTCAAAATTGCCCGTGGCGATGGTTCTGTCGTCCGTGAGGCGGCTGTTACTGACTCTGATGGCATTATCCACCTCGCAGAGCTGGACACTGGCACATATGTCATCACCGAAATCAAGGCCCCGGATGGATATGTAATCGATGAAACTCCCAAGACGGTACAGCTTCGCAAGGGTCAGACTTATGAAGTAACTTTCGAGAATACTCAGCAGTCTGGTCTGGTCATCAAGAAGATTGATGAAGAAACTCGGCAGCCGTTGAAAAACGCTCAGTTCCGCATCACTAAGTCCAATGGTGAGCTGGTTAAGGAAGCAGAAACCGATGAAAATGGTACTATTACCTTGACGGGTCTGCCGGATTGTTCTTTGATTATCACCGAGATCAAGGCTCCGACTGGATATATCCTGCAGGATACGCCTAAAACCATTGAGGTTAAGGCTGGCGGCAACTACGAACTGACCTTTACGAACAAGAAGTCGTATGGTCTGCAGATCCGCAAGGTCGAAAAGGGTTCCGGTACCGCTCTTCCGGGTGCAAAGTTCAAGGTTGAAAAGGTCAACGGTGAACGCATCGGCGAGTATACTACCAACTCCTCCGGTCTGATCAATATCTCCGGTCTGGACGATGGTGTATATGTCGTTACCGAAACCAAGGCTCCAGACGGATACCGTATTGATACGACTCCGCAGAATGTTATCGTCAAGGCTGGCGAGCTGGCAACTGTTGAGTTCGAAAATACCAAGATGTCTTCTGTTCGTATCAAGAAAATTGACGCCGTAACCAAGGATCCGATTCCTGGTGTTCGTTTCTTGATTAAAGACAAAAATAAGAACATCGTTGGCGAGTATACCACCGACAGTGATGGCTATATTGAGCTCGAAAAGGACCTTGAAGAGGGCAAATACTACGCCGAAGAAATTCAGGCTGCACAAGGTTATATCCGCGATACTCAGGAGCGTACCTTCCGCGTCAAAAAGGGCGAAACCACTGAGATTGTGTGGGAGAATACAGCGCAGTATGGTCAGATCCAAATCATCAAAAAGTCCAAGGAGTATAACTCCATCAATGGACTGCCTGCTGGTACGCTGCTGGAAGGTGCAACGTTTGAAATTTACGACAAGGCTAACAATGTAGTGGATACCATCGTTTCCAACTCTCGTGGTCTTGCAATTTCCAAGCTGCTCCCGCTCGGTCGCTATACCATTCGAGAGACCAAGGCTCCGGCATATTATGGCGTAGCGGATCAGGATTTCACCGCTGAAATCGAGTTTGCAAGTCAGATTGTCAAACTTGAAGTGCTGGATAGCAGCGAATATACTAACGTATCTATCGCTAAGTCTGGTCCGAAGCAGGTAACCCCGAATATGCAGTTCAAGTGGACCATCAGTAAGGTTGCTAACAACTCTACGACCCGCCTGAATAGCTTCTATTGGCGTGATACGTTGCCGTATACCGCTGTACAGTTGGACAAGATTGTTACTGGTACGTACAATACCCGTATCTCTTACAAGGTAGTATACCGCACCAACCTCAACCGCAATTATCGTACGCTGGCTGACAACATTGACTCTACCCAGAGCCGTACGTTGATCGCTTCTCCGACGGCTCTTGGCCTGAAGTCTGGCGAGGCTGTAACGGATATCATGTTTGTATTCGGTACGGTTCCGGCTGGTTTCCGTATGGTAAACAATGCTACGATCTTCACAACTGTTCGCAACTCCTACGGTGGCACGTCGTTTGTGAACAAGGTTGACGTTGGCGGACTCAACAGCAGTCAGCAGTGGATCATGTCTAACGATGCTTGGACTACCACTATCTATCGCAAGCCGATTTATACTAAGCCGACCCTGCCGACGACTGGCTGGTAATTGTCACAGATAACTAACAGTTCGCGGTAATATACGCACCCGCAGTCTGCTGAAAAACAACTGCGGGTGCATATATAAAATTATTTTGAAAGCGAGGGAAAAATCATGAAAATTCGTCGTTTGGTATGTGCTGCACTTGCAGCGTCTATGCTGTGTCCGGCTGCATTTGCGGCAGATACGCCGGCAAAGACCGACCGTATCGTAACGACACAGACGGGCACCGGTTATTCTGTATCGTCCGTAGGTCAGCATATCATTCCCGTAGCAGACAGCTCGCAGAGTTTTGACTTTGCTCCGTTGGACGGCTACGATTTGTCTACGCTGATTATCTCTGACGGCAAGTATACCGACCGTGCCAATGTTGTCAATCTGGACGGTGACCTCGTGCTGAATGGTGTAACCTACCCGGTTCACTATCAGTCCAAGACTGATGCAAGGGGAGACAGCGTGATCCGCGCTACTGTCGACATCCCGGCTGCATCTGATGACGTCACTCTGTCAGCAGAAGCGAAAAGCAATGCAATTTCCGTTACTGCATCTTCTCAATCCGGTGCAACGGTATCTGATGCAACAAAAACCCTGCAGAAGGGCGACGCGTACAGCATGACCGCAACGCCTGACCGTTTGTACGCTATTAAGAGCGCCGACATCACTGTTGGAGGCAACAAGAGTACTGTACAGCTTTCCAAGGGTTGTAACGTATCATCCAACGGCTTTACTTTCAAGGTTGATGACGCAGGTGTGCTGACTGTGACCAGTGGCGCTGTTACTGAGGCCACCAATATTGCGCTGAATACTGGTTATCGCGATCCCGATAGCGATGAAGTATTGATTACGGTTCGCACTGATAAGGGAATCGATGAGAGTGTTACGCGCGATATCGTCAAGAAGGGCTCAAACTATAATGTTTCTTTCAAGGCGAATCGCGGCTATGAAATCGACTCCTTGACGCTGGAAGCTGACGGCAAGTCCGCATATTCCACTCCGAACACCAATACGGTATTCGTGGGACAAAATGCGTATCGCGTATCCGGCAACAGCGATGCATGCTCGGTATATCTGACTGATTTGCAGAGTAGCATCTCTATTTACGCCGAGAGCACTTACGACAAGGACCATCTGACGGTTGATACCTCTTCCGGCAGCGGTGTCCGCATTCATAAGGATTGTGGCAGCACTGTCAACAGCGGCACAGATGTGGAATTCGAGATCGAAGTCACCGATGACGACCGTTATGCTCTGGACGAAATCACCCTGCGCATTGATGATAGCAGCCGCACCGTAGATGCAGATGCAACGTCCATTCGCGTTGGCGGTAAGACCTACAAGATGGAAACCGATTCTGATGGCGTTGTTCATTTGTATGTAAACGATATTACCAAGCCGGTATATGTTTCTGCATCGTCTAAGAGAATTGATACCAGCCATACCATCTCCATGAAGTCGGCGTCCCATCTGACTATCAGCAAGGATATTTCCGGATCTTCTGTGCGTGATGGCAAGGATGTTACCTTTACCATCAAGCCGTCTTCTGGTTATCAGATTGACGATGTAACGCTCAAGATCGGCAGTAAGTCCAATACGGTCTCTGCGGGTTCGTCCTATATCCGCGTCGATGGAACAGATTACGACATGAGTCGCAACTCGAATGGAAATGTTACCGTATATGTTGAAAACGTCAAGAACAATGTAACGATTTCTGCAACGGCTATCAAGTCCAGCACGCCTGTAACGCCGACTAATGGCAATGGTTCGAATGGTAAGGTCGCTATCGACCGCACCGTAAAGACCCCGTTCCTGATCGGCTATAATTCCAACTTCTATCCGAAGCAGAATCTGTCTCGCGCTGATGCAGTACAGATGTTGTCCCGTATGACCAACGCCAACGGCAAGAAGTATTCTGTAACTGGCAACTTCTCTGATGTCCCGACCGGTTCTTATTACTCTGATGCGCTGTCTGCTTTTGTCTATGGCGGCATTGTTGAAAGCAACGGCTATTTCAGTCCGAATATGCCGATTACTCGTGCAGAGTTTGTCGAGATGATTTATCGTCTTGATACTACGAAGGAATACAACGGTTCTAATCGTTTTTATGATGTGCCGTCTTCCTCTACGAATGCGCCGGCAATCGCATATTGCTCTGAGCGCGGCTGGGTAAAGGGCGATCCGGAAGGCACTTTCCGCCCGTACGATTACATCACTCGTGCGGAGGCAGCAGCAGTCGTTAATCGCTGCATGGGCCGCACGTTGGCAACAACTAATGTCAGCGGTATCCATTATAATGATGTTCCGACGAGCTACTGGGCTTATAACGACATCCTGATCGCTTCCGGCAATCAGCGCTAAATATTAGCCTTTACCAAGAAGACCTCCTGCAGAAAGCCTGTAGGAGGTCTTTTTTTCTCCCGGGAGAAACGACAAAAGGGGAATCAACAATCCCATACTTGCTTATGACGGCATTCTGTTTCGTAGCGGCTGTCGCTATCTCTTTGCTGAAAACAAATACATGGGGGAATTGGAGGAGGGGAGTGGAGGAAAAGCCTTCCTCTGCATGAACATATTACCAATGAAAAAGTTATGTGAATCTGGTAAAATTAGAATTCCTATGTTCCTTCTCCCAAAACAGAGAAAGAAGACGATGACAATACAAAAGCTGACATTACAGGAAGCGTTAATTTCAGCGAAGACACTTCTGATAAACTGGAGAAAAAGAGAAGAATTATGCAATATTCGTTCGTATTGGCAAGTCGAAATCCTGCGTAATCTAACAATGGACGGAAACTGCATTCTTATTGTGTATGAACGAGTTTGGGGATCGGCAGAATTTGTTGTTGGGAAGATATTCGAAGTAGAACCGTCCCCGATACCTATTGCAACTGTCTTGCAACAGCATGTGAATGCATGCTACGAAGAATGGCTTAAGACCCTGAAAAACGAGTAATAGGAGAGAAGGAGCATAGGACTTGTGCTCAATGTGAGCAGAAGAAAATCAACATAATGGAAAATTTCTTTCAAAAATCCTATTGACAGAAGTAATTATAGGATGTAAAATATAATCAAGCTATATGAAGAAAAGACGTGGATGCGGACATGGCACCACACGCCATTTACTATTAAGTAAACATTTTAAGGGCAAGTATACCTATTAGGTGATACTTGTCCTTTTTTTATATATTTTTTTGCAAT
>ENA-UOJA01000492-UOJA01000492.1-human-gut-metagenome-genome-assembly--contig:-C19-NODE-492-length-38075-cov-387.815518_pt1 | contig 38075 bp, 27 predicted proteins | sample MGYA00242337_ERZ723884 | MGnify/ENA metagenome assembly ERZ723884
AAAGATTTCTTCTCCCACTCCCCCTGAAACTCAGGGAATCTGAGATTTGGGACATTGAGTTTCTTATGTTTGTTATTTATTGTCGTTATCATTTTTAATCCTTAATTTAAGTTCACCAATCATGGCTCAGTTACATGCCGGTTACATGGTTGTTATATGCTTTGTGCCTCATTATAAAGAGGTTTGAGCTTACTTTGATGCTTTTTTGAGCCTTTCAGTTACATGCCAGTTACATGGTAGTTACATGACTTATGCCCAATACGGGATATAGTTATGCCTATTGCTACCCTCTGAGTTTTCTTCCTTTATCAGCTTAGCTTCCAAGGTATCTTTGATTATCCTTGATGCCATTGGGTAGTTTTTGTCTTCAATACCCAAACGAGCACGAAGAGATTGATTATTCATCTTCTCGTTTGAAACGTATTTTAGGCAAGCGTGTTGGTAACAGGCTCTTACTCGCTCTGACTTATCCAAGTCTGCGAATTTTCGATAAGAAAATACTGTCGCAGTGGTTCGGGTTTCTTGAAGTTGGAAGCGGACAGGTGGCAACTGATATAACTCCACATAGAAGATAGTTTTATCCATCCCACTGCCTTTCTCCTCACAAATACCCATTCTACGCATGATGTCAGCAAGAGAATCGTTCCTTGACTGATATTCATCTATGAAACGTTCTATGCTGATAAGTGGTTGTCCTGGATTAGAGAACTCAATACGATCAGAATAGATTTCTATCATAGGAAAGCCCTGCTCCGCAAAATCTTGATGGATAATCATGTTTGCGGTCAACTCACGAATGGCTATTTCAGGGTACATACGAGCATCTTTTCTTAGAGCCAAGCCTATCTCTTCATTAGCAGGAAGTTGGCTGTTTATCCATGCAACCATTTCTTCAAAGCCTATGGCGTAGCCTTTATCGAAAGTTTGTTCACGAATTGTTTCAATCTTGCTTTTGCCTTTATAGACAATTACTCTGACCATTTTACGTTTCAGTCCATCGAAATCAGAAAGATGCTTGGCAAACAGGATAGCTCCAAGTTCGGTGATGCTGTAGCCAACCTCATCTTTTACAATAAGGTTTTCAGACAAGAATCTGTCCAAGATGCCATTAGTATCTTGTGGAAGAGGTAAATGCATCATGTCAAAGTAGGTCTCTGCACTAAGATAAGAGAAAACATCCTGTCCAGATAAGCCTTTCTTCAAGACAATCTTTTCCAAAGGTTTCTGACCTCCTTTCCAAATCTTAGCCTCTTTTGCAGGGAAATCCTTCAACTTGCGAGTAATCGTGCCAACTCTGATGTATGCCTCATGTAAGAAACTTACCGGGCGATTAGTTGTGGCAGGAATCTTAAATATACAGACATGACCTTTCTCCTCATAATCGAAATCGTCAATAATCTCGAAGTCAATACGAGGGTTCAAACGAGTTGACAACCAAGATTCAAGTTCTTCATTGCCAACCATTTTCTGCTTGCCATATAGGTCGGTGCCAATTATATCATGGCTTTCATCATCAACACCAAATACAATATAGCCAAATGGCATGTTGCACAAATAGGCACTATTAGACAAGGCTGAGATTCTTTCACCAATCTCCTCCTTTGAATGAAAATTGTGCTTGAACTCCAGCCATTCTGTTTCTTTAGGCTTGGCAGTTAGGGCATCTATCAATTTCTTGAAATCTATATATTCCATACGACTATTCTTTTACAGGTTCAAGCAACAGCACCAATTCAGACTCAGCTATGTCGCATTTCTCAAACAAGAAGCGTAAACAACGAAGTTTACTTCTATTATCCATTGAAGTCCACAAGTATTTTTGTGGAGCAATCATTGTACAGTATCTTGTATCTGCTTGCTTGGCAGACCAGAAGAAACCTTCGGCATCATAGAGCGTATCTACGATGTCTGTGTATCGCTCCATCACAAGTTTTACAACTTGCAGAAGCATCCCTTTCCAAGTAGTTTCATTGTACTCATTGCCAAACAAACGGAAACCTTTAAGATTTCTATTTGTTGGAGAGAATGTTTCTTCGTCTAAAGAGGCTTCGTCCACCGGTTTTGGCAATGGCTTGAATGTTGTTTGTGGCAATGGATAAAGTCGCAAGAATGTTGCCACTATCTCATTGCATCGGTTCTGTAACTCCGTTTCAGTCCATTTGTCACATAGCGTAACATTCTTTGTCAGACGATACTTTGAATTCTTGTATCCAGGATATATTTCATTCCCTATTTTCTTGCCATCACGCTTTATCTCAAATGGCTTATTACTTAATTCGCTGTTGATACCTGTCAGAGTCAAGTTTGCAAATGTATGAAGATACTTGTCTTGTATTTCCTCAAAGTTGTCTCCAAGCATCGCTTTCCAATCACCATTGAGCGTTTGAGGCATGATATGCTCAATAGTGGCATCCTTCTTTTTCATGTCGGTTGCCACATCGTTATATTCACCATGCACAGAGTTCTCCAATCGTTCAAAGAGGAAAATCTGGAATGGCTTTAACATGTGATAAGCGTCACGTGTTTTGATTGACTCCACGAATTGCATATCTCTTGGTAATTGATAGTTACCATCACGACGCATGATGTGGTAAGTCAATATGTCTGAATATGAGTTGCCAAGTTCAACATTAGCAGAACTATATTCCTCTATGCTTTTCAAAACATCTTTATGCAAAGCGCAGAAAACCTGAGTAAGAGCATTACCAGGCATATTGCACACGATACGTCTTGCCAAATAGTTTTCTACCAAATCAATCACCTTGAATATCTCATCTTCTGAAAGATTGTTGGCAGAGGCATATTTCAAAAATTGTATAAAGAATACATTAGTCACATCTGTTTCTATATTACAGATGTGGCGCATCTTTTCTGAAAGTTTTGCCGTAGATAGCTTTGCCTCTGTCACTTGCTGATAGTAGTGCGCATAATCAAGCATCTTGACTAATTCTTCCTTTCGGTCATGTCCGTCCATATACTTTTTCCATTCGTAGTAGATGTTTGACTGACGGACAGGACGCTGTAACTGTTGCTGAATGGTGAGATAGTCACGCAAGAACTTTGTTGGTTGGTTCTCGGTTGCCTGTTCTATCTTTTGCCAGTAGTTTTTGAAACACATATGCTGCTCCTCTGATGTCAAAGACATCAAGAGATAGTTGCGTATCTTGTCTGCTTCAGTAAGAGCCAAGCCTGTAGAGTTCAGACTTTCGAAGATAAGCTGGGCATCATCATCACTATCTAACTCTATTGATATGATTTGCAATCGTTCTATTGCATCAAGCAATTGGTCGAAAGAGAGTGCTTGCGGTTTTCTCGTCAACAAATCATAGAAATGGCGATAGTTGCGAGTAACCTTAGAATCTTCATCAAAAGAATCTTCTTCATTGAATATCTTATCGTAAGCGATACGGTCATTCTCTATGGGAACTAACTTGATTTTACGCTCAGAGTTACAGAACTTAGCTTTTAAGAAGACTTCGTATGCTTCGTCTATTTTTGATTCTTCGCTAATCTCAATAGCACCATCTTTCACTGCTTTTATACCTGCCAACAAAAGAAGTGAAATGGTGGTCAAACGCTGTTGACCATCAATCACCAATCTATTGTAGCTGCTATCCGCAGATGATGTAACAATAGAGCCAAAGAAATGCGAACATCTGTTTGAGCGGCTTAGTTTTACCAAGTCACTAAACAATTGGTCACAGTTGTCAATCAACCAATCGTAATTACGCTGATACACAGGTATTACAAATTGGATTTTATGACCTTCTATAAATTCATGTAATGGTTTTGCGTAACCTTTCATTGTCAGTCTTTTTTTTGTTTATTCAACCAATCCCAACTCTTTCAAATACCCTTCAATCTCCTTGTCAAGGTCGGCTCGTTTGGCTTCCAAATCCTTGATTTCCTTCATGACAGCATGAATGTCGATAGGTTCTTCTTCCTCGAAAGTATCAACATAACGAGGAATGTTGAGATTGTAGTCGTTCTCAGCCACTTCTTGCAGTGTGGCAAGATGACTGTACTTTTCTATCTCCTTGCGCTCACGATAGGTATCAACAATCTTCTTGATGTGTTGTGGACGGAGCTTGTTCTGTGTCTTGACCTTTTCAAACTCCTTGCTGGCATCAATGAACAGAATATTGTCATCCTCCTTACGGCATTTCTTGAACACCAAGATACAGGTCGGGATGCTTGTGCCATAGAAGATGTTGGCAGGCAGACCGATGATGGCATCGATATAGTTTTTCTTCTCGATGAGGAAACGACGTATTACGCCTTCTGCATTGCCACGGAAGAGCACACCATGAGGAGCTACACAAGCCATGGTACCACCCTCATTAAGGTGGTAAATCATGTGGAGAATAAAGGCATAGTCGGCTGTCTTGCGTGGTGCCAAGCGTCCTGCCTTACTGAAACGATCATCGTTGTTGAACTTATCGGCTGCACTCCATTCGGCAGAGAAAGGAGGATTTGCTACCACAGCGTCAAACTGAGTATCGCCAAAAGCATCAGCCTCCAAGGTATCGCCATTCTCTATGCGGAAGTTGCTGAACTTTATGCCATGAAGAAGCATATTCATGCGAGCCAAGTTGTAGGTCGTAGGGTTCTTCTCCTGTCCGAAAATCTCGTTTGCATGGCCGATGCTTGCTGCACGGAGCAACAGCGAACCACTACCACAAGTAGGGTCATAAACATTGCGCAGACGAGCGTGACCGATGGTTACAATCTCTGCCAAGATACGGCTTACTTCCTGAGGAGTGTAGAACTCACCAGCTTTCTTGCCAGCACCAGCGGCAAACTGGCTAATCATATACTCGTAGGCATCACCGAGAATATCAATCTCTTGCGATGCTTCCACACCAAAGTCAATATCATCAAGGGCAAGAAGAACATTGCTGACCAAAGTATTCTTGTCATCGGCAGTCTTGCCCAACTTGGGTGAAGCAAGGTCAATGTCAGAGAACAGACCTCCAAAGTCTTCTTCGCTGTCCTGTCCGAGGGTACTGTCCTCAATACGTTTCAATGAGCGTTCGAGCATAGGCAGTATGTTCTCCTTTCTCTTAATACTCTCAATGACAGACGAGAACAGGAAGTTTGGTTCAATGAAGTAGCCGATGTTCTCCAGACATTCGGTCTTGACTTCTTGTTGCAATGCCTCAACATCCTCGTCTATCTCCATTGCCCACAATTCTTTGAATGTGACTTCATCGTCCACCAATGCATCATTGGCGTGTTTCTCTATTTTCTCCGACAAATACTTGTAGAAGATAAAGCCAAGGGTGAAGTACATGAAGTCGCTTGCCGACATATTGCCACGCAGCTTGTTAGCAACTTCCCAAAGTTGGTCACGGAGTTTCTGTTGTAATTCTTCGCTCATATCGTTATTTCCTTTTTTCTATTATTAAAATATCTCCCAATGCTACTTTGTAAGACTGGGATTTTGTTATGTTGTCAAATGGATATTCAGACTTGCTGTATTTATGTGCAACATCAATGATGCAGTTCCACGATGAAAAATTAGGTGCTTCTTCACTTGGGTCTAAGCACAGAATTTTTGTTATTGCATCTTCTTCATTGTTCGTTTCATAACCAACTGCAAGCATTGCATGCCCACCATCAGGAAAATCAGTTGATATAATAACAGGCATTTCTTCATCAAGAGTATCGGCTATTATATCTATAATGTCATTGGTATCTTGTCGACACTTTCGTGTTGCAATAATTCCAAAGTCTTGTTCGTTGATTTCTTTTGCAAGTGTTGAAAAGTAATATCCGTTCCTTACCAAGCCTTGTTCTTCAAGGAAATGACTTAAAAATTTACCTTTCTGAGTCCGTCTATCTGGCTTGTTGTAAATATTCAAGTCATCCTCTGTTACTACGCCAAGGCACAGCAATGCCATCGCCAAAGAATAGACAGAGCAAGCTCCATCCATATCTCCTTGGCGTTTATGCAACTTTACATACTTTCCATTGGCATCCTTTGCAAGGACACCTTTAGAACAAAGCCTTATCGTATTTATTACTTTTATCGAACTCATATATTATTCCCAACTGAATGTTCTTATAATAGAACGTAATTTATCGAGTATTCTTGTTAATGCCTTTCGCTTTTTTATCAGTCCCAAGTGTTTCTCTTTCAATGCCTCTTGTATGATTTCTGGCTGTTCCTTTTGCAAGTAGTCATACTCCGAGAGGTAATGATTGAGCACGGAAGCATCCAAATCCTCATCTTTCGCAAGCGTATTGACAGCATTGTTACGTTCGGTGACGATGTAGTTGTTCAATCGTTCTTCAAGGTCGCTTGTTCCATCAGCCTTTTGTTTGCGAGCCATAAAGTTGTCACGGTCATCATCCACATTCTTTTGGATAAATCCGTCAATGAGTTTTGCCTTGCTGCGAAGTTCGACATCCTTAATCATTGTGTCGATGATGTGCTTACGCCTCTCTTCGTAGTCCTCGCTATAAGGATTGAGGTCTGCAATCAACTCCAAGATATAGGCAACATTGATAATATCACTATGCAGGAGTTCCAAGCAAAAATCAATATCGCCCATACCAGTTGCGACTTCTTCATGAGGGTCTGGTTCTCCAACCATGGCAGGATTGTCCTCTGGTACTTGGTATGTCGTTGGCTGCTCTTTGTTTTGCACAGCAAACGAATCGTATATATCAAGATACTTGCTGCGGAAGTCCATAAACTGTTGTTCTGTCATTCCGAGGTCGGGAGCATCCTCCTCAAACTCATCATACACCTGTATCTCTGCGTGCTTTTTGATGATGTCACGGAAAGCGAGGATAAACTGCTTCTTGTCGTTCTCACTCTGCAAATAGTCCACATAGTGCGGTTCGGGATAATGCTCCAAGAAGTATTTTGTCAGTTCTTGATAGTGGGTTTTGACATCATCAAATGGTGGACGTACGATATCTTCAAGATTATTGCTGTTGCTGAACAGTTTGATTGACTCGTCCACCTTGCTTTTCAAATCACGGAAGCAAACGACCTTTCCGAAACGCTTCTTCTCGTTCAACACACGGTTGGTACGGCTGAAGGCTTGCAACAAGCCATGGTACTCCATGTTTTTGTCAACATAGAGCGTGTTGAGCTTCTTGCTGTCGAAGCCAGTAAGGAACATACCGACAACCAAGCAGAGGTCAAGAGGCTTCATGTCTGCCTTCTTTTTCTTCATGCGAAGGTTGATGTCATCGTAATATGCACGGAAGTTTTCTGTAGTGAAACTTGTTCCATACATATTGTTATAGTCATCCATGATGGCTTGCAGTTCATCAGCCTCGCCTGTACTTTCGCTTGCAAAACCGCCTGTGTTCATACCGGTCTGCTCATCGTCTTGACTGCAGTTGGCAGCGTATGTGAAGACGGCTCCAATCCTAATCTTTGGATTGAGGCTCTTGAATATCTTGTAGTAACGGATTAGCATCGGCACTGACTGCACGGCAAACAATGCGTCGAACTCACCGTCGAATGTTGACTTATTGAAATTATTAAGGATAAATTTTGCAATCTCCGTCATGCGGTCTTGGTCGGCATTATCCACATCCTCATTGCCGTGGTAATACTCCACAAGAAAACCAAGCACATTTTCATCGGCAATGGCATCCTTAATGAGATACTTGTGAAGACAGTTGCCGAAGATTTCCTTTGTGGTATGTCCGTCCACAGCATTCTCTACAAAGATAGGTGTGCCAGTAAAACCGAATATCTGCGTGTTGTCGAAGAACTTTACGATGTTCTTGTGACATTCTCCGAAATGGCTTCGATGACACTCATCGAAGATCATCACGATACGAGAATGGCGTATTTCTTCTATACGACTGCTATACCACTGCTTGCTGACAGCTGCATTAAGTTTCTGAATGGTGGTAATGATAATCTTTGAATTACTGTGCAGACGCTTCACCAATTCGTCTGTGTTGTCGGTACTGTCAACGGCACCAGGCTCAAAAGCCTCGTATTCGGCTTGGGTCTGCGTGTCGAGGTCGTGACGGTCAACCACGAACATCACCTTATCCACATCGTCCAACTCGGATACGAGTTGGGCTGCCTTGAATGATGTCAAGGTCTTTCCTGCACCAGTTGTGTGCCAGATATAACCATTATCGTTGGAGTTTTCCACACGGTCGAGAATCTTCTCCACTGCATAGAACTGATAAGGGCGAAGCACCATCAGGCATTTGTCGCCCTCATGCAAGACGATATACTTACCTATAATCTTGCCCAACGTACACTTGTCGAAGAACACTGTGGCAAATTTCTCCAAGTCGTTGAAAGGCACATTGGCTGCATCCGTCCAGTTGAATGTGAACTTATATCCGCTATTCGGATTATTTGCAAAATAGCGAGTGTTTACACCATTGGATATGACAAACAACTGGATGTAGTCAAACAGTCCATGGAAAGAAGTTTTGTGGTAGCGTTGTATCTGATTATATGCCTGTTTCAACTCTACGCCTCTACGCTTCAGTTCTATCTGAACCAATGGCAGACCGTTGATAAGTATCGTCACATCGTAACGACACTTCTTTCTGCCCTCAACCGTAATCTGATTGGAAACTTGAAACTCGTTCTGACACCAGTGAGTGCGGTTCAGGAACTCCACCCACAGGCGTTCACCGCTTTCCAGCTCAAGCGGAAAGAGGTCTCGCAGTTTCTTTGCCTTTTCAAAGCGAGTGCCACCTTCAAGATAGATAAGTATCTTTTCAAACTCAGACTCTGTAAATTCGGTACGACCCAATTCTTCCAATTTCTTCTTGTTGTGTTTCTCCAACTGTTTCTTGAAATTGGCAGACAGATTCTTCTCCTCTTCAATATGAACATACTCGTAGTTCATCTTTTGAAGAGTATCTATAAGTCCGTTTTCGAGGGCAGCTTCACTTTGTACTGGCATATCTTATCTTTTTTATCGTTATACTTATAAGAACATGGCTATTCATTCATTTGCAGGAAATGAATATCCAAGGCATTCTCTATTTTGCTTATGGCTTCAAGCGAAAGGTTCTCACGCCCTTTTAAGATTTTTGAAATGTACTGTTGGGTACAATTCATTTTCTCTGCCAACATCTTTTGAGTCATTCCAAGTTCCTTCATTCTTGCGGACATGATATTGGCTATCATCTGCGAATGGTTAAACCAAGGTTTTTCTTCTTGGCTCATTTGTGCTCCTATATTTTGAACAGGAGATGTTGTTTCCTTTATCATCTTAGACGTATTTCGCTTTGTACCATTTATATTTGGCTATTGCCATTTCGCCTACAAAGATAACTGATTTTAATGAGAAAGCACAACTATAGGGTTGTTTTCTCTTTTATGTGTGAAAATAATATGTTGAAATTGATATTATGACACTTTTGCCGAGGCTTATATTGGTAAGCCCTTAATAACTCGGCAAAAACTCGGCAATTTTATAAAAGCAAAAATCCTAACTGCTCATATTCAAGCAGTTAGGATTTCTCTGTGTGCGCCTGAAAGGACTCGAACCTTCACGTCCTAAAACACCAGATCCTAAGTCTGGCGCGTCTACCAATTCCGCCACAAGCGCGTTAGTGGCTGCAAAGTTAGTGAAAAATGGTGAGACTGGCAAAATATTATGTGACTTTTATAATCCGCACCGACCGATGCGGATGGCTGAACTTTACTTTTTCAGCTCTTCGATGAATCGATTCATCTCTGCCTCGTGTGCCTTTACCTTGAGGAAGAGGTGCCACTGGTTGCTGGCGCGTATGAGGTTATCGATGAATCGCTTCATCTCTGCCTCGTGTGCCTTTGCCTTGAGGAAGAGGTGCCACTGGTTGCGGGCGCGTGTGAGGTTATGCTCGGCATACTGGCACTTCCAGTAGTGGTCGCCCGAGAGATAGTCCCAGAGGAAGCGCACGCACTGCATGTAGGGGAAGAGCTCGGCTGCGTAGGGGAGGAGCGACACTTCGAGCGGTGTGAGGAAGCGCTGTGCCGATTCGAGGTAGCCGCGTGTGAACGCCTCGAAGATGTCCATGCGGAAGTCGATCTTGTCGTACTCGGGCGAGTCTTCGGCGATGGTGTTTGCGGCTGTACGCAGGAAGTCGCCGTAGTCGCTGACGAAGAGCGACGGCATCACGGTGTCGAGGTCTATCACGCAGAGCACTTTTCCTTGCTTGTCGAACATCATATTGTTCACTTTAGTGTCGCAGTGGCACACGCGTTTCTGCAGCTTGCCCTCGGCGAGCAGTCGTTCGCCCAGGCACATCTCGTCCATGTACGCTTCAATCTCTTCTACGAACTGCTTCACGCTCTCGGCGCGTCCCACGGGGTCTTCGGCGTACACCTTGCGCAGCTGGTCGCGTCGGAGGCACATGTTGTGGAAGTCGGGGATTGTCTCGCCCAACTGGTCGGCGATGTCAGCCAGTCGAGCCTCGAAGTCGCCGAACGCCTTGCCTGCGTCGTACGACGATTCGGGTGTCACGGCGTCCATCGTCACGGCGTCGCTGATGAATATCGACACGCGCCAGTAGCTCTCGCCGTCGAAATGGTAGGTCTTTCCGTCGGTGGTTGGCACGAAGCGCAGCACGCGGCGGTCGATGTCGTCGGCTCCTTCTGCCTTCAGCTGCTCGCGTATGTGGTTGGTCACGGTCTCCACGTTGTGCTGCAGCAGGTCAACATCGGTGAAGATGTGGTGGTTGATGCGTTGCAGGACGTAGTCGGGGCGGTCGTTTTCTGCGGTCTGTATGCGGTATGTGTCGTTGATGAGTCCGTTGCCGAGCGGCTTGATGTCGCTGACGGTGCCTTCGATGAGGAATTTGCTGGTAATGTTGTTTAGATTGTTCATAGTTTTATTTTAATTTGATTTGTATTTGTAGTTAGGGGTGCAGTTCTTGCTTGGTTGGTGCACTTGAGACAAGTGCACCCCCTAAATTGCAAATTTACGGCTTTTTTATTATAATAGGTGTCTTTATTGCTGCTTATTTCGCTTTTTTGCAGTAACTTTGTGGTGATAGACTAAAAATTAAAAACTAATCATAATGCAAGCAAAAAGACAACTCCTTGCGCTTCTTGCGCTCTGCGCCTTTGGTTCTGCCAACGGCTTTGCGCAGCAGAAGACGCCCTTGAAGTATTGGTTCGACCGCCCGACGACGATGCGCGGACAGGCTGTGTGGCTCGCTTCGAGCCCCGACCGCAAGCCTACTGAGCGTCAGCTGGTGCGTGCCGGCGACTTAGTGAACAACCCCGATCCCGAATGGGAGTCGCAGTCGCTGCCCATCGGCAATGGCAATATCGGCGGCAACGTGCTCGGTTCGGTTGAGGCTGAGCGCATCACGTTCAACGAGAAGACGCTCTGGCGCGGCGGTCCGAACACTGCGCGCGGCGCCTCATACTACTGGGATGTGAACAAGCAGTCGGCTAATGTGGTGGGCGAGATACGCGACGCCTTCACCAAGGGCGACTGGGCGAAAGCCGAACAGCTCACACGCAAGAACTTCAACAGCGTAGTGCCTTACGAGGCAGACGCCGAGGAGCCGTTCCGCTTCGGCAGCTTCACAACAGCCGGCGAGTTCTATATCGAAACCGGACTGAGTTCGGTGGGTATGACCGGCTATCGCCGCGAGCTCTCGCTCGACTCAGCCCTTGCGAAGGTGAGCTTCTGCAAGGACGGCGTGCAGTACGAGCGCGAGTATTTCGTGTCGCATCCTGCCAATGTGATGGCTGTGCGCTTCGCTGCGTCGCAGCGCGGCAAGCAGAACCTCGTGTTCTCTTACGCTACAAACCCTGTTTCGACGGGCGAGATGAAGGCCGACGGCGCCGATGCGCTCTGCTGGCTGGCGCGTCTCGACAACAACGCCATGCAGTACGCCGTGCGCATCAAGGCTGTGGCTAAGGGCGGCGAGGTTTCTAACGCTGGTGGCAAGCTCACGGTGAAGGATGCCGACGAGGTGGTGTTCCTCATCACTGCTGACACCGACTACAAGCCCAACTATGACCCCGACTTCAACGACCCGAAGGCTTATGTGGGCGTCGACCCGGCAAAGACTACCGCCGACTGGCTCGCAAAGGCTGCGGCTAAGGACTACGCTTACCTGCTCAACGAGCATTACGCCGACTATTCGGAGCTCTTCAACCGCGTGCGTCTGAACATCAACAACGCTACGGTTGAGACCGCCGACCTGCCAGTGAACAGACGCCTTGAGGCTTACCGCCAGGGCAAGCCCGACTACTATCTGGAGCAACTCTACTATCAGTTTGGCCGCTACCTGCTCATCTCGTCGTCGCGTGCAGACAATATGCCGGCTAACCTGCAGGGCTTGTGGCATAACAACGTGGACGGACCGTGGCGCATCGACTATCATAACAATATCAACCTGCAGATGAACTACTGGCTGGCTTGCCCGACGGGACTTCCGGAGTGCGAGTTGCCGCTCTTCAACTTCATGCGCACGCTCGTTAAGCCGGGCCGCGTAACGGCTAAGTCGTACTTCGGCACACGTGGCTGGACAACATCCGTTTCGGGCAATATCTTCGGCTTCACATCGCCGCTTTCCAGCGAGGATATGTCGTGGAACTTCTCGCCGTTCGCCGGTCCGTGGCTCGCCACTCACCTCTGGAACTACTACGACTTCACCCACGACCGCCACTTCCTCGCCGACAACTACGACATGCTGAAGGAGTCTGCCGACTTCGCTGCCGACTATCTCTGGCATCGCGCCGACGGCGTGTACACCGCTGCTCCGTCTACATCGCCTGAGCACGGACCGGTTGACGAGGGCGCTACGTTCGCTCACGCCGTGATACGCGAAGTGCTCTTGGATGCTATTGATGCGAGTCGCGTGCTCGGCAAGAGCGCAAAGGAACGCCGCCAGTGGGAGGACGCTCTGAAGCATCTCGCTCCGTATAAGATAGGTCGCTACGGACAGCTCATGGAGTGGTCGACGGACATCGACGACCCGAAGGACGAGCATCGCCATGTGAATCATCTCTTTGGTCTGCATCCTGGTCACACCGTGTCGCCCGTTACGACGCCCGAACTGGCTAAGGCTTCGCGCGTAGTGCTCGAGCATCGCGGCGACGGCGCTACAGGATGGTCAATGGGCTGGAAGCTCAACCAGTGGGCACGCCTGCATGACGGCAATCATGCCTACACGCTCTACGGCAATCTGCTGAAGAACGGCACGCTCGACAACCTCTGGGACACGCACGCTCCGTTCCAGATTGACGGCAACTTCGGCGGAACAGCCGGTGTAACAGAGATGCTCATGCAGAGCCACATGGGATTCGTGCATCTGCTGCCTGCGCTGCCCGACGCTTGGAAAGAGGGCGCTGTGAGCGGTCTGCGCGCAAAGGGCAACTTCACCGTGTCTATCAGCTGGAAGAACGGCAAGCTCGTTGAGGCTACGCTGCTCTCGGGTGCGGGTGCTCCATGCGAGGTGCGCTACGGCGACTCGGTGCTGAAGTTCAAGACGAAGCGAGGCGCACGCTATACGGTTGTGTCCTGCGAGAACAAGCTGAAGCTGAAGTAGAAAGTGCACCAACACAGACAACAAAGGTCGAGCGATTTCGCTCGACCTTTGTTGTCTGTGTATTATTGATAATCGTACTCTTCGCTGCTCTCGTCGTCGTTCGTCCACGAGTTGAAGTAGTCGCGCGACGGTGCGTAATGACCGCCTGAACCCGTGCCCGGCTTAGGCTTGTTGTAGTCGCCCGACGTGCCGGGTTTGTTCAGACCGGGCGATCCTGCCATTATTCTTGTTGCTTCTATCTCTATCGCTGTTGTTGCAGGTGCTATATATTGCTTCTTTTTCATTGTGCTTTAGTATGTTATTATCGATTAATGTTATGTATATGTTTACTTAACAACGACCTTCTTGCCGTTCTTGATGTATATGCCGCTCTTCAGCGAACCGAGCGAATTGCCTACACGCTGACCTTGCAGGTTGTATACCGGCGCATTGTTCTCCTCAGTGTTGAAGATAGCGCCGAGAGAAGTAGCCGTTCCGTCGATATTAGCACGCAGCTTGTTGATGTCGGTATTTTCTGGCACGATGAAGTATGCGCGCAAGCCGTTCATCTCGCAAGCCTCTGCATCGGCAGGGTAGTAGAAAAGATTGCCTTCGCCGAGATAGAGATTGGTTTCGTTCTGCGCCAGTGTTACATGGTTGTAGATGCCCTTCATCTGGAACATGGCAGCGTCGCCTACGGCCTGCGGGTTCTTGTAGGTGTCGAGGTTGGTAGCCACAATGCTCACCTCCTCGAATGTTGGGTTCTCCACAACAGCGTTGCCCGGCTTCAGCAGATACGGCTTGCCTGCCTCGATGTTGTCTACAACCTTAAAGTTTGCGATGTTGTTATTGAAGTCGCCTTCGTATGTGCGGAGCAGAGTTCCCTCGCCGAAGTACTTAGTAACCTGATCGGCTGTGAGTGAGAACGGCACGCAGAATGTGTTCCAGTGGCTCGATTCTACCGTGCGCTTCAGTGTTACGTTGGCGTATGAACAGTTCTCGATGACGTTCTGTGTGCTTGTCTCGTCAAAGGTATAGCTCTTCGGCATAGCGATTGTTACGATTATCTGCACGGCGCGAACCTGTGGAGAAGCCTTGAACACCACTTCTTTTGCAGAGCCCGTCCAAACGCCGTAGTCGTCTTGGGTAGAAGTGTAGTTTTTGTCTGTAGAAGAGAGGTTCTTCAGAGAGTAGTTATTCTTGTTGCCGCTACCAACGAAGTGAATCTCCGTAATCTTGCCAACCTTGGTAGAGATGGTTGTCTGGCTTTGCATGTAAAATCTGTAGGTGTATTCGGTGTATTCGCCTAATGTTGATGATGCGGCGAGAGCAGCATTTGTAGAGCTTACAGTTACACCGTCCAGCGACATCTCGTCTTTCTTGCCGTTTGCGTTCTGTGTTCCCATTTGCTGACCGGCAATGAATGTTACCGACTTGGTCTCAGCAGAACTCGGATCTACGATTACAAGCTTGTATGAAGCGGTGCCTGCAGCATACTTGTCGGTCTCGACAGATGTGGCTGTGATTGTCACCGTGCCGGTCTTGAACATGTATATATTGCCGTCCTCCACCTCTGCGGTTTTGTTGTCCGAACTTTTATATGTGATAGCAGAGGCATCGAGGTCTGCAGGTTTTGAGATGGTCTGAAGGCTTATGATTCCGTCGCTTTCATTAAGGTTTTTTGTTACAGTCGGCTCGGCGAAAGAGAGGGCAGGAGCTGGCTTCTTCTCTGCTGTTGTGACGATGATTTGGGTTACACTATTTACTTTTGGACTTGCTGTGAATACTACAGACTCCTCATAGCCAGTCCAAGTACCAGTGTTTTTGTCATAATTGGGCTTGTCTGTTGTGAAATTACCGTATGTAGAACCACCTACAAACTTAATGCTTGTAATTACTCGTGTAGGATCGGTAAGTGAGATCGTTGTTTTGCTACCACTATAGAAGCGATAGTCGCCATATCCACCCAAAGCAGCACTTGTGCTTTCTATTTTTACAATACTCTTCATGAGTTGGTCTTCTTTTGTGTCTTTCTTAGATGTCTTGTCTATTGTAACATCGAATGTAATCTCCGACAAATCAACAGCCTTCTTGTTCGTAATCTGATACGTAGCTGTTGAGCTTAAGTATTGTGTTTGGTCTGCAGGTGTGAATGTAGCAGTGATGGTTGTCGTGCCATATACAGATGGGGTGACGGTTATTGTGCCAGTTGTTTCGTTGACAGTAGCCACAGCGTCGCCCGAAGCTGCGTATGTGACAGTGCCGGCAATGTTGTTGGCTTCGGTAGCGGTGTAGCCCGTGAAGTCTGCGCCAGCATCGGTCTTGCCTTCGGTAAGAGTGATGTCGGTTCCATTAAAGGACAGAGAAGTAGCTATGTGATTGTCTGTGTTTTCGACAAAGTATGAGTCGGTAGATGTTTGGTAGGTGTCTGTTTTAGGCAGAGTGGCTGTGATAGTAGCCTTGCCAAATTTTGTGTTGGTGAATGTCAGTTCGCCGGTTTTAGAGTTAACGGTTACGATGTCTGCGTCAGAGCTTGTATATTCAATAAGGTTAGACAAGTCGGTGTTGTCGTCGCTCTTTGTAGCGGTAGCTGTAGGCGTGGTAAAACCATCAAGCTTGCCATTGGTGAATGTGAATGTCTTGCCTGAGTTGGCACCAAAGGTGGTAGTGGTGGTTGGGGGGGTAGCTGTATCCTCAAAAGTGACAGCTACGCTTAATAAGTATAGGGCTTTGGTAGATTCAGTCTTACTGATGTTAACAACAATTTCTCCAGTAGCTTCTCCGTTAAACGAATAAGCCGCATTGGTTGCTGTCAAATTGTAAGTTTCACCGAAAGCCTTACCTCCAACTGTACAGTTAATTTTGGGAGAACCGGAGTTGGCTGCAGAGGAGTTGACAACTATTTTTGTAATCTTCTTGTCTGAATACGAAGATGATGTCGCTTTTAGATATGAAACAGTAGCTTTGCTAGTTCCATAGTGTATTCCTCTGCTGCTATCAAATTGGCTTTCTTTTGAGTCCGATGTTATAACCCATTCACCTTTTTGGTCATCAGTACCTTTTCCGTTACATGCTTCTTTGAATGTTAAGGTTGCCGTTTCTTGGGCATACCCTTCTAACGCGCACACGATAGTGAGCAGCGTGAGCATAAAAATTCGTAAATGTTTTGTCATAAATGTATTAATGTTATAAATGTGTGTGTTCGTCGATTTGTCTTTAACTTTCTATAGATATGTGTACCCAGTGTAAGGGCGTGCAAATATATATAAGGTGTTTTACATTTGTATTAAGACAGTGTTTTGATAACGTAAAAAGGGCATGGCATCCGAAAAGATGCCATGCCCTTATAGAGTGATTACTCGTAAACCCAGTATCCCGCTGTCTGCTGCTGTGCTGCGCCGTCCTTTGAGGGAGCGGCTGCTGTAGACGTCTTGCGGAAGTAGCCGACGAGGGTTATGTCGAAGATGAGGGTGGAGTAGGCTGCGCCCGGCGTGTCAGACGAGCCGTATGCCAGCTGGTGCGGTATGTATACCTGCCATCTGTCGCCGATGTGCATGTTCTGCAGCGCCGTAGCGAAGCCTTTCACCACGCCGCTCACGGCGAACGTGCGCGGTTTTATCGTGCTGAGGTTGTATTCGCCCTGCCACGACTGGTCGAAGATGTAGCCTTTGGCGTAGCTTGTCGACGGCAGCAGTCGGCCGCTGTAGTGCACCTTCACCGAGTCGGTGTAGAGCGGACAGCCCGAACCCGTACCGGCGTTGAGCACGTTGGCGAGCACGTAGTCGTAGCTGTGTGTAGCCAGCTTGTCGTCGAGGCTCCAAGAGCGCAGCACCTTCCAGTCGGCAGCGCCGCCCGCCACCAGCTGCTTCACCTCGGCGTACTTCTTGTCGTAGTAAGCCTCGTTGGTCTTCTGCCAGTTGGGGAACTCTTCCACCTCGTTGTCGGTCTCTTTGCACGACGACAGGCTTGCTGCGAAGACTGTCGTCATGGCGAAGAGTATGAATAAATAGTATTTTCTCATTTATCGAGTGTGTTATTACTGCAATTTCTTGAGCAGGCTTGTGATGCTCACCTTGTCCTTGATGATGCTGAGGAGCTGGTCGATGCTCACGCGCTCCTGCTCCATTGTGTCGCGGAAGCGGAGTGTTACGGTGTTGTCCTTCAGCGTGTCGTAGTCGACGGTGACGCAGTAAGGTGTGCCCACGGCGTCCTGACGGCGGTAGCGCTTGCCGATGGTGTCCTTCTCGTCGTAAGTTGTGTTGAAGTGGAACTTCAGGTTGTTCACAATCTCGCGAGCCTTTTCGGGCAGTCCGTCCTTCTTAACGAGCGGCAGCACGGCGAGCTTTGTCGGAGCGAGTGCCGGCGGGAGCATGAGCACGACGCGTGTCTCGCCGTTCTCGAGCTTCTCCTCCTTGTAAGAGTGGCACATCACGCTGAGGAACATACGGTCTACGCCGATAGATGTCTCGATGACGTACGGAGTGTACGACTCCTTTGTCTGCGGGTCGAAGTACTTGATAGAGCGGCCCGAGAACTTCTCGTGCTGTGAGAGGTCGAAGTTGGTGCGGCTGTGTATGCCTTCCACCTCCTTGAAGCCGAACGGCATGTGGAACTCGATGTCGGTAGCGGCGTTGGCGTAGTGAGCCAGCTTCTCGTGGTCGTGGAAGCGGTAGTTCTCGGCGCCGAAGCCCAGAGCCTGGTGCCACTTCATGCGCAGCTCCTTCCACTTCTGGAAGTACTCGAGCTCGGTGCCCGGCTGTACGAAGAACTGCATCTCCATCTGCTCGAACTCGCGCATACGGAAGATGAACTGGCGTGCTACGATCTCGTTGCGGAACGCCTTGCCGATCTGTGCGATGCCGAACGGAATCTTCATGCGGCCTGTCTTCTGCACGTTAAGGTAGTTGACGAAGATGCCCTGCGCTGTCTCCGGGCGGAGGTATACCTTGTTAGAGCCGTCGGCTACTGAGCCCATCTCTGTAGAGAACATGAGGTTGAACTGGCGCACGTCGGTCCAGTTCTTTGTGCCGCTGATCGGGTCTACGATCTCCTCGTCGAGGATGATCTGCTTGAGCTCAGCGAGGTCGGGTCCCTGCATAGCCGCTGTGTAGCGTGCGTGGAGAGCGTCGCGCTTCTGCTGGTGCTCGATTACGCGAGCGTTGGTAGCGCGGAACTGAGCCTCGTCGAAGCTCTCGCCGAAGCGCTTGCGAGCCTTGGCAATCTCCTTCTCAATCTTCTCGTCGTACTTTGCAATCTGGTCTTCGATGAGAACGTCGGCACGGTAGCGCTTCTTAGAGTCGCGGTTGTCGATGAGCGGGTCGTTGAAAGCGTCTACGTGTCCGCTTGCCTTCCAGATAGTAGGGTGCATGAAGATGGCAGAGTCGATGCCCACGATGTTGTCGTGCAGCAGCACCATGCTCTTCCACCAGTATTGTTTGATGTTGTTCTTCAGTTCTACACCGTTCTGTCCGTAGTCGTACACTGCAGCCAGTCCGTCATAAATTTCGCTGCTCGGGAACACGAAACCATACTCCTTGCAGTGACTCACGATTTTCTTGAAAACGTCTTCTTGTGCCATTTTATATGTGTTTTATTGTTAATTTACTGATATGTAGTGCGCTGTGTGCTATAATAACAATGTGCAGGCAGCCACCTTTAAAGTGCAAAGTTACGCTTTTTTGATTGATTATGTAGCGTCTGAGGCGTTAAATGTTATGAAACAATAGGGTTGCGGCGGTCGGTTTGTTGGGTTGCGGCTGTCGGTTTGTTGTGTTGCGGCGGTCGGTTTGTTGTGTTGCGGCAGTCGTTAAGTCATCGGATAGCGTACGGAATCCGATCGGGCGGCGTACGGAATCTGATTGGACGGCGGACGGAATCTGATCGGACGGCGTACGGAATCTGATCGGGCGGCGGACGGAATCCGATTGGACGGCGGACGGAATCCGACGATTGTCTCTAAGCTGTTTAGGGATTTTCCCACAAGCGTTTAGGGAAAATCCCTTTGACGTGCGCTGATAAAGTTCTAACTTTGCAAGCGAAAGGAAACCTCAAGGGGTGCAGGTAAGGGGGTGCAGTTGTCTCAACTGCACCAACATAGCAGTAGTTGCACCAACAGAGCATTCTACTTGGTTGGTGCACTTGAGACAAGTGCACCCCCTAAAGATAATGTATAACTTTTAAAACAGAAATATTATGAAAAGGTTTTTCGCAACAATAGTAATGGTGCTCGGCTTCATGGTGACAGCCGGCGCAATGAGCTACAGTCAGGCGCGCGAACAGGCTCTGTTCCTCACCGACAAGATGGCTTACGAGCTGAACCTCACTGACGACCAGTATGAGGCGGCTTACGAGATAAACCTCGACTATCTGCTCAGCGTCAACTCGTACGACGAGCTGTACGGCGACTACTGGCGCTGGCGTAACCTCGACTTCAGCTACGTGCTGCTCGACTGGCAGTATCGCATGTTCTGCGACGCGGCTTACTTCTACCGTCCGCTCTACTTCCACTCAGGCTGCTGGCACTTCGCCATCTACGCCCGCTATCCGCACCGCGACTACTTCTACTTCCATCGTCCGACGGTGTATGTGAGCTATCGTGGCGGTCACTCGTGGCGTCAGAACAACGGTCGCTCGTGGTATAGCGGCAGAACGTTCGGCTCGCGCCGCGGCGACAACTACTTCGGCATGCGTGACGGATTCCAGCGTGGCGACTACGGACGCGGCAACCGCCAGTCGTTCGGCGTGCGCGGCAACCGTCTGGTGGAGCAGAAGAACAACAACTCGGGCTTTGGCTCGCGCCGCGACAACAATGCCATCCGTCGCAACATCAATGGCGTAGCTTCTGGCTCAAGCCGCGATGTCAACGGATTCGGCTCTGGCTCACGCCGCGACAACAGCAGCTTCGGCTCAAGCCGCGGTTCGTCGGGCTTCGGCAGTCGCGAGAGCAGCACACGCACCACCGTGCGCCAGTCGGATAGCGGCAGCAGCTCTTCAAGCCGCAGCTTCGGCTCTGGTCGCAGCAACCGCAGCTTCGGCTCGCCCATGCAGTCGACACCGCGCTCAACGTTCAAGCCCGTAGACAGCTCGTCGAGAGGCAGCAGCATGTCGTTCGGCTCGTCAAGAAGCTCTTCTTCGTTCGGCTCTTCAAGAAGCAGCGGCTCATCGTTCGGCTCGTCAAGAAGCAGCAGTCCGTCGAGAAGTTCGTCTTCGTTCGGTGGCGGCAGCTCGTCGAGAGGCTCCTCATCGTCAAGAGGCGGTGGCTTCGGCAGCCGCAGATAACAATAGTAGCGGAGGTCTCCGGCCTCCGCAGCACCAAGTCTGACACAAATTGTATGTCTATTTTAGGGTGCTGCGGAGGCCAGAGACCTCCGCTACTGTTAATTGTATGTCCGACTTGGTGCTGCGGAGGCCGGAGACCTCCGCTACTTATGTTGCTCTTACTATTCCTAATTACTAATTAATAATTACTAATTACGAATTACTAATTACTAATTACCTCCAGCCTCACCACCTCCGCATTCGCCATGCGTGGCGTTTCGTTCATCGGCGTGCCGCTATGCACGCTTCTTATTGCCTTGTTCATTATTCCGTGTCCCACGGCAAGCACGGTCTTTCCATCATAATTCTCTCTCACGAACTGCAGGAATGATGCGGCACGCGCCCTGAGAGCGTCGAGCGACTCGATGTCGTCTGTCCACACCGCATCCTTTAGGTCGGGGATATATCTGCCCGTGAAGCTGCCCCAGTCGCGCTCGCGCAGCAGCTTTGTCTGCACGATAGCGTCGGGCGCCACGCCGTGCGCAGCCGCCAGTATCACACATGTGTCGAAAGCACGCTTAAGGTCGCTCGACACGAACACGTCGATGGGCGTATCTTTCAGCTCGGCAGCGAGGGCGCGTGCCTGCTCGATGCCGTTCGGGGTCAGCTCGCCTTGAGTCTGCCCCTGCATAATCTGGCGCACATTGTCGACGGTCTCGCCGTGGCGCACAAGAAGAAGTGTTGTCATATCGTTGTTTTACTTTTAAAATCCTTTTTTACTCTTTTACTTTTAAAAGCACTTTCACCGCTTCGCCCACGGTAGGCACACCGTTCACCACCATATAGCGCTTGCCCCTCACTTCCTTGAGGTCGCAGCGGCGTGCGTTGGCAGCGATGTAGTTGAGAACCTTGCCAAATGTAGCACTCTTGTAGTAGGCAGAGTTGGGGTTGCTCACGAACTGCATCTGCATGCGGCCCTGCTTCAGAATAATCTTCTCGCAGCCGAGACTCTTGCCGTAGCGGCGCAGCGGCACCACCTGCAGCAGCTCTTCGCCCTCGTGAGGCATAGCGCCGAAGCGGTCGATGAGTCGCTGGCGGTAGGCGTCGAGCGCAGCGTCGTCGCTGATGTTGTCGAGTTCGCGGTAGAGCAGCATACGCTCCGCACTTCCCGGCACGTAAGTGTCGGGGAAGTACATCTCGAGGTCGCTCTCCACGGCGCAGTCTTCCACGAAGGCGTCGCCCGTGAGATGGTTGCCAGCAGCCATCTCCTCGGCATACATATCGGCGAACTCGTCGTTCTTCAGTTCGGTGACAGCCTGGTTGAGAATCTTCTGATAAGTCTCGTAGCCAAGATCCTCCATGAATCCGCTCTGCTCGGCGCCAAGCAGGTTGCCCGCACCGCGGATATCGAGGTCTTGCATGGCGAGATTGAAGCCGCTGCCCAGTTCGGAGAAGTTCTCCAAAGCCTCAAGGCGGCGTCGTGCCTCGGGCGTGAGCACCGACTTAGGCGGCGCAAGCAGGTAGCAGAACGCCTTGCGGTTGGAACGTCCCACGCGACCGCGCATCTGGTGAAGGTCGGAGAGTCCGAAGCGGTGGGCGTCGTTGATGATGATGGTGTTGGCGTTGCTTATGTCGATGCCGTTCTCTACGATGGTCGTAGAGAGCAGCACGTCGTAGTCGTAGTTCATGAAGCCGATGAGAATCTTCTCAAGCTCCTCGGGCGACATCTGTCCGTGTCCGATAGCCACACGCGCGTCGGGCACGTATTTCTTTATGAGCGCAGCAATCTCGGGCAGGTTGTTGATGCGGTCGTTCACGAAGAACACCTGTCCGTTGCGCGACATCTCGAAGTTGATGGCGTCGGCTATTATCTCATGCCCGTACACGCCCAGCTCGGTCTGCACGGGGTAGCGGTTGGGCGGCGGCGTGCGCATGATGCTCATGTCGCGAGCGCCCATCAGCGAGAACTGTAGCGTGCGCGGTATAGGCGTAGCCGACATCGTGAGCGTGTCGACATTGGTCTTCAGCTTGCGCAGCTTCTCCTTTGTAGACACGCCGAACTTCTGCTCCTCGTCGATGATGAGCAGTCCGAGGTCGTGCCACTCCACAGTCTTTCCTATCAGCTTGTGCGTTCCAACGAGTATGTCTATCTTGCCCGCCTTAAGGTCGGCAAGCACCTCGCGTGTCTGCTTCGCCGTGCGGGCACGCGAGAGATAGTCGACACGCACCGGCATGTTCTTCAGACGGTCTGAGAAAGTCTTGTAGTGCTGGAAGGCGAGCACCGTTGTAGGCACGAGCACCGCCACCTGCTTCGAGTCGCACGCCGCCTTGAACGCCGCACGTATCGCCACTTCGGTCTTGCCGAACCCCACGTCGCCACACACAAGACGGTCCATCGGTCGGGCAGACTCCATGTCGGCTTTCACGTCGTGCGTGGCGCGCTGCTGGTCGGGCGTGTCCTCGTAGAGGAACGACGCCTCAAGCTCGTTCTGCAGGTACGAGTCGGCTGAATAGGCGAAGCCTTTCTCGTGGCGCCGCTTGGCGTATAGCTTGATGAGGTCGCGCGCAATGTCCTTGATGCGTTTCTTCGTGCGCTCCTTCAGCTTCTCCCATGCGCCGGTGCCGAGCGTGCTGAGTCGGGGCGGTTCGCCCGTGTCGCTGCGGCGATACTTCGATATCTTGTAGAGCGAGTGGATAGACACATCGACGATGTCGCCGCGCTGATAGTAGAGGCGTATCATCTCCTGATAGGAGTCGCCTACAGGCACACGCACCAAGCCGCCGAACTTGCCGATGCCGAAGTCGACGTGCACGATGAAGTCGCCCGGCTCCATCTCCTGCAACTCCTTCATCGTGAGCGCCATCTTGCCCGTGCGGGCTGCGTCCGACTTAAGGTTGTACTTGTGGAAGCGGTCGAATATCTGATGGTCGGTGAAGAAGCACAGACGCAGATCGTTGTCGGCGAAACCCTCGTGCAGAGTGCGGTTGACGGGGGTGAAGGGGAGATTCGAGTTTTGAGTTTTGAATTTTGAGTTTTGAATTGTCGGCTCCGCCGATGAGGAGTTGCTCAGTTGAGAGTTGCTCAGTTGAGAGTTGAGAGTTGGGAGTTGAGAATTATGATTTGCAGATAGAGAGTGATCCTTGTTTCTGCGCATCTGCTGCAACTCCTCACTGTCGAAAATATCGCGCAGGCGCTGCGTCTGCTTCTCCGAGTCGGCGAGGATGTAGAGCCGGTAGCCCTGCAAGAGATAGTCGTCGAGCGTCTGAGTGAGCAGACTGAAGTTCTTGTGGAAAAGTGGCTGCGGCGAGATGTGAAACTCGATAGACACCTGCGGCGTGCCCGAAGGCTGTGCGCCGAACTCAACGAGGCGGAAGCGGCATATCTCCTCGCGGAATTTAGACGGCGACACAAGGTTGTTCTCCTTGCGCATGTCGCGCATTATCTGCTGTTGCTCTACCTCCGTAGCTCCCTCCAAGCGCTCGGTCATGGCCTGCTGCGAGAAGCCGTCGTTGTATATCTTCTCGATGGTAGAACAAAGGTAGAGACGGTCTTTCATCACGAGCAGAGCGTCTTCGGGCAGGAGCGCCGTGAATGGTTGCCTCTCCTCGGTGAGCTGCGCCAGTTCGGGCACGATGCGCACCTGCTGTTTCGAGTCCTTCGAGAGCTGGTCTGCCACCTCGAACGTGCGTATGGTGTCTACCTCGTCGCCGAAGAAGTCGATGCGGAACGGCAGCTCCGACGAGTAGGAGTAGACGTCGATGATGCTTCCGCGCATGGCGAACTGCCCCGGCTCGTACACATAGTCGACCTCCTTGAAGCCGAACTCGCGCATCTTGCGTCCAAGGTCGGCAAAGTCGACGATGTCGCCCACGGCAATGTTGATGGTGCGCTCGTCGAGGCGACGCTTCGACACCACAAGTTCGCTGAGCGCCTCGGGACAGGTGACGACATACAAGGCGTCGCCGGCAGTCTGTGCAGAGAGCCGGCTCAGCGTCTCGGTGCGCAATATCTCGTTGGCGGCGTCGCGCTGTCCGTACTTCACCGCACGACGATAGGACGACGGGAAGAACAGCACGTTGTCGGTGCCGAGTATCTGCGTGAGGTCGTGGTAGAAGTAGCCTGCCTCCTCGTTGTCTTGCAGAACGAAAACGGCGGTGAGAGTTTTGAGTTTTGAGTTTTGAGTTTTGAATTGTTGCGACGGAGCATCGCAATTTTGAGTTTTGAGTTTTGAGTTTTTCTTCCCGTTAACTCGTTCGGCTACGGCTGAGAAAAACACAGGAGCCGATGAGGCAAGTAGTCCACTAAGGAATACATGCCTCACCGACTCGTCGCTGATTGCTTTCAAAAAAGCCCCGCACTGAGGCAGGGCTGTATATACATTACTGATTTCTCTTATTTCCATAGGAATAGGGTGGGTGGTTTAGTGTTTCGCCTCAGGATACTTTCTGAACCAGCCGTCCCATCTGAGTCGCATCACGCCGAAGAACGCTTCGCCGAAGATGCCGCCGCTCATCTTGCTCACGCCCTCGCGACGGTTGACGAAGATTACCGGCACCTCCTTTATCTTGTAGCCCATCTTGTAGGCCGTGAACTTCATCTCTATCTGGAAGGCGTATCCCTTGAAACGAATCTTGTCGAGGTCGATAGAAGAGAGCACGCAGCGGCGGTAGCACTTGAAGCCGGCTGTGGTGTCGTGCACCTTAAAGCCCGTAACCATACGCACGTACTTCGAAGCGAAGTAGCTCATAAGCACGCGACCGATAGGCCAGTTGACAACGTTCACGCCGCTCACGTAGCGCGAACCGATAGCCACGTCGTAGCCCTCGTCGTGGCAGGCGCTGTAGAGGCGCGGCAGGTCGTTGGGGTCGTGAGAGAAGTCGGCGTCCATCTCGAAGATGTAGTCGTAGCCGTGCTCAAGCGCCCACTTGAAGCCTGTGATGTAGGCTGTGCCGAGGCCCAGCTTGCCGCTGCGCTCGAGGATGAAGAGGCGGTCGGCGAACTCGTCGCTGATGAGGCGCTTCACGATGGCTGCGGTGCCGTCGGGACTGCCGTCGTCGATGACAAGGATGTGGAAACACTTCTCAAGTGCGAACACCGCGCGTATTATCTTCTCGATGTTCTCTTTCTCGTTATATGTCGGTATGATTACGATACTGTCGCTTTTGTTCATAGTCTTGCTGTTGAAATGGTTTTACATTGTCAACTCGTAACTCGTCTACTTGTAACTCGTTTACTTGTCAACTGGTCAACTAAAATGCAAATGTACGAAATGTATTCGACACAAGTGCGCTTGTTGCGTTAAAAAACGTGTTTTTATGCGTGTTACTGGTCGGGATTCTCTACAAAACCCTGATATTTCTCCTCAAGTCCGCTCATCACCACCTTGTAGCTCTCCTCTTCAAGATACTTGATGTTGTCTGCACCCTTGCCAATAGGCTGTATCGGTTTGTGGATAGTGAGGCGCAGCGGATGCCATACCACCCACTTCATGTCGCGTGTGCGGGGCATGACGTCGAACGAGCCGTTGATGGTGAGCGGCACTACGGGCAGTTCGATGTCGTCGGCGAGCATGAATGCGCCACGTTTGAATACGCCCATGTGTCCGGTGAACGTGCGCGCTCCCTCGGGGAATACAACGAGCGACATGCCGCCCTGCAGCGTCTGTCGTGCGCTGTCGTATGTGGCGCGTATCTTGCTTGCGCCGCGCTTGTCTACGAAGATGTGGTGAGCAGCCTCGCACGCCTTGCCTACGAACGGCATCTGGCGTAGCTGGCGCTTCATCATCCACTTGAAGTTGCGGCACAGGAAGCCGTAGATGAGGAAGATGTCGAACGATCCCTGGTGGTTGGCTACGAACACGTACGACTGTCCTTTCACAAGATTCTCGCGTCCTTCAACCTTCACCGGCAGCATGAGTATGCGTATGATGAACTGCGCCCACCACTTGCCAGGATAGTAGCCCCAGAAGTGGCCGTTGCCCAATGAGCAACCTATTATCACTATCAGACTTGTTATGACGGTATAGATAGCTATCAAGGGGAGAGCTATCAGAAGCTGGTATGTACGGTATAGATATTTCATTGCTTTTTACTTTTTTACTTTTAACGTGATTTCCACAACCTCCGGCTTCATGTGGAAGCGGAACGGTATGAAGGCGCCAACGCCTGTAGACACATACAGATAGCGGTTGCCTTCTTTGTAGAGTCCGGCATCTTCTGTGTTCACGACGCTTGTCGGTCGCCAGCTGAACAACGAGAGCTGTCCGCCGTGCGTGTGTCCGCTCAGCGTAAGTTGCGCGTTGCACTGCGGCAGAATGTGGCGGCGCCAAGCCGACGGGTCGTGCTGCATCATTATCACGAACGACTTCGGCGATATGCCGTGCAACGCCTTGCGGTAGTCGGCTTTCGCCGGGAACGGCGGGCGTCCGTCGTTCTCAGTTCCTGCTATCACTATAGAGTCGGCTCCGCGGCGCAGTATGCGGCGTTCGTTGAGCAGCAAGTCCCAGTTCATAGAACCTTCCAGCGAGCGCGTCAGGCGTTCCATTTCACTTCTCTGCTCTGCGGTGGCAGTCTTCACGTAGTCGGCGTAGTCGTGGTTGCCGAGTACGGAGAAGATGCCGTCGACAGGATGCAGATGTATCAGCGTGGCCGTGAAGCTCACAGCCTCCTGCGGACGCATGTTGAGCAAGTCGCCCGTGAAGAGCAGCGCGTCGGGATGCAGTTCGTTCACCTGCGCCACTATGCGCCGTGCGAACTCCTGCTTCATCGAGCCGAGGTGCATGTCCGAGATCTGCACTATGCGGTAGCCGTCGAAGGCTTGCGGCAGGTTGTCGAACTCGAGTGTGACGCGCTTCACGTGCAGCTGGTCGGGTCCTACCATCGTTCCCATGAACAACACGTATAACCATCCGAGCACAAGCACCAATCCTGTGTGGTTGCCCCAGTTCTTGCGCTGCTTCAGCAGTCGCTTCACAGCCATGCCTGCAAGCGAAGCCAGGGTGAAAATCACCTTCGGCACGATGAGCAGACCTATCATGAACAGATACACGTTGAAAAGCGTGAGGTTATTCGGTGCGAAGTTGCGCATCATAGAGTAGGCTGCTGTGCATGCAAGCATAGCGGCTCCCGGCACCCACCACAACAGGCGCATCCACAGCGTTATGTCTCTGCGTTGGCGCAGATAGCGCATGTAGATGTACAGGTCGGGCAGCAGCGTGAGCAGCAGTATGAGTATTGATATTCTTGCTATCATTGTCTTAAACTTTACTTTCGATTGCTTCGTTACTGTTGAACTCGCAACCGTTTCTATTGAATTTATAACAGTTCGGACCGAACCGTTGTCCAGCATTCTACTTCAAGAATCGGCGAATCAGTTCAACTGGCAGTCCGCGTCGTCGGGCATAATCGCGCAGCTGGTCTTCGCCGATGCGTCCAAGCTCGAAGTAGTGCGCCTTCGGGTGTGCGAACATCAGTCCCGAAACCGACGCATGAGGCTTCATGGCGCCACTCTCTGTGAGCCGGATGCCAATCTGCTTGAGGTCGATAAGCCGGTCGATGATGAAGTTGACGCTTGTGTCGGGCATCGACGGATAGCCCACAGCCGGACGAATGCCTTGGAAGTCCTCGCGCAAGAGTTCGGCTACCGACAGCTTCTCGTCGGGCGCATAGCCCCAAAGCGACCGCCTCACCTCCATGTGAAACACCTCAGCCGTGGCTTCAGCGAGTCGGTCGGCGAGTGTCTGCGCCAGCATACGCTGGTAGTCGTCGGAAAGAAAGTCGTGCTCCAACGCCAAGTCGACCGTTGTGGCGAACACGCCGATGTGGTCTTTCACGCCCGAAGATAGCGGACGTATGAAGTCGGCGAGCGAAAGGTTCGGGTCGCCCTCCCGAGTAGGATGCTGTTGGCGCAGCATAGGCATGCGCACATCGCCGATAAGGATATCGTCGCCGTCGCTGTTGGCGTCGAACAATCCGAAAGCAGCGTGCGTTCTGTAGCGCTTCTCCAAGCGGTCGAGCATCTGTTCTGCCTCCGCCCGCATCTTGTCCTTCGCCTCCTGCGGCTTGCCCGACAGTCCCCAGGCGAAGAAGAAGTATATCCAGTTGATGTACGGGCGCAGCGTAGAGATGTTGTAGTCGGTGTATTTCAACATCGTTAGTTACCTGAATTGTTTTTCTATTTGTATAAACCCTGCTTGAGCCTACTCTCTGAAGCGCACAGCCTCACCGCGACTCGCCGAGTCGAACGCCCAGTTATTATATATAATGTGTCCGTTGCACATCGTAGTGCGCACCTGCCACTGGTAGGTGTGACCCTCCATCGGGCTCCATCCGCACTTGCTCTGTATAGTCTCCTTAGTAACGGTCCACGGAGCGTCGGGTCTTACAATCACGAGGTCTGCCTTGTAGCCCTTACGCACAAAGCCTCGCTTCGATACCTCGAAGAGCTTTGCGGGGTTGTGCGCCATTAGCTCCACGAGACGCTCCATGCTGAGCACGCCCTTGTCTACGAGTTCGAGCATCGTAACGAGCGAGAACTGCACCATAGGCATACCCGAAGCGGCGCGTGCGCAGCCGCCCTCCTTGTCCTTAAGCAGATGCGGCGCGTGGTCGGTGCCGATGGTCGTTATGCGTCCGTCGGTGAGAGCGTGGCGTAAAGCGTCGCGGTCGGTCGCAGTCTTGATAGCAGGATTGCACTTGATGCGTGTTCCGAGACGCGCATAGTCGTCCTGTGTGAACACGAGGTGGGCTATCACAGCTTCAGCCGTGATGCGTGGCGAAGTGCCGAACAGCTGCAGCTCGCGCTCCGTGGTGAGATGTGCCACATGCAGACGGGCGCCGGTTTCTTCTGCCAGGGCTACGGCGCGCTTTGTCGACTCGTAGCAGGCTTCCTCCGAGCGAATCTCCGGATGATGCTCAACGGCAGGGTCGTCGCCGTACAGCTCCTGCGCGCGCTTCATGTTGCGGTTGATGATGTCGGTGTCCTCGCAGTGAGCCATGATAGGCAGTTTCGCCTTCTCGAACAGCTCGTGCAGCACATCCTGACGGTCTACGAGCATATTGCCCGTAGACGAACCCATGAACAGCTTTATGCCAGGCACGAGGTGCGGGTCGATGGCAGTCACGCAGTCGATGTTGTCGTTGGTGGCTCCGATGAAGAAGCCGTAGTTGACGTGCGACTTGTTTCGGGCGTCGTTCATCTTTGCGTTGAGTGCTTCGAGTGTCGTGGTCTGCGGCTTCGTGTTCGGCATGTCGAAGTAGGTTGTCACTCCGCCGTAAGCCGCAGCGCGGCTCTCTGTCTCCATGTCCGCTTTCTCGGTAAGGCCGGGGTCGCGGAAGTGGACGTGGCAGTCGATAACTCCAGGCATAACAAAACACCCCGTGGCATCCACGATATTGTCGTAGTCGCCACGAGGTGTTTCTGTACCTTCTATAATGTCTGTAATGGTGTCGCCGTCGACAACGATGGATGCTACGCGAGTAGCTCCCTCGTTGACCAGCTTACCACCAAATACTAATGTCTTCATATTTCTTGGATGATAGTTATTTATCGTGTTTAGCGCTGTTACTCGGTAGCAGCAGGTTGCGCCAGTTGGTTAGGCGTCGGTCCGTCGGGCATCGGCTGTGCAGGCGCTGTGTTCATGTCCTTCATGCCGTTCATGATAGCCTGGTTCTCGAGTGCCTTCTGATAGAAGTCCTTCACGTACGGGTCGTTCTTGAACTTGTCTGTAGCCTTGCTCATGATGTCCTCTATCCACGGTGTGAGTTCGGGGTAGCGGTAGCCGATAGTCATCATGAAGAACACGCCCGGTCCGAGCACATTGTCGAAGTTCTCGGTGACGAACGTTGTGACGAGCTTGTCCTCTTCGGCGGTGAGTCGCATCGCTTCGTCGTTGAGTTTGCGTGTCACGGCGTCCATGTCGCTTCCGTCCATGATGGCGCGGTCGTGCGTGTGCAGCAGTTCGGCCTCCTGGTTCTTCAGTTGGTTGTACTTGTTGAAGAACTTGAACAGCTCGTCGTTGAGCGGAGTGCCGCTAACGATCTGCTGAGTGTTGTCGAGCTTGATGGTGATGTCGCCACTTTCTATCACGAGCGGCAGTATGCTCTCGTCGTCCATGAAGATATTGGCGAGTCGTACAGTGTCGAACGTTCCGCAGAACTGGAACTGGCCGTGTACCACGTCGCACGAGTCAATCTTCTTGAAGTCGTTGTTGCTAAGCACCTTCAGGTAGAGCATGCGTCCGTCGAGCGTAGACACGTTCGACGATCCCTGAATGTTGTACGAGCTGGAGCACGATGCCAGTGTTATTATACCGAGTAAAGCGTAGAGTAGCTTCTTCATCATCTTTGGTTTAAAAAAAAATGTTGGTTTCTTGTTGTCTTCTTTTATTCTTTGTCTGTAGCGGAAGCCTCTTCCTGCTTCTCTTCGGCGTCTTCCTTCGCTTCCTCTTTCTTCAGCTCCGACGCGATGCGGTGCATAGAGTACATCTCGAGGATGGCGGCTGCGAGCAGCAGCATCACCCACTTGTTGTAAATGAGGTTGAAATATGTCACGGGGTCGGAGAACGAGTCTCTGAGCCACATGTTTGCGCTGTCTACCATGAGCAGACCTGCCAGCACGAAGAAGATGTCGGCGAAGGTCATTATCTTCTTCAGTCGCTTGATGGTGGGGTTCTGTCCTTCATACGCCTGGTTCACCTGCATTGCTGCGAAGAGCAGTGCACCTAACAGGTATATCCAGCAGACAATCTGCTGTGCGAACATGAACACGAAGCATCCGGCTCCGATTACCATCAGTATGCCTCCCGTGAGGAAGAGCGCGCTTTGTAGTGTATTTAGTTGTTTCATTATTGTTCTTCTTTAGCTTGTTCGGGCTTGGGGTCGTCGCTGAGCACATAGATATCCTCGTCGTCGGCTTTCATGAAGTAGCGTTCGCGTGCGATCTTCTGGAACTCCTGCGTACCTTTTCGCATATCCTTAAGCTTTTTCAGGTCGCTTTCGTTCTGCGCGTTGTACTTGTCTATCTCCTCCTCCAGGTCGTTTATCTGCATTTCGAGCTGGAAGCGGTGAAGAAAGCTGTTCTCGTCGACGAAACCTACGGTAAGAATACCGATGATTATAGTGATGGCATATTTATAGTGGCTTATTAGAGCCAGAATGAGTTTCAAACGCCCCATTTGTCCTTTATTATATATAATGTATTACTGGTAAAGACACGTCAGTCGCTGCAGACTGGTCTTTATTACATGCAAACTTACTACAAATTTTTCATATTTCGACTGCTGCGCCCATTTTTTAGGGTTTATTATATAAACGGATTGTTTGGATATGCAAAAAATAGTTAACTTTGCATCGGTTCAAAAATCAGGAATAACAACATCAATAGTAAGTAATATGAAGAAATTCATTGGAGTAGCCTTGGCTGCAGCGTGTGCTTGCCCTTCGCAAGCCGCCGGCGAGCAGACCAAACTCGACACTACCCGTGTGAACAACCTCAACGAGGTGGTAGTGAAGGCTGTGAGAGCCCCGAAGAGTTCACCGTTTGCAGTAGAGAACATTAAGAAGACAGAGCTCGAGCGCTTTGCCTCTTCAGGCAAGGAGCTGCCTATGCTCTTCGCCCGCACACCGGGTGTGCTCGCATGGAGCGAGAACGGCGTGGGCACCGGCACCGTCTATATGCGTATGCGTGGCGCTGCCGACAGCCGCATCAACGTCACGGTAGACGGTGTGCCTCTCAATTCGCCCGAAGACCAGTGCGTGTTCTGGGCTAACATGAACAGCTACGCAGCTCTTATGGGCAGCGCGCAGATACAGCGTGGCGTGGGCGCGTCTACCAACGGCGACGGAGCCTTCGGCGGTTCGGTGTCGCTCGCTACAGCCGCTCCGTCGCTTAAGCCTACCGTAGAGGTGACGGGTTCTTACGGTTCGTTCAACACATATCGCGTCGGAGGCAACTTCTCTACAGGTCTGCTTGCCGACCACTTCATCATCGACGGCGCTTATCACGAGACCAACACCGATGGATACATCCACGGCACAGGCGGACGCTCTGGCTCTTACTACGGCGGACTCACTTGGCTCGGCGACCGCTTCAAACTGTCGTACAAGAACATCGGCAACTTCGAGCACACGGGTCAGGCGTGGAACGGCGTTGCGGCGTGCAACTACGACGGCGATACCGACCTCAAGGCGTGGGGCATCAACAGCTATAAGGATATGTGGAAGCACGGACTGGGCAAGTTCAACTCGCTCTACGAGGAACTTGTAATACCGATGGACGACAACTGGGCTGCCGATCCTACAAAGCCGCTCACCACTGAACGCTACAAGATGCGCGACGGATCGTACTGGAAGCAGACTACCGACAACTTCGAGCAGAGCCACAACATCCTTAACTTCACCTGGCAGCCTGCCGACATGCGCTGGAGCCACTCCGTAACGGCTCACTACACATACGGCTACGGCTACTACACCGAGTTCAAGAAAGACACAAAGCTGGCTTCTAAGTTCGGCATCAACGAGATGTACGAGAAGGATGGCGAGCTGAAGCTCGTAAAGTCGGACGCTATACGCAAGAAGGGCCTTACGCAGAACAACTACGGCGCTCTCTACAACGTCAACTACAAGGACGCTCTGTGGGACGTAATGGGCGGCTTCAGCATGCAGCTCTTCCGTTGCAACCACTGGGGCAAGGTGACGTACATCGCTGACGAGGCTCTTGAGAAGAAATACTTCACCGACGGCAGATACAAGTACTACGACTCGGACGCCAACAAGAACGACTGGAGCTGGTTCTTCAAGGCTAACCGCAAGTTCGGCAACGGCTGGAACTGGTTCCTCGACATGCAGATGCGCTACGTCAACTATAACACCGACGGACTCAACGACCACTTCGAGCAGGGCGCCGACGGCAACTACAAGAACCAGAGCATCGACATCAACGAGAACTACTTCTTCGTGAACCCGAAGGCTGGCATCAGCTACGACGCCAACGGACACAAGGCTTACGCTTCTATCGCTTACGCCAACCGCGAGCCCGAGCGCAACAACTTCACCGACAACATCGGCTACGGCAATCCGTCGCCGGAGCGTCTGCTCGACTTGGAGTGGGGCTATCAGTATCAGGGCGAGAACTGGTTCGCCGGTGTCAACTTCTACTACATGAAGTACGTCAACCAGTTCGTGATGACCGGCGAGAAGAGCGACATCGGCGAGTCATTGACACGCAACATCAAGGACTCTTACCGTCTCGGTGCTGAGGTGTCTGCAGGCTGGAGCCCGCTGTCTTGGCTCTCTCTTGAGGGCAACGCCGCTCTGAGCCGCAACCGTCTGAAGAACTTCAAGGAGTGTGTGGAAAGCTGGGACGGTCCTGCTGTATGGAACACATACAAGAGCTCTACCATAGCATTCTCGCCGTCGGCTATCCTCAACGGCTTCGTCGACGTTCACTTCGCTGGCTTCCGCGCTACATGGCACACCAACTTCGTCAGCAAGCAGTATCTCGACAACACCGAGAGCTCTGAGCGCTCGCTGCCGTGCTACTCGCAGACCAACGTCAACGCTTCGTACACGTTCAACTTCAATAAGCGTGTGCTCGGCTTGAAGCAGGTGGTGCTTGGCGCCGACTTCAACAATATCTTCGACCGCCACTACGCTGCGTCTGGCTACGTCTACTACGACTGGTATAACAACAACAAGCGCAACTCTACCGTGGCTTACATCCCGATGGCTGGCTTCAACTGCCTCGGAACCGTAACGCTGAAGTTCTAAAAAAAGCCCCTCCCCATCCCTCCCCGTCGGGGAGGGGCGCATGGCAGAGTTATATATGCTTTGTTTCTTTTTTTTAAAGGTTGCATGGCAGAGTGATACATGCTTTATTTCTTTTTTAAAAGGTAGCATGGCAGAGTGATACATGCTTTGTTTCTTTTTTAAAAGGTTGCAGGGCAGAGTGATACATGCTTTGTTTCTTTTTTAAAAGGTTGCATGGCAGAGTGATACATGCTTTGTTTCTTTTTTAAAAGGTTGCAGGGCAAAGTGATACATTTTTGTAATTGATAATTCAATCCTCTCTCTCCTCCCCGATGGGGAGGTCGGGAGGGGCTGTTTTTTTTAATTGTTATGACAGAATTTCTCTCCACTCATTGGCTCGACATTGTAACGACAATACTCGGACTAATCTATCTCGTCCTCGAATATCGTGCGAGCATAGCGCTTTGGGTAGTGGGCATCGTGATGCCCGCTATGGATATCTACCTCTACTGGAGCCACGGACTCTACGGCGACGCTGGCATGGCTGTCTACTACACGCTGGCTGCGATATACGGCTACGCCGTGTGGAAGTTCGGGGCGAAATGGAAGCGGATGCTGAAGCGCAAGGCTTCGGGGGTTGCAGGCTCAGATAAAGCTCTTGACACCGATGGCTCAGATAAAGCAGTAGATGTTGCAGGCTCAGATAAAGCAGTGTATGCTGCAGGCGGTTCTTCCGAAGAGCTTCCGATAACGTTCTTCCCGCGCCGTCTTATCCTGCGCACGCTCGGCTTCTTCCTCCTCGCATGGGCTGCTACCTATTACGTTCTCGTGGCTTACACCAACAGCACCGTGCCCTTGCTCGACGCGTTCACCAACGCTCTCAGCTTTGTCGGCTTGTGGGCTTTGGCGCGCAAGTACGTAGAGCAGTGGCTGTTCTGGATAGCCGTAGACGTTGTCTGCTGCTATCTGTATGTGGTGAAAGGCATACCGTTCAAGGCTGGGCTGTACGGCCTGTATGTCGTGATAGCGGTCATGGGATACATAAAGTGGAAGGGCCTTGCGAAAAAGGCATAACTCATGAGGATGCTCCAGGGAAACCAAGGGCATCCTTTTTGTTTTTGAGGGGGCTGGGCTGGCTAGGGGGCTGGGCTGGCTAGGGGGCTGGGTTGGCTAGGGGGTCTGGGTTGGCTAGGGTTCTAGAAAGCCTAGAAAGCCTAGAGCTCCTAGCTCCCCTAGCTTTCAAAGCCTTTGAGCTTTTCCTTCAGCCCTTTTATCTCTGCCTCCTGCCTATAATACGCCTTCAGCGCTCTTTGCTTTATGTCCTCGAAAGCTGCCTTCCATTTCGCAGCCTCCGCCTGCGCTTCGGCAAGAGCCTGCTTCAGGCGTGGCAGCTCCTCCTCCAGCTGCTTCAGGCGTGCGTCCTGCTGCTGTCGGTAGGCGGTGCGGGCGCGGTACATGCGCTCCTTGATGCCACCCTCGGTGATGAACTCCTGCTCAAGCTTCTTCAGAAACGACATCATCATCTTGTCGATGAAATGGCAGAGCGTGATGGCGTAGTTGCACATCTGTTCGTCGCTCCACTGCTGGAAGAACGGAGCGTAGTCGGGCAGGCGGTTGTGGTGGCGGCAGTAGTCGAGCATATCGGTGTAGCGCTGGTCGCCGGCAACGTAGAACTGCAGGTGGCGCGACTTGATATAGTCCTCGAAGTCTTCGCGCAACTCCTTCAGCGAGGCGCGTGCCACGTTGAGCAGCTTCAGCTGCATCTCCGTCGATGCCACACCGTCAGCCAAACCCTCGACGATGTTCTGCTTGCAGGAGCGTGCCGCCTGAATCACCTGGTCGCGCGTTCGGTCTTTGTATAAATGAATGAAGCGGTCGCAGAAAGCGAACGCCAGCTGATACACCACATCCGACTTCTGGTAGAAGTAGAGCGTGTCCCAGTTGCGCTGCTGATTCAGTACGTGTAGAGTGTTCGGGGCTTCAGCCATAGCGGGTTTGTCTTTGTTGGCAGAATCGTTATCTTCAGCCATAGCGGGTTAATAGTTTGATTGTCTGTCGCAAATTTAAGGAAAAATGTAAAGAGGCACAAGAGTATACATAACAAATTCACATTTATTTCGTACTTTTGTCCGTCGAAACATACATGTTCAGCCGGCAGATAATGTCGGCTGAGAAATACACGATAATTATGGACAATCCTTCAGACACAATAAAGGCTACTTCTGATTCGGCGACTGCCACTTCGGACAACACAGAATTTCTTGCGTCGCTCCAGCCCGACGCCTTCGACGCCGTGATAGTAGCCGGCGGCGACTTCCCTACGCACCATGTTCCGCTTGCCGTGATGGAGCGTGCACGGATGCTTGTGGCATGCGATTCGGCAGGCGAGGAACTCGTATGCCGTGGCTACAAGCCGACGGCTATAGTGGGCGACTGCGACTCGATGTCGGCGGAGTTTCGTGCGAAGCATGCCGACATTATATATAAGGTGGAGGAGCAGGACTACAACGACCTTACGAAGGCTACGCGGTTCTGCACGGAGCGCGGTTGCCGCCGCATTGCCTACGTCGGAGCAACGGGCAAGCGCGAGGACCACACGCTGGGCAACATCTCGCTACTCGACTTCTACCGCCGCGAGCTGCATGTAGACGCCCTGATGCTCACCGACTACGGTGTGTTCATCCCGGCTGCGGGCGAAACCGCAATAAGAACTTTCGCCGGACAGCAGATAAGTATCTTCAATCTCTCATGCACGCAGATCGACGGCGACGGACTGCGCTGGCAGCCCTACGCCTTCTCCGCACTCTGGCAGGGTACGCTCAACGAGGCGCTTGACGAGAGCGTCACGTTGCGTGGCGACGGAAACTACATAGTGTATGCTGCTTACAAATTGTAGTCTATTTTTTTGACATATTGACACTAAACGGTATGTAATATAAGCAGAAAATAGTATGTGAAAGTAAAATGGTTGGTTTTAATTACATAATGTAGGTCAAAGTGTTAGTTTTTTATGCATTTTTTTACTTATAACGTATTTTGTGTTTAATTATGGAATATGTTGAACAACGTTAAAAACGTAAAGTTTTCTTGAGAAATGTTTGGAAGTTATAAAAACATTCTCTAAATTCGCAATTGGAAAACTAATTCTTTTCAAAAGAAGAGGTTTATCACAGATACAAACAGCATTTGCTATTGAAGCAAACTGACGACACAGACAAGACGACGACGCAAACAGACAAAAAGAGAAACAAAGACGACGCAAACTGACGAAAACGATAAATTTCAAACTGACGCAATCAACGACGCAAACTGACGAAAATACAAAAACGAAACCGGAGCGGCTTTCGCTACAGATAGCCTTCCACACAAAACCCAAAATCAAAAACCAAACCCCAAAAGGAGTTACTGGCACACGACGGAGAAATTGTATTCTCTCGAAACCGCCTACTTGAGGGGAACCCTTACAAACTGAATAACTAAAAAGGAGTAGTCTTTCCAAACCAACCGATAGACATTCCAACATATATAAACTAAACAACCTAAAATCCGCAACTATCATCCAATACACGATTAAGGGTAGATTTATGAGTCGT
>ENA-UOJA01000510-UOJA01000510.1-human-gut-metagenome-genome-assembly--contig:-C19-NODE-510-length-37426-cov-17.469803_pt1 | contig 37426 bp, 24 predicted proteins | sample MGYA00242337_ERZ723884 | MGnify/ENA metagenome assembly ERZ723884
GAAGCCACATACTCATCAAACTGAAAACATATATTCTATGGGAAGATGATAACCTACCCAGCAATCCATACCATAAAAAGACCGCCGCTTCTTCCATCAGAAACAGAAAGAAACGGCGGGTACTCTTAAAAAACAAAAAATCAATCTCTGTATCCCGGATTCTGATAAGCGCCTTTTTCCTCCTCTGTCATTTCCATGCCATCCAACTGTCCTTGTGGGATAGGACGGAGATAATGGAACGCTTCGATGGTACGGCTGTAAGTCTGCGGATTGTGATCACCCTTGCCTCCACAAATCACGTAACTGTCAGCATATTCGTTCCATTTCTGAGTACGAACCAAGTCGAACCAACGATAACCTTCGCCATAGAACTCGCGGCTGCGTTCATCCAGGATATAGTTGATGTCAATGGTTGCCGGAGTAGCGGCTGTCATTTCAGCACTGAAATCACGATCCACTTCCTTGTACTCGGCATTGCTGTAAGTCCAGCGACCGGCACGGGCACGAAGCACGTTCACCAGGTCACGGGCAGACTTGCCGGCTTGTGTGGCAGCTCCTTCTACGGCAGCTTCGGCAGCAACCAGATAAAGTTCGGAGAACTTGGCGATGTTATACGGACGGGTACTTCCCGCATTGGGCTGTCCTGCTCCGGAGCCGTTGTCTGTACGATACGGGCCGAGTTTCCAAAGACCGGGATATACATAGCGACCTACCGCATCCAGTCCCAATACCCAGTCGGCACGACCGGGCAACGTACCTGCTCCCAGATTGCTTTTAGAACCTTCTCCTGCATAGTCTATCTTATCCATATCCTGGAATACGAAAGAGAATATAGGTTCACGTTCTTTCACTTTCATTCCGTTGGCATTGGTCACCGATTCCCAGTTCTGTCCGGCTGTAGACCAGTTGCCGCGATAAACAGTAGTGAAAGTACCGTCGTAACGGGAGTCGTTCACCTTGTCGGCAAACGTCTTGGTAAACACACCCAACGGAGGAGCCATACGGGTCCAAGGGCGGCCATAACACTGCTCGGCAATACGGTTGATGACAGCCTGATTATCAGCCGAACGCGCGTCGGTATAGTTCCAATTCATCATCCATCCGGCAAAGTTATCGGGAGCACCACCGCCACCGTAGTTCAGGCTGCCACCATTATAATACTCGTCTTCCTGCGTATGGTCTGCATAGAGCAGGATTTCCATGTTACGATCATTGGGTCCGGCATTCACCATCCAGAAACTTTCCTGCAAGCCGAAAGGACCAGGGTTCTCGATAGCGGTAACCGCCACATCGTATGCCTGCTGGAAGTACCATGCCGCATCGTGTCCGTTGGGGTCCGTACGCTGGCACTCGGGATAAGTAGGAATGTTATTCGGATTCTTCAGCCACCAGGCATAAGTCAGGTAAGCCTTTGCCAAGTACAGGCGAGCAACGGTTTTGGTCACTCCACCCGTCACACGGGGATTGGCAGGCAAGTTCTCGATAGCGGTCAGCAAGTCGGGGAAGATGGCCTTGGTATACACTTCGGGCACGGTATTGCGCACGGATGTACGTGAAGGAGTGATATTGAACTTCAGTTCGCCGGACCCCAGGTCCAAAGGCACTCCGCCGAAGGTCTGCACCAACAGGAAATAATCGAACGCACGGAAGAAGCGGGCTTCGGAAACCAATGATTCATTGACTCCTACTTCGGCACCGTTCTCTATCACTCCGTTAGCGGTGTTGATGTTCGAGAAAGCGGTTCCCCACAAGGCGTCGGAACGGCAAGTCGTGGCAGTCAGGTTGCCTACTCCGGACAGGTCGGCATCCTTGAAGTTACCATCGGCACTCCATCCCCAGGTTGCCTCGTCGGTTCCCGTCAGACAGGAATTATAATAATAAGCTTGTCCGTAAATATAGCGCAAGTGTGCATACATAGAGGTCACACCGCCTTCCACTCCCTTTTCTGTCTTAAAGAAAGTAGGATCATAACTGCTGCGCGGCTGCTCGTCCAGAATGTCTGAACAGGATGCTGTCAGGAACAAAGCCAGTGCGGCTGTTCCCAAAACTCTTATTTTTGAAAATATAGGTTTCATAGTCATGCTTTCATTTAGAATGTTAAGTTAATACCGAATAAATAGTTACGGGTGGACGGTGAGTTAGTACCTACTGTCAGGAATCGTTTCTGAATACCTTCTGTCACAGCTACATTCTCGTTACCGTAAGAGTTGGTTTCGGGATCCAGTCCGGTTTCTTTATGGAAAGGAGAACAGATAATGAACGGATTCTGCACGGACAGGTAAGCACGCAGGCTCTGTATGCCCATGCGGGTCAGCCAAGCCTGCTTCTCGAAGTTGTAGCCCAGCGTAATGTTGCGTACTTTCCAGTAAGAAGAGTCAAAATAGCCCAATGTGCTTCCGTATTTCGGATTGTCACCACTCTGGATACCACCCGGTTTCGGGTACTTGGCCCCCTTGTTCTCCGGTGTCCAGTAGTCTACATCTACTTGTCCGCGACGACCGGTCAGCATATTCAGGTAACCGTTGCTGTGGTGCAGTGTACTGATCAGCTTGCCTCCGCAACGGAAGGCGGTGATAACGTTCAAGTCAAAGCCTTTATAGGCCACGCGAGTGCTGAAACCTCCTTGGAATTTAGGTTCCAAGCTGATAATCTGACGGTCTTCGGGACCAATGGCGCGGGTCGGCTTGCCGCTGGCATCACGATCACCGGTATATTTCACTTTGATCATACCTTCATTGCCACCCGGCTCCAGAATGTCCAAGTATTGGAAATCGGGATCATCACTGTTCCATAAGCCTACTTTTTCATAGTCGTAGATACAGTCGATGGGATATCCTACAAACCAGTTGTTCGCTTTATCATCTTTGGAACCCGAAGCCAGTTCGGTAAGTTTGTTACGGTTGGCAGACAGGTTGAGGCTTGCCTCCCATGTCCATCCGTTATGGTTGTCCAGAATCGTTCCGTTCAAGGTAAATTCAAAACCTTTATTTTCCGTCTTTCCCACATTAGCCATATAGCTGCTTACTCCCGAAGTGGAAGGAAGGCTTACGCTTTGCAGCAAGTCGGTGGTTTTCTGAATGTAATACTCAAATGTACCGGACAGGCGTCCTCTTAGCAAGGTGAAGTCCAGACCGAAGTTCCATGTAGAAGAGTATTCCCAACCCAATTCGGCATTAGGCAGTTCGGATACATAGTAACCGGTGACATAGCCAGTAGGACCGAAGTTATAAGGACGGGTTGCCAAGCGTCCCCAGGTCTTATAAGGATCAACAGCCTGGTTGGAGGTCTGTCCGTAACCTACACGCAGTTTCAGGATATCTATCCAGTCCACCTCGTCCATAAACTCTTCCTGACGAATGTTCCATCCTGCCGATACGGCGGGATAAGTGTGCCATTGGTGTCCCTTTGCCAAACGTGAAGAAGCGTCGGCACGTACAGTCGCCATCAACATATAGCGATTGTCGTAAGTGTACATCACACGACCCATCCAAGACATCAGACCGCTCTTCTGATAGTTCCAGTTGTCGGGGTTCACCGTAATGGTGCCTTCCGCACGCCCGATGTTATAGAACTGGAAATATTCGGCAGGAATATCCCGTCCGGCAACGTCCGAACGTGTATAGACAGTCTGTTCGGCAGAGTACATACCGACAACATTCAGCTGGTGCTTTCCAAAAGTACGGTCGTAAGTCAGCAGGTTCTCCACAGTCCAATTAGTCGTTTCCGAGTGGTTCAGCGAAGCGGTGGACGGAGTGTCTGCCGTAGTGCTGTTGATGCCTTCGCCAGTGAACGATCCACCTTTAGTAGAACGATAGTTCAAACCCAGGTTGACACGGTATTTCAAACCTTCCATCCACGGGCATTTCACTTCGGCAAACAGGTTATTGTACGTACCGAAGCCTTCGGTCTTGCTCAGCCAACTGTCTTCCAATTCTTCCACAACGCCTCTGGTCAGTACAAATGACTCATCCTGACTGTTGTATTTCACGGTACGTTTCAATGTGCCGTCCGCATTATAGGGGTCGGCGATAGGAGACATGGAAAGTACACCATACAGTCCGATATTGGAACCTTTGGTGACGTTATAGTTGGTATTGTTCACCAGTCCGAAGCGGAAATATTTTCCCACACCCTGATCGAAAGAACCACGCAGAGAGTAACGGGTATAGTTCTGAGTAGGAATGACACCTTGATCCTTATAGTAAGCCGCGCCAAAGCTATAGCCTCCACCGTTGGTACCACCGGACACGCTGACATCGTGGCTGTTTACATAACCGTCTCGTAACATCAAGTCCTGCCAGTCAGTATCCACATCGTCCGACTCGTCCACCGAATTCTCGAACTTGCCTGCTAGTTTACGCATTTCGGCAAACTTGCTACCGTTCATCATGGGATATTTGGAAAATACCTTCTTCATACCTGCATACCCATTGTAAGTAAACCGGGCGGGACTACCCTGTGCCCCTTTGTGTGTAGTGATCAGGATAACACCATTGGCACCACGCGAACCGTAGATAGCAGTAGAGGATGCATCCTTCAAAATATCCATGCTCTTGATGTCACCGGGGTTGATATCGGACAAATTACCCATAAAGGGGATTCCGTCCAATACCACCAACGGGTCGTTACTGGCGTTCAACGAACGGGTACCACGGATACGGATCTGCATGGAAGCACCCGGTGCGGAAGAAGTCTGCGACATATCCACACCTGCCACGCGGTTCTGCAAAGCGTATGTAATATTGGTGGCAGGCATCTCACGCAGCTTCTCTCCGCCTACCGATGCAATAGATCCGGTCACATCACTCTTGCGGGCGCTACCGTAACCAATCACCACCACTTCTTCCAAAGCTTTGGAATCTTCCTTCAATGTAATCTTTAAAGAACTTTTTCCCGCTACCGGGATTTCCTCGTTCTTGTAACCGACAAAACTCACCACCAACACGGCGTTTTTCGATACATTCAATGCAAAGTTACCATCAAAATCGGTAATCGTACCGTTGGTAGTGCCTTTTTCCAAGACACTGGCTCCGATGATGGCTTCACCACTTGTGTCCTTTACTACACCTTTTACCATCACGCTCTGTGCAAATGCCCACAAAGGAATGAGACAGAATAGAAGCATCAGCCCCACCGGCCTAAAATTCATAGCATTTTTCATTAATACATTAATTTAAGTTATACAAAAAATCAAACAGTCATTTATTTTAAGGTAGCATACATGCCTATCGTTGTTCCAGTAAAGCCTCCGGCAGTGGCCGTTGACAGATACCCAGCGTCCACATTCCTGCACAACACGTACCACACACCTTCCTGGCGAGCATAGTAGAAATCATAATGTGTTCCGCGCGAAACCACCTTCAGGTCGGTAAGCACTCCTCCGTCGTCCAAGCGAACGGAAGCCAGCACCTTACTTTCCCCATCGCCTATCTGCCTGAGGGAAATACATTCACCTTGATCATCCCTGCCTACAGCTAGGAAATATTGATGCTTTTCGTCCTTGAACAACAATATGCCCGCTTGCTCCGCCTTGCTCTGCGGACAGAACAACATACGTGTGCTGCATTCGAACTTATGATGCTGCAACCGGCGGCATATAAAAGCCGGCACCTTCTTTTCGGAAGCACTGACTGAATCACATTTCAAAGTGAGATAACCCGGAGTCTGGGAAAGCGAGTAAAGTCCGGTAGCAGGAGCACGCAAAGTCATCCATTCCATACCCAATGTTTGTCCGTCGAAACCGTCATTCATTTCAAAGTTTCCGAAGGTGGCAGATTCGTCACGCTTCACTCCTTCGCGGCGAACAATGACTGGCACCAGATCATCCCCCTGCGTCATATAGGGGAAACCATCCTCACTCCACTTAACGGGCATCATAAAAGTCTCACGTCCTAAATTCTCGAACGTGTTGTTTATGGGACGGCAAGCCAGAAAGACTGCCCACCAATCCCCTTCCCGGGTTTGAACCAAGTCGGCATGTCCAGCGCACGTCACCGGATTAGGACGCTCCGCATCCAACTGACGCTGGGTCAGAATAGGGTTGTTCTTCCACGGTGTGAATTTGCCCGTCGGAGAATCACCACGGAAAATCACTTCCGAATGCCATCCGGCTGTTCCACCCTCGGCAGACATCAAGAAGTAGTTCCCGTTTATTTTATAAAGGTGCGGACCTTCAATCCAGATGGGCTTGTCCTCCGGACGAGCTCCCTTGTTCACCAGAATCTTGCGCGGCCCCACCGTCTTGTCCGCATTCACATCAAATTCCTGCACACGGATGGTACGATGTCCGCTGTATTCAGGCTTGTTGTCCGGCGCGTCATCATTATTGACAAGGTAGGCCTTCCCATCTTCATCGAAAAAGAAAGAGGGATCAATGCCTGTCACTTCGGGCAACATAATAGGATCAGACCATTCGCCAAAAGGATCTTGTGTCTTCACAAAGAAGTTTCCAACCCCTACATTGGTAGTAACCATATAATAAGTCTTGTTATGCGGGTTGTAGGATATGGCCGGGGCAAAAATCCCTCCACTTACGTGTTGCCCCTCCATGTTGACTAATTGAGAAGGACGATTCAAGATATGCCCCACCTGCTTCCAGTTCACCAAGTCCTTGCTGTGGAAAAGAGGCACACCCGGATAATAAGTAAAGGTGGAAACAGCCAGAAAATAATCACCTTCACCATTGGTGCAAATGCTGGGATCGGAATACCATCCCGGCAGAATGGGATTATAAAAATAATCATCTCCCGGAAGCGGATTGGAAATATAGACATCATCCTCACCTTTATAATTAAAGTAATCGAAAAGAGCGACAGACTTTCCTACAACTGGCAAATCATTTCCTTTCTTGATCGAACTACATGAGGTAAAAGAGGAGCCCAGCACCCCTAAAGCGATCAGCACGCCCGACCATCTTTTCAGCTTTTGTTTTTGTTTCATTGTCTTTCTAGTATTATAATTGACCAATTCCTTTACGGATTTCAGACGCAAATATAGAAAGTGTCGCCGAATATAAATTCTCTGCATGATACACGCATCTTTCGTAGAGTTACATCTTGCTTCAAACGTGTTACATGAATCTTTACTTGCGTTACAATACACACATAACACATTATATTACAACAAATTACATTCACACCACCAGACATTATATTTGAAGAGCACAGATATAAACAGACCGTTTGCAAGTTCCGGACAATGAACATAATTTCTGCAAACGGTCTGTTTGGACAATGCCCGGCAAAGCAACCGGTCCAATCTGTCCGAATGATGTATCACTGATTTATTTTCAGACAGATTCTATGGTCTTTATTTTCCCTTCCGCATCATACTCCAATTCGCATACCTTTAGGCTACGCAACCAAGTGGTTCCCCCCGAAGGGACACAATCGTGATGAAACAGATACCATTTTCCTTTGTATTCTACAATGGCATGATGAGTAGTCCAACCTACCACAGGCTGCAAAATAACCCCTTGATAAGTGAACGGACCATACGGATTATCTCCTGTGGCATAGCAAAGCAGATGAGTGTCTCCCGTAGAATAAGAAAAATAATATTTCCCGTTGTACTTGTGCATCCATGAAGCCTCGAAAAAGCGACGCGCATTGTCACCGGCACTCAACGGATGCCCGTGTTCATCCAGAATAACCAAAGGCCGCGGCTCTTCGGCAAACTGAAGCATATCGTCCGAAAGTTTTACCACACGTGAAGGCAAAGCCGGTTCACCATCAGCCGGAAAAGCCGCCCACTCCAATGCCTTGTTGTTGCGATAACGCTGAAGCTGTCCACCCCATAAACCGCCGAAATACATATAATAGTTCCCATTACCATCATCAAATACCGCCGGATCTATACTGTAGCTTCCACGCATGGGATCGGGCTGGGGAATGAACGGCCCTTCGGGGCAATCGCTCACCGCCACGCCGATACGGAAGATGTCGTTCCGGTCTTTCAATGGAAAATACATATAATAGTTCCCGTTTTTACAGGCCACATCACAATCCCACAACTGACGCCCGGCCCAAGGGACATCCGAAACTTTCAGTACGACTCCGTGATCAGTCACTGTTCCGTTCATCACATCTTCTGTAGAAAAGACATGATAGTCACACATGTCAAAATGATCACCATTGTCATTCTCCTCCACTCCGCTCTCGCGATCATGAGAAGGATAAATGTAAAGCTTTCCGTCAAAAACATGTACAGCAGGATCTGCCATATAGTCTCCGGGCACCAAGTATCTGAATTTCTTTTCCATATCGTTACGTTATTAAATGTTATGTTTTCCTATCAGTTCTTCCACAAAAGGTTTCGGCTGGCAATCACGGTCGAACAATAAAGGGTAATCCACACGTCCGGGCACAGGGAAATTATTCTTCCATGAGTCACCGTCCGTCACCCCCCACACTGTCACACGGGTAATGATATCCGAATGTTTCAGGAAAAGACCGAAAAATTCCTTCATCCGGTTATTCCATGCCACAGACACAGAGTCGGGCAAACCGTCGGGATAGGGATTCAAGGATTGTTTATAAGACACCGTATCCGAAATATTGGCTCCCATCCGTGCCGTGGGCAATGCACTCATATCCCATTCGGTTACCATCACCTTTACTCCGGTAGCTGCAAATGCCAGTATACTGGCTTCAAATTCGGACACTGACGGATAATCCATTCCCATGTGTCCCTGCATACCTACCGCGTCGATGCGCAGTCCACGGTCTTTCAGCATCTTTACCAATTCGACTACTTTGTCACGCTTAGCCTTCCCGTCCATGCCATAATCATTATAGTAAAGTTCGGCTTCCGGATCCGCTTCATGAGCATACTGAAAAATAAGCGGGATGTACTCTTCGCCTAATATCTCGTAAAAAGGAGATTTACGCCAGGAGCCGTCCGATTCAATGGCTTCATTCAATACATCCCAGCCCTTTATACGCCCTTTATAGTGCGTCACAATAGTCTGGATATGTTTTTTTATACGCTCCTTCAAGATGTCGGCACTTACTGTTTTTCCTTGTTCGTCCACACAGAACCAAGGTGCCAGCTGTGAATGCCAGATAAGGCAATGCCCGATAACAGCCATATCGTTCTCCTCGCCAAAACGAACCAACCGGTCCGCTTCCGTAAAATCAAAACGGTCTTCCTCCGGATGAATCACTTCGCATTTCATGCAATTCTCGGCCACAATGGAATTAAAATGACGTTTTACCACTTTCGAGGCGTAAGTATCCTGACCTGCTGCCTGACGTACATGCAACGCTACCCCCATCAGAAACTTGCCCGAAGCTGCTTCCTTCAGCGAAGGACCCGGCTCGACCTTCCGGTCATTGCCGCAAGCGGCCATTAATCCGGCAATGGCAGCCAATAATGTCACATATCTTATTTTCATTGTATAATTTTTAATTATTATATTTTTGCATAAACATTCAACATCAAAGTGTGGAATAAGGCTGAGTTTTCATTAGTCAAAAAGACCGTGTAGTATGTTTTACCCCACACTTTATACATCAGAAACCGGATAGTTCAATGGGCTTTTGAGACCCCGCATTCGCAATGATGGCTCACGATGTACAGATGTTGTTTTAATAAATCATTCAGACTATGACTTACGTTGGTATTGATGTCAGCAAGGTGACTTTCGTTGTTGCCTATTCGTCTGTAAAGACAAACAAGACGAGAACATTCAAGAATACCGTAAATGGCGTTCACGAGTTCGTCCAAACTATTTCAGCATCCGAACATAATTGCGTGCTGGAAGCTACGGGCAATTACAGCGCGTTACTCGTTTACCTGCTTTCAGAGGCAGGCATTACCATCAGCCTTGAAAATCCGTTGAAGATAAAGAACTTCGCCCGTGTCATGCTCACCGTTACCAAAACGGATGAGATTGATGCACGCCTGATAGCACTTTACGGAGAGAAGATGCAACCTGCGCCATACAAACTTCGCAGTGATGCAATCCTTGTCCTCAAGCAGAAACGGACGGTGCTGCGCCAACTCAAGAAGCAACTTGTAGCCACACGCAACCTCAAAGGCTCGATGGAGGTCCTTCCATTCTTTGACCCCAAATGCAAGAAAACCATCGAAAAGACGATTACATTTCTTGAAAAGCAAATCAAAGAGATGGAAGAGGAACTCGCTTCATTGGCACAAGGTGAATACAAGAAACAGATGGACCTGCTCACCTCCATCAAAGGCATCGGTGTCACGCTGGCAGCTGCGCTTATTGTAGCCACCGGCAGATTCTCTTACTTTGATAATGCCAAGCAACTGACCCGCTACTTGGGCTTGTCACCTACTTACCAACAATCCGGTACGTCAGTCAATGTCAAAGGCCACATCAACCGAAACGGGGATTCAAGCCTCAGAAGCCAACTTTATGTAGCCGCATTCTCATCGCTCAGGTGCAATACCGAGTGTAAGGCATGTTTCGACCGTCTCAGATCTAACGGCAAGCCCGGCAAGGTGGTGGTTATTGCGGTCGCCAACAAACTTGTGAGGCAAGCCTTCGCTGTCGTCACGCAAGGGAAACCCTATGTCGATGGATTCAAATCCGAAAAGCCATAACAGCTCCTGCGGAGGGAACGCCATGCGGCAAGGGACTGAGCACACAGCCCCGACGAGCTTTTCATGCACGATAACTTGCATGATTATGCTAATTATCGTTAACCGTATTCAGTTTTTATATTATAGTTCATATTACAAAGTTTTTAAGGTAAATAACTTGTTCTTTTTCATTAATAACCGGCCTTACTGCGACGGTCAGCAAGTTCCGCCTGCATCTGTTCGTTGTATTTTTTTGTAATAGGATAGAAGCATAAGGCAGCTACTCCCATTCCAAATATCATAGCCGGAATCAGACTGGAGGAAAGTACAATCCCCCTTATAGCCGTACCGCTTTGCTCTGCCCCGATACCGGACACATACCCAAATCCTGAAAGCAGAAACCCTAGGATGGCCCCACCGATACCCAGCCCGGCCTTCAAGGCAAAAACTACACCAGCAAACACAAAACCTGTGGCGCGACGGTAATTTTTATATTCTGAATAGTCGGCTACATCGGCAATCATCGCCCACAACAAAGGTACAGTCGGCGCGTATGCCAGACTCTTCAGGAAATTCAATACAAACATCGTTTCCACATCCGCTTTTCCCGGAAAATAGAACAAAGCTGTAAAAATGGCAGTAAGTGAGAGGCAAACAATAAAAACGCGTTTCTTACCATAACGGTTTGCCAAAAAGCCGGACAAGAAAATCACCCCAAAGAACTGGACAAGTGCTCCCAACATATTAAATACTCCAAATCCTACCTCGTATGCCTTATCGGAAGAATTGACTACCAGCCCGAAAGCATTCAACACAGCATACCCCGCGCTGCCATCTGTTTCCATTGCCACTAATCCCAGACGGTCAAGAAAGGCATACAATGCTCCGGCATCCACATAATTCTCAAAATAATAGTTCATGGCACTACCCCACATGGCAAGCGTAATAAAAATGAAAAGCGTAAGTATGAACATAGCCCGCCAAGGAGCACTTCCAAATACATCCTTTATATCCTGAAGCGTATCTGTCTTTTGACTGGCAGGCGGCTCTATGCGCTCACGAGTTGAAAAGAAAGTAATGACCAGAAAAACGAACCCGATACAAGCGAACAAAGAGATAGTACATAACCAGCCATGCGCTTTGTCTCCACCATCCGAAAACTTGCTTACCAAAGGGAGCGTAAGTCCCTGCACCACAAACTGGGCAATGGTAGCCGCCACAAAACGAATGGAAGTGATACTGGTACGTTCCTTTATATCACCGGACATCACTCCGCCCAAAGAAGCATACGGCGTATTGTTAAAAGAATAAAGGCTCATCAGCAAGGTATAAGACAACGTAGCATACAATGCTACCAGCCCTTTATCTTCAATGCCCGGATTATAGAAAGCCAACACATAGAAAACCATGAAAGGCAACGCAGTCCAAAGCACCCACGGACGATATTTCCCGAAACGTGTCTTGGTGCGGTCACTCAATAATCCCACTGTAGGATCGACAAAGGCATCCGTGATACGCGCCACCAACATCACCGTACCGGCAATGGCACCTTCCAGACCGAATATGTCCGTATAAAACTTTGTCTGATAAATCATCATCATCTGGAAGACCAGATTAGCCGAGCAATCCCCCAGGCTGTAACCGATTTTCTCGGCCATCGAAACTTTTTGACTTTGTGTATTCATGGTTATTACATTAAAATATCTTCCATAAAAAGTAATTCCATCCATTGGCTAGAATTACTTTACGCCTATTGAAAACAAAAATGAGCTAAACAAAATGTTGTCCCTGCTCCAATCTTTAGAATCTTATTCCAGACGAAACAAAAGTACACAAAGCTTTATGATTCCTGTAATCACAATGATACACGCATCTTTACAGGCAGAACAGACGTGCTCCGCCTGTAACATTTTTCTTTGATGATGTTACATCAAGGTCTATTTACCTGATAATTAAACAGAACGGGGGGCTGCCCAACATTGAACAGCCCCCCGTTTCCCGACAAACAGCATTCAGCGTTTCTCGTAATACTTCACCCAGTCCACCCACATTTCCACAGGCAACTCTTTCGGATCCACAGCACCAACCCATGAGCCACCCAACTGCATATCTATCAATAAATAGTAAGGTTGATAGAAAGGGAACTGCCCTTCCTTGTCCGTATCAATGCGCGGATAAGTATAGGTATGACGATGATTGACAGCAAACACCAGACTATCCGGATAAATATCTACCGAATAGATATTGTATTCCTCAGGATTTATCTTATTGATGCCTCCGTGAGGCGGATTATCCTTTATACCTAATATATGCGTATAATATGAATGAGTAGTCTGATAAGCAATACGATCATGGTTCAACCGTTCCATAATATCAATCTCTCCTCCTTTGGGCCACTCCGCTTTTTCGGGAAGCATCCATATAGCCGGCCATGCCCCCTTAGCGGCTTGCAATCTGGCACATACTTCTACTCTTCCGCCCGTAAACAGTTTCTTTCCTTTGGTATATACACCACCGGTCAGATAAGGAGCCGTATCATTTTTCTGAGTATGATTGGCTATTCCACGAAGTATCAGATTCCCATCCTGCATAGCATAACATGAATCATAATAAGACATATAGTTGTTCCAATCGGATGTTCCGCGAGGTATCTTAGTCCATACCGATTCGTCAAAACTGTTTTTTTGATCAAAGTCCTCCACCCATACCAGCTTCCATTCTTTACTTTTAACCGATGTCTTACAAGCACTCATCAAACAAACCAGCCCCATGCAGGCCCAAACAAATAAAAGGCTTTTTCTCATAGTATTTATTTCTATCTGATTAAAAAACAATGCCGTATCAAACGAAATATAATCTCATTCAATACGGCTAATTATCTATTAATAATGTATTTATTTCGCCAGGCTATAAACCACATCCATTATCTTCTGGCCTATTTCATCTGCCGCCTCCATGGTTGCAGCCTCAGAATACACACGGATAATAGGTTCGGTATTACTCTTACGCAAATGTACCCACTTGTCCGGGAAATCTATTTTCACACCGTCTATGTCGTTTATCTCTTCATCCTTATACAGTTCCTTCACCTTGGCCAGAATAGCGTCCACATCCGTTTCCGGAGTCAGATCAATGCGATTCTTGGCAATGAAATAAGGAGGATAAGTAGCACGCAGTTCACTGACTTTCTTCCCTTCATGCGCCAAATGGCTCAGGAATAAAGCAATTCCCACCAATGCATCACGTCCGTAATGACTTTCAGGATAGATTACTCCACCATTTCCTTCACCTCCAATCACAGCATGAGTCGCTTTCATCTTGGTAACCACATTCACTTCCCCTACAGCCGAAGCATTGTATTCACAGCCATATTTACGGGTCACATCGCGCAAAGCACGGGTAGAACTCAAGTTAGAAACGGTATTTCCGGGAGTATGTTTCAATACATAGTCTGCCACGGTCACCAATGTATATTCTTCGCCATACATTTTTCCATCCTCACAGATCATAGCCAGACGGTCAACATCCGGGTCTACAACGAAAGCCACGTCACAACCGCCTTTGGCCATCAATCCCATAATGTCCCCCAGGTTCTTTTCCAAAGGTTCCGGGTTATGCTGAAAATCACCGGTCGCTTCACAATAAAGCTTTTCTACATGCTTCACTCCCAACCTTTCCAACAATTCAGGAAGAATAATACCGCCAACTGAATTAACGCAATCTATAGCTACACGGAAATTGGCCTTACGGATAGCATCCACGTCTACCAATTTCAAAGCCAAAACACTATCTATATGTTTCTGATTGTAAGTATTGTCTTCGCGATAACTTCCGATGTGGTCTATATCGGCAAACTCAAACGCTTCCGCTTCTGCTATACGCAGCACTTCATTTCCTTCTTCCTTATTCAGGAATTCTCCATGCTCATTCAGCAACTTCAAAGCGTTCCATTGTCTGGGATTGTGGCTGGCAGTCAAAATAATGCCACCGCACGCTCCTTCCATGGTTACAGCCAGTTCTGTAGTCGGTGTAGATGCCAGTCCGATATTCACCACATCAAACCCCATTCCCATTAAAGTACCGCATACCACGTTCTTCACCATCTCACCGGAGATACGTGCGTCACGTCCTACTACAATTTTATTACTCTTTACTGTGGTTGTTTTACGTATCAGCGTTGCATAAGCTGATGTAAATTTCACTATATCCAGCGGGTTCAAACCTTCCCCCACGTGCCCACCAATGGTTCCACGAATTCCGGATATTGATTTAATTAATGTCATCGTGCTAATTGATAAGTTATTTCATAGTAACAAGGATAGACAGAAGCAGAAGCGTCAGACTGTCCTTCACTGTGAGGTACAATCAGTCTGATCTTAGAACGACCGGAAATCTCCCTGCCGACCTTTATGTAATTGAATGGAATCAACCATCCTGAAGGTACATAAGGTGTACCCCAAACTGTATACATTATACCGGAGGTGAATGTAGCCGAAAAAGATTTTCCGCTTTTTGTCAGCATCATAGCATCCGGATAAACCATTTGAGAATTCCCATAGTCTGTATTCCAAGACAAAGAATCTATTCCATCCGAAGTAATCTGTTCCTCCACATACCGGGCTAAAATCTCATAACGACCGTCTTTCAAGCGCTCTCCGTTTCCCTCTTCCACAATCTGCATATAAACACCTGTTTCCGAGAAAAGGACAAACTGGTTTTCATCCACATTGGTCGTAGAATCCTGTTCCTGGAACTGTTCAAAGCTGATCACATTGATATCTTCCCGTTCAATAAATCGTTTGATAGCTTCTCTCTCTTCTTCTTTCATTTCAGCATAGGTCTTTCCATTATTGCAAGACTGGAAGACCAGCCCTAAAAGAAACACAGATGCGAACAATATACCTAATTTCTTCATTCTAAGTTCTGTTATTTTCGGACAAAATTAATAAATAAGCCCCTAACTTTTATATTGTTTGTATGCAATTATACTAAAATAACTATTTTTTTGCCAGAAGCAGTTCCTCGTACTTCACCAAAGCCTGTTTAAACAGATCGATGGCTTCATCCATTGTTCCATAAAATTCACCACCGGATGCATTCAGATGACCACCTCCATTAAAAAATTCGGCAGCCACTTTATTACAAGGGAAAGCACCTACAGAACGCAGAGATACCTTTATCATATTCTTTTCCGTATCCTCACGCAAGAATACGGAGAAAATAATATTCTTTATGGAAAGTGGAATATTCACAAACCCTTCCGTATCTCCTTTTACATACTGGAATTTACTTTGCTCCTCTTTTGTCAGCCAAACCAATGCCGAATTGAACTGAGGAAATACTTGCATCTTGTCGTACAGCACATATCCCATCAGGCGTAAACGCCCTTCAGAATACGTATTATAAACTTTACGATAAATCTCATCCTTATCAATGCCTTTCGAAAGCAGTTCGCTGATAATGAAATAAATCTCACGGTCATTAGAATTATAAGTAAAGCCACCTGTATCGGTCATCATCCCCGTATAAATACATTCAGCACCTTCCTTGGTGATATCCTCAAAATACCCCAGACGGCATATCAACCGGAAAACCAATTCCGATGTAGAAGATATTTCAGGATGAGAAATAATGATTCTACAAAAGGCTTCCGGATTAAGGTGATGGTCAATCATCATTTTGCGTGCCGGCGACTGAGCCACAGCATCCGCCATCGCATCAATACGAGACAATGCATTGAAATCCAGACAGCAGATCACATCCGCCTCATTCAGCAGCTTATTGGCAAATTCAGTATATTTATCGTACCGGATTATATCCTTGGCTCCCGGCATCCATCTCAGAAAATCCGGAAAAGCATTGGGAACAATGACATTCACCGTCTTTTCCTGTGATTCCAAGAAATGCCATAATCCTAACGAGGAGCCAATGGCATCACCATCCGGTGACACATGGGTAACAATAACTATTTTATCAGCTCTTTCAAACCATTTTTCGGCATGGTCTATATTAGCCTGTGCAATTACTTTTGATAACATATTCAATCTTTTTCTTTTGAAATGGCAAATTTACAAATTAATTCTTTATTCACAGAAGAATACGGTAAGAACCTTTCGGAGACATATCAATATAATCCAATCCCAAACCTCTACACTCGTCCTTTAACAAATTCAATCTATACCCACCGAGCGAAGCATCCAGTATGACCGTCCTTATTTTAAATATTTTTTGTAATGGGGCAATTTTTCCTTTAAAACCTTTACACAAGTACATATAATCAATATCCAACAAACTATCAACCGATCTGCTCCGCCAGCGGTTATCCACCAAAACACATATATTCATACCTTTATAATGATAAATGCTATCCTGTTGCCAAACATCTTTTTGAGGGGAAACTTTTACTTGCGAATGGGCCAGGATTAACTGAAAAGACTCTTCTTTCATATAATATAGACAACCTGAAAATCCTATAAAAAGATTGATTCCACACAAAACAGTAATCAACGATTTCCGTGAAGGAGATAACAGATAAGATAATACCACAAACAATAATACATAAAGAATACCAACCTGAAGCAAAGACAAATGTATATCGCCGGAATGTGATACAGGCAAATCCCCCACCCATTGCATACTGTCATTCAGCAACCGCAACACCCCGTTCAATCCTTTTACCACCCATATATGCAATACCGTAAAAGGAGACAAGACAAAACTTGCTACCGATCCATAAATTATAACAAGCACTAAAGGTGCCACTATCAGATTGGCCGGTAAAAAATAAACAGGAAAATAAGCGAATTTATAAATAACCACGGGAGCTGTCCCTAACTGTGCCGCCAGCGAAACTGCCACTATCCCCCAAATATAACGAGGTACAGGGTGACGCACCCGCCAATACCGGGAAATGACAGGATAAATAAACAAAATTGAAAGTACAGCCAGAAATGACAACTGGAACCCGGTATCAAAAAGATAAAAAGGATTGTAAAGCAGCATAAAGAATGCCGCTACAGACAAGGTATTCAATGACAAAGTCCGTTCTCCTGCCGCACGCGCCGCTGTCATTAACATACACATCACCACCGCCCGTATAACCGAGGGAGGCAAGCCCACTAAAAAAGCAAATGTCCATAACAACAACACAATAATGCCACACTTTACCCATCGCAGCAGGCAACTTCTATCCAGCGGACGCAATATCCAACACAATAATCCCCACAAAACAGCTATATGCATTCCTGACAAAGCCAAGATATGGCTCACTCCCGCCACTTGATAAGTTTCACGTAAATCCTCACTCAGTTCCTCTTTATAGCCAACAGTCAAAGCCGACAATACGGCAAATTCATCTCCCGAGAATCCCCACTTCCGATAACTGTCCAGTATTTTCTCTCTCCATACACCTGCCCGCTGTTTCCATGTCAATGCCGATTTCTTGCCTGTCCATTGCCAATACCCCGGAAAGATTACGGCCGTTCCGCTAATTTGCTGTCTGAAAAGATAAGCCGCATAATCAAATTCTCCCGGAATCACCTCTCTTTCTGGAGTCGAGATACGTGTATAAAAGTTCAAATGGTCTCCACATCGTAAATTTACAGAAAGACTATCTTTCATAATATAGACTAGTATCATACGATTAACAGGAACCATCCCCCTCTCAGACATTTCTTTATCTATCCGCAATTTACAGAGATATGTTTTTGCCTTTTCTTGTGGAACATCCACTATCACCCCTTGATACATATTCTTCCCTGATGACCATTCATAGTCCACCCGTTGCCATTTTTGCTGTAGCAACAATGCCCCTACACAAAATAGAAACATAAAAACCATGCCTCCAAATAACCATCGGGAAAGGTAGCCTTGCCATTTCATCAATACAATCAAGCCAATCAAGCACCCCAATATTCCCGTGCCAGAAACAAGCACAGGCAAGGCGCCTTGAAAAAAATGATCGGATACAAAAATTCCGGCGACTAGAGGTATAGTCAACCGGAACATGGAACAAGGCTTTACAGCCGCTATATTTCGCACTTTGGTTTTAAGCTCAAAGAGATTTCAACCGATGTATCATGTCTGACATATCAGGAGCTTTGAACACAGCATTTCCTGCCACCAGCACGTCCGCTCCAACCTCTACAAGCTGTCTGCCGGTTTCCAGGTTCACTCCCCCGTCAACCTCTATCAATGCCTGCGAACCTGTATTCGTTATCAATTCACGTAATTCCCTCACCTTATCCAAGGTATGTACAATAAATTTCTGACCACCAAAACCGGGATTCACACTCATCAGCAACACCATATCCACGTCACGGATAATATCGGCCAACATAGCTACAGGAGTAGAAGGATTCAATGTGACAGCCGCTTTCATTCCGGCATCCTTTATCTGTTGCACCACTCTATGCAAGTGTACACAGGCTTCATAATGCACATTCATCATCATTGTTCCCAAATCTTTCACTTCTTTAATGAATTTCTCGGGATTAACAATCATCAAATGTACATCCAAAGGTTTTTCAGACAACTCGGCTACATATTTCAATACAGGAAAACCAAAAGAAATATTCGGTACAAACACACCATCCATTATATCAATATGCAGCCAGTCGGCATCACTACGATTTATTTGTTCTATATCTGCCTGTAGATTAGCAAAATTGGCAGACAACAAAGAAGGGGATATCAGAGGTCTATTCATGGTTCACTGTTCTTATTCTTTTTATACAGAACAAAGATAACCATATTTTATATAAGAACAGTGAAAAAGTTCATTTTATTTCGGCAAAGTAAACCGCACACCCAACTGTATATTAAAATTAAAAGGATGTTCCTTGCGAATCGTATTTACATTACTGCCGTCATCAAAGTAATAAACAACTCCCGGCTCCGCATAAATACCCAATTTCTCCGTAATCTTAAACTGCGCACCTGCCGCTGCAGACAAAGACCATTGCAAAGGTTTCACTTTGACATTTTCCTCCCCTCCCGAAAACTGTTCATCTTTTCCTGCATTTGATGTAGAAACACTGCCGATAATGCTCCGCTTTCCAGACACACATTTTTCTACCGCTCCACCTGCCGAGGCATACACTTCAAACCGCTTGTTACTCCATATATTCCGGTTCACTTTCAGAGGAATACCCACATAATGCAGTTTCTCTTCCCAACCATAATTGTTTTTTTCGGTTCCCGAACGTGTTTCGGATGAAAGCTGGGTATAAGTCACCCCGGTTTCTACAGCCCAATCATCACTTAAATCAAAACGAAGGGAAGCTCCAAAAGTAACAGGCATACGATATTTTATATCAGACTGCGCATCCTTTCCTTCCGACAAGTTATTGAACTGAACCAGCTTATCAATTTCAGCCCTTGTTTCCACTCCATAAGCGCTATTCATTGTTGCATTCCTTGTGCCATTAGGCAAAGGCAAATATCCATCCATACTAGTCGAGGATGAAAAGGTTCCATTACCGGTAGAAAGTCCTACCGTCCAGTTTCTGTCCTTCTTTCTATGAGGAGCCACGTAAGCGTAATTCGTTTTGGCAGCCGAATAGGAAGATCTGCCGGCCTGTTTTTGCTGTTTTTGTTCCACTATAACAGATTCCTCTTTCTGCTCTTCAATATAATTTTCCTCTATTTGTATCTCTTCCACCTCTTTATTTAGCAAAACCTCCTGTTCGGCAGCCAATGCCTCTGCCTTAGCAACCCCACCAACTTTTACATGTTGTTTTTTCCCAGAGCGGGCAGCAGGAACTACCAAGGCCATAGGTTGCTCAGGAGTGATTGATCCCGGCGCCAACTCATCGGGTTCGTGCATTACATTCAACTCTGCCGACTGTTTCTCCAAATAGTTTGCAGAAGGTGACTGCCAAAACCATACGGTCAATGAAGACACAACCACTAACAAGGCAACAGCTGCTACAGCCTGCCAGCGACGCCACATCGGAATTACTTTCGGAACCGTATCCAGTTCCTTTTCCAACTGTTCCCAAAGATCAGCAGGAGCCGGTTCCGAATAGCCCTCCATCCGGGTGCGGAAATTTTTTATCCATTTATCTTTTTCTTTCATTCCTATATCCTCTTTCTATAATCATTTATTTTTTTCATCAATAAGGTTTTGGCTCTGTATAATTGAGATGATGAAGTATGTTCTGTAATTCCTAGCATTTCAGCAATCTCCTTATGTCCCTTTTCTTCTAATACATATAAATTAAAGACCGTTCTATATCCATCCGGAAGCTCTTTAATGAATTGCATTAAAACAGATTGGGGTATTTGCTCAAAATCATCCTCATCTCCATCTATCACATCGGGCAACTCTTCGACTATCACTTCCTGATTTGTAGAAGCTTTCTTGCGAAGATAGCCCAGTGCTTCATTTACCATAATACGTGTCAGCCATGCTTTCAATGACCCCTCTCCTTTATAAGTAAACTGACTGAATGAACGAAATATATTCAAAAATCCATCATGTAAGACATCCTGTGCCACTTCCCTATCACCTGTATAACGAACACAAACGGCCATCAATTGCCCGGCATAACGCTCATACAATTGCTTGCGTGCAAGGTTATCACCCTTGCCGCAACGTTCCACCAATTCTGTTTCATTCATTGTTTGTGACACTTCTTTATTGGATAAATGATAAGACTGCAAAAATACTGCATCCGGAAGAATAAAATTTTTGCTTAAGCAGATTTAACATTTTTACAAGCAGTAAACTTACTATCTTCGCATTTAAGCCATAGAAACAATTCTAGAAACAGAGAATATGAGAAAATATAAAGCGACAGTTATTGTTATAATTATGGTAATGCTGATTCCATTTATGCAATCTTGCCTGGATGACTATGATGATGACATCTACGACATGCAGGCAGGAATGCCTTTTAACGCCGCTTTAGCAACCGTAGTGACCCCCAGCGAAATACCCGGTGAAGCAATGATAGAAAGCGATAATGATGGAGTAGCATACGTAGTGAATCCCGATAAATTAACACGTTTTGAAACAAATAATCCGGGGCAACGTATTTTTTATACCTATATAAATGCAGACAATCCGACCGGAGATGCAAGTAAGAAAGGACCTTTTATTTCTATAGATTACTTGCAGAAGATTTTAACCAAACGAATGGATACATTAAAAGAAAATGAGGAAGATATTTACGGACATGATGGAATCAACCTCATCACTCCCATTATGGGTAAGACACACCTGACCCTTATGTTCCAAATATTAGGTTTCAACTCTAATATCAAACATCGGATCAGCCTTGTAGCCACAGAAGGAACTGTTCCTGACGCAAACGGATATATGGCCGTAGAATTACGCCACAATGCCGAAGGTGACAGACAGGAATATCCGAGTTCCGGTTATGTATCCTTCCCTTTATTGGATGTTCCCGGATATAAAGAGGGTAAGCTACAAGGATTTAAAATAAAAATGAATACCATTAACAATGGCGAAGAAACCGTTACAGTAAGTTATAATAAAAGTAAATCTACAAACTTTCCGTTCATACAGAAAGGTATATCCAACACAAAAACTAAATGATTCTTAACAACTCCTTGTCTTATTGTAACGAAAAGGCTGTATCCGAAAATCTTTCGATACAGCCTTTATCATTTATTCCACCTTATTATTATCCGAAGTTCTGTAGCCTCTCAAAAAATCAGCCACATTCATACGTTTCTTTCCTGCCAGCTGCAAAGTAAGCACATTAATAAAACCATCTTTTACAGCCACCTGAAAATAGGTCTTCATATCCGTACGGATATCGCCTATATTCATCTCATGTGAAGCAAAAACTTTCTCCGTTTCATATATTTTTAAAACCTGACGTGTTCCATCAGCCACACACAGTTCGGTCCATGCAGCCGGATAAGGAGACAGCCCGCGAATAAAGTCATAAATCTGCTTCACACCTTTATTCCAGTCTATACGGCAAGTCTCTTTAAATATTTTCGGTGCCGGACGCAACTCCGTTTCCTGCCGGATCAAACTTTCCTGAGGAACAGGTTTCACACTTCCATTCAAAATAGCATCCACGGTTTCCAAAACCAAATCTCCCCCCAAATACATCAGCTTATCATGTACTATTTCCACATTATCCGTATCAGCAATAGGAACGCGCACCTGTTGGATAATCTCACCGGTATCTATCTCATGTTTCAAGAAAAAAGTCGTAATACCAGTTTCCGTATCTCCGTTTATCACCGCCCAATTTATAGGAGCAGCTCCTCTATATTGAGGTAATAAAGATGCATGCAAGTTAAATGTGCCCAAACGCGGCATATTCCATACTATTTCGGGAAGCATACGGAAAGCAACTACAATTTGTAAATCGGCTTGTAAAGACCGGAGTTCCTCTATAAAAGCCTCATCCTTCAATTTCTCCGGCTGAAGTATCCTCAGACCTTGAGAAACAGCATATTCTTTCACCGGACTAGGTTGCAGCACACTGCCATGTCGTCCCATCGGTTTGTCGGGCATAGTTATCACACCTACTACATTATAGCCTCCTTCAACCAATCTTTTCAGGCTCTCCACCGCAAAATCGGGAGTACCCATATATACGATCCGCAAATCTTTCTTTTCCATATACTTACATTATTTAATCTTCAGAGAAATCAACCAACACCTGCCGGTACGAATTAAATATTTTGGACTTGGAAACAAACCCTTTGTATTTTCCCTCTTCATTAATCACAGGCAGGTTCCAGGCCTTTGTATCATCAAACTTCTTCATCACTTCTTCCATTGAATCAGTAACATTGATCCGTGCCGGAGGAGAAATCATAAATTTTTCCACCTTGAAACGATGGTATAATTCCTGACGGAACATAATATTACGGATATCATCCAATACCACAATGCCCAAAAGTTCTCCATTGACATCCACTACCGGAAACAAATTGCGTTTAGCCTGCGAAATGACTTTAACCATTTCACCTAAATCCATATCAGGACGCACTTTCTCAAAATCAGTTTCAACCACACTGTCAATATTCATCAGAGTCAATACGGCCTTGTCTTTATGATGCGTTATCAATTCACCTTTCTTAGCCAAACGCATAGAATAAATACTATGCGGCTCGAATATCATAATGGTAAGATAAGAGCTGACAGATACCATCATCAGCGGAAGGAACAAATCATACCCGCCAGTCAGTTCTGCAATCAGAAAAATACCAGTCAGCGGAGCATGCATTACTCCCGACATCAATCCCGCCATTCCCAACAAGGCAAAATTTTTCTCCGGGATATAAGGACCTACATGCAGTTCATTACAGAAATGAGCGAAGATAAACCCGGTGATACACCCCAAGAACAAACTGGGAGCAAAAATTCCCCCGCAACCACCACCGCCATTCGTTGCACTGGAAGCAAAGACTTTGAAAAGTACAATCATGGCCAAATAAACGAGTAACAAATTATCGAACCCATAAAAGATAGAGTTATTCATTACTGTATTCCAGTCATGATTGGTTACGCCATTCAGCAATAAATTAATAGTATCATATCCTTCACCATACAATGGAGGAAACAAGAAAATCAATATGCTCAGCATTGCACCGCCTATAGCCAGCTTGATATACGGATTACTATATCGACGAAATATATTCTCCACAGAATTCATAGCCCGCGTAAAATACAAAGAAACCAATCCGCACGCAATGCCTAACAGAATTGCCGAAGGAATGCGCTCCATCAGAAACGGTTCATCCATATGGAACTTGAACATGGCATCGGGACCGGTAAGAATATAAGAAACAGTAGCTGCCGTGACACAGGAAACAAGAAGAGGCAACAATGATGCCATCGTCAGATCAATCATCAAGACTTCCAAAGTAAAAACCAAGCCTGCAATAGGAGCCTTAAAAATACCGGCCACAGCACCTGCCGCACCACACCCCACCAACAGCATCAGGGTCTTATGCTCCATCTTGAATACACTTCCCAAATTAGAACCGATAGCCGATCCGGTCAGCACAATCGGAGCCTCTGCACCTACGGAACCACCAAAACCGATAGTAATGGCACTGGCTATCACAGACGACCATGTATTATGCCGCTTGATGCGGCTTTGGCGACGGGATATGGCATATAATATTTTCGTCACCCCATGACTGATGTCATCTTTCACAATATAACGAATGAACAATCCGGTAAGAAAAATACCAAAAACCGGATACACCAAATACAACCAGTTGACTCCTGTAGAATCAAAATTTTCAGTCAGAAATTCCTTGATCCATTCTACTAGAAACTTCAGAAACCATGCGGCCAATGCCGTAAAAATACCAGCAAGAAAACTTAATATAAGAATAAAGTGTTTCTCTTTTATCTTCTTTTCGCGCCATAAGATAAAGCGCTGTAACCAACTTTTCTTATTTTCGTCTATAATTGCGTCCATTCCTTTTTTTTACTCTCTAATAATCTTCACTTCTCCCCCTTTACCCAGTTTGATAATGCTGGATGGTTTGGGATGCCCCACTTCATCTTGTCTATACTCCACAATATAGTCTACAGCTTGTTTTACTTCTTCACTGATTTCACTGAAGTTGGCAGGTGAAGGCTGACCGCTGATATTGGCAGAAGTCGACACAATAGCTTTACGAAACCGGAAACAAAGTTGTTTGGAGAATTCCTCAGCCGTAACACGAATACCTACACTGCCGTCCTCAGCCAGCAAATTCTCAGCCAGATTACGTGCCCCATCATAAATAATAGTCAATGGTTTTGTGGTAAACTCAATCAAATCCCAAGCTACCGCAGGTACATCACTAACATAAAAATTTACTTTTACCGTACTGTCCACCAATACAAGCATCGCCTTACTGTCAGCACGCTTCTTTATATCATAAACTCGTTTCACCGCCTCCGGATTAGTTGCATCACAACCTATTCCCCAAATAGTATCAGTAGGATAAAGAATCACTCCTCCCTTCTGCATCACTTCACAGGCTCTCTTCAAATCCTCTCTAAAATCTCCGTTCATATCGTTTTTTATTATTTGGTTCTCATTTTAACAAGTTGCAAATGTAGCAAATCCTCTTGATAATGACGAGTTAAACCCGAAAAAAAGATACCTTGATTGTTTTCCGAAACAGTCAAGGCATCTTGTCCACACAATAAGGATACTAATTCTCCCTTTATCTTCTATTTTAAAACAAAGTATTCGTATCCTCCACCAGCCTGCCCATAGCCCAAGCCGCCCGGATATTCAGTTCTCTATCCAAAATCAACACATCGGCATCCATATCTTTCTGCAATGCCCCCTTCCGGTCATCCACTCCCATAATCCGTGCCGGAGTTTCAGAAGCCATCCGCACGGCATCGGCCAGCGGAATACCAGCTTTTACCATTGTCCGTACCAATACATCCATGGTTGCTATGCTACCTGCCAATGAAGAATGATCAGCCATTTTGCATACACCATCTTCTATAATCACATTAGGATCTGTTATTTCCATTCCATCAGCGGCGGCATATGCCAAAGCATCCGTAACCAAACAAGTTTTTTCCACTCCCTTCAACTTATAAGCCAACCGAAGAATAGTAGCAGGTAAATGGATACCGTCGGCAATCAATTCAATGGTCATTCCGTCTGTCAGATAAACACTTTCCACTGTCCCTTCGTATTTATATTCACGACATTTATGGAATCCCGGCATACCGTTATAGAAATGGGCAGTATGAGTAAACCCAGCTTCAAACGCAGCTTTTATCCCCTCGTATTCCGATTCTGTATGTGACACAGCCACTAATATACCTTTTGATTTCAAATAGCGGGCAAATTCCAACGCGCCCGGAAGTTCAGGTGAAGCGTCCCAACGCTTGATGCAGTCAGTACTTTCCAATAAAGAAGTATATTCCTCTTTATCAGGATTCTTCAATTTCCCGGCAAACTGCTCACCTGCTCTTTTCGGATTCAGATAAGGGCCTTCTACATGCAACCCCAACACAGGACTGTCCTTCTCGTTCATCAAGGTTTCGCATACAGCTACCGCCTTACGGATTTCTGAAAAAGGAGAAGAAGACAAAGTTGGGAAAATACTGGTCGCCCCATGCTTCTGATGCGCTTTTACAGCTGCGCGGAACGCCTCTTCCGTACATTCATTAAAATCGTGACCACCACCGCCATGAGCATGCATACACACATATCCGGGTACAATATACATCCCTTTAGCATCAATCAATTTTGCACCGATCAGTGCCAGGTCACAGTTAGTCACTTCCAATATTTTATTATCCCGTATCAGTACAGAGCCTTCGTCCAGCCAACCTTGCGGAGTAAAAATCTTGCCGTTAATAATTTGAGTCAACATGATTAGCGAGTATTAGATAATATTTATTCAACGTTTTTTTGTAACAACAAAAGTAAACACTTCTATTGAAAAAGAAAAGTAAAACCTTTATTATCTTTTTTGTTTCTTCAATGAGAATATAGGCAAAAACAAAAATATTCCAAGTATAGACATAACTAACCCGCCTATAGTACCTGCTGCCAAAGGGAACCAGAAAGCCTCTTTTCCATCTCCCACCATAAAAGGAATAAATCCCAGAATAGTAGAAACGACCGTCAGAAAGATAGGCAGAATTTTCGAATTCCATGCCTTGGTGAAGGCACGTACCGGTAATAACAGAGGATACCTTTTTCTTATCGCATTATATTCATTTAGAATATAAATACTGGCATTTACTGTAATACCGCAAAGTAATACAAAAGAAGCAAATCCCCCCTGATCAAAATTCAGTCCGAAAAGATAAAACGTAAGGAATACGCCGATATAGGATATCGGAATAACAAAAATGATAGCCAAAGGCTGTTTCAAGGAATTAAACAAAATAGCCGTCGTAAAGAAAATAATGGCGATTACAATCAGCAGCAATGCGTATTGCTTGTTATCTTTCTTATTCCATGACCAGTAATCCTGCTCATTTTCGGCTGTATATCCCATAGGCAATATCTTATTAAATTCTTCCAAGTCTTTCTTCAACAGTTTTTTTCCTTGTTCGGAAGAACCGATATATTCATATTGCAGACAAAGCCGGTATTGCTGGTTTTCTTTAGCGACTTTCTGAGGTGACTGTCCCTTCCGGACAGTAGCGAAATCGGCCAGTTTATAAGAACGGCCATTGATGAAAAACGGTATATTAACCAAGCCCCATACATCATATTGCTGCCCTTGGAGCGATGAAAGCTTCAGTTGTTCCGTCTGATTATCAAACAACACGTTACCACAATAAATATCCCGTCCGAATACAGGGCGCAAAGCGGTAAACAGCTGCGTGGCTGTAACATTCTCTTTCGCCATCCTCAGCCTGTCCAAATCCAGATAAAACTCACTATAATCATCTTTCCACCAAGAAAACTCCGAATTTACCGTCACTTCCTTGATACGGCGGTGTAATAACAACTTCTCCTTCAGCCGTTCCGTCCAATAAGAAAGTTCGTCGTAATTATACCCATACAGTTTCACACGGAAACTGCCGGCACTCTCACGCACATCGTTACTGAATCCCTGATCTTGCAAACCATATACGCTCCAGCTACCACCTCCCAAAGTCAGTGCCTTACTGATTATATTAGCTTTCAAAGTATACGGGAATCCGCTCCGCTGATTTTCTTTTGTAAAATAAATCTGAATATTAGCCTGACGCGCATTATAGATATACGTCTGAAACTGCCTAATTTCCTTAAAATCGCTCAGATAAGTTTCCATCCTCTTTATCAGCACATTCATCTGCTCTAATGTACTGCCATTAGGCAAAGTAGCATAAACGGAAAGCACCACTTCACCTTCATCTCGATTGAAATAACTTCCCTCGTATACTTTCTCTGCAAAAAGACGGAGACTACCACCTAAAGCCTTGTTGATTACCGGCTTTACCTTATCCTTGAAAGTGGAATTATCAAATACCTTATTATAATATTCCACCCATTTACCTTCTCCTTCCATCTTCTCGGGCAGCATAAATACAGGCAGACCGAACCCCAGCAGCAACAGCAGGCAAGCTATCACCCTGAAACGGCATAAATAATAAATCAACCCTTGATAGAAACGGGTAAAATAGACAGTCAACCGTTTCATAAAAGTAGGTCTGAGCAGAAAACGTCTTCTTTTTCTTCTCTTTTTCTTCTTCAAACCTATTTTATCAATCATGGACGGAACAAAGAATAAGGCAACAAACAAAGATACAGCCAGATTGATAATGACCACCGCTGCAAAATCCTGCAAGTTCAGACGTATCTTCTCATCCAGAAAGAAGATAATAACCAATGCCCCGATAGTAGTCAGCGTGGCTGCCAGTACAGAAACAAACGCCTTCAGATTGCGGCGATGCAGAATATGGTCTGTCATCACTATCGTATTATCGATCACCAAATTCAATGAGATGGTAATGCCCGCCAATGAATAAAGCTGCATTTCCAAACCAAATGTATAATAAAGAATGACGGCAACAGATATATTAACCACCAGACTGGCCACAATCAGGAACAGATAACGCAGATTCCGTGTTATCAACGCTACAAACAACAATAGAATCAATACAGTCAGTCCGGTACGAAAATAAATCTTATCCAATTCTTTCTGAATATATTCCGTAGCGTCATAACTGATATGTACCTCATAACCCGGAGGCATCTTCTGTTGCAACTCACCCATAAGGTGCTTCACTTCCCCACTTAAATTTAATTGATTGGCTGTTTCCTCGGCCGTGATATACAGGTAGACAGAATTCAGCCCGTTTATCCGGTAATAACTTTGCGGTCGTTCTTCCACATGCCTTACCTTTATCAGTTTATCCAGCATAACCATCGTTCCATCTTCGGCTTGCAGTTGAATGGCTCCCGGTTCAAATTCCATTTCTTTTTCAGTAGATGTACGTACCAGTCTGATCCACTCTCTGCCCTCCGCACCTTTTTCAATAGAACAGATCCCCAGAAATTCTTTTTCATAATGGCGGTTAATGGCCCGTTGCACAGCCTGCAGTGTGATTCCCAAACGTGAAAGCTGGTCACTGTCATACTCCAACTGCCACTCCATAGGTGTAGCTCCATTCAGTTCCACTTTATAAATCCCCTTCAACTGTCCCAATACCGGCTTGATATTCTCTTCCGCATACTGCTGAATCAAAATAGGATTGGCAGGCGCATTCAGTGTATAAGTAATAAAAGGTCTGGATGCCTTATCATCCGAACGTCGCGTACTGATTTGAGGATAACTCACCCCCTCGGGCAGCTGAGGCCAGGTCTGTCTGATGATGGTAGACACTTCAAAGCGGGTAACGTCAATATCCGCATGCTTGTCCAGTTCCAAAGAAATTGAGCCGCTGCCGTTATCCGAAGTAGAGTTCACCTTCCTGATTCCCTTTACTCTGGCCATCATCGCCTCCAGTTTACTGGTAACCTCCGCCTCAATAACCCGTGACGAATTGCCGGGCATACTGAAAGAAACAGTCAGACCGGGCAAGGTACGCGACGGCGCCAGCTTAACCGGCAACAGCGGTACTAATACCACCCCTATCAGTGACAGGCAGACAAATGTCACTATCAAGGTAAACGAGGAGAGGTTACGCAGATTACTCATCGATAAATTCCTGTATTAAAATCAAACTTGTCCGCAAGGGAAAAACCGGACTCAAAATCGTGCAGCGTCAGTTTACGTATCTTATAATAATTCAACCAATAATTCTGCAAAGCCGAAATATAATTTTTCTGCGCCTCCTGCTGGCGGTTCAACGAAAGAGTAAGACTATTCACATCCGCCTTTCCGATGATAAAACGTTGGCGTGTCTGCTCGTATGCCATTACGGCAAGATCCAAAGCCTCCTCCGCACTCGCAATCAAACTCTGCTGAATATTAAAATCATTCACCGTCATAATCACCTCTTCCTCCACACTCAGTTCTTCCTGACGGGCGGCAATCCTCACCACATTCAGATTATTTCTCGCCATATTATATTTACCCTTTCTCACCCCCCAGTCAATCAAAGGAATAGAAACACTGACAGAAACCAAGTCCTGTTGCAAAGGATGCCTGTAAGCATCTCCCAGTTTATCCGCCACCTGGTTAAAGCCCACACTGGCATTAAAGCTGGCATTGAAACGGGATTCTTTCTTTGTCTTGTCCACATTCTGTTCCGCTTCCAGCACATTCTGCCGTTGTTCCAGGAAAGTAGGATTATTCTCTTTGGCCCGCATCAACGCATCATCTACGGGAATCATCTTTCCTGTGGGACGTCCCGGTATATCCAATTCAATCACAGTATTCTTATCCAGGTTCAGAAAGGAAGCCAATGAAAACATAGCGCGTTTCAAAGCAATCTGCGCATTCTGCAACGTATTATGCGCATTCACTTTGTCCAGCTGCAATGTCAGCAAATCGGCACGTGATATGGCTGCTATCTTATGACGCTGGAGTCCGATGCTATAAAGGGTATCACTGGACGCCACATTCTCCTCCGCCAAGCGGTAATCCGCCTGTGCCATAGCCAACGCAAAGAAATAAGTCACCGCTTCTTCTGAAACCATTTCCGTGTTATAAATGAATTGCTTCTTCACCTTTTCATACTTCAACGGCTCTATTTTCCGGTCCCAACGAAAAGCATTATATCCCAACAGGCTCTGTTGATATCCCACACGCACAGGGATACTGGAATACTGTGTAGACTTTGAGTCACCGAAATTACGCATAAAGTCCAGTTCCGAATCAATATAGAAAGTACCGCCCGTCCAGTCCAGATTCTGTTTGATACTCAATCCACCCGATGCGCTGAACATCTGTTGTTCACGATATACATCCATATCCTCATTCGAATCATAACGCTGGGTGATATAGCGATAATATTTAGCCGGAGTCAGATCCAGCGTAAGACTCGGCAAACGGTTCGCCTTGTAAGTACGATATTCCCAATATCCCGACAAATAAAGATTCTGATATCTGAAAGCGGACAAGGAACTATCATTCGCAATCTCTATCGTGCGTTGCAAATCCAGCTTCACCACCTGCTGCGCCTTTGCTCCGAGAGACAACAGCATACACCCCACCATCCATATGCTAATGTACTTCATTTTTGTCATGTTTTCTATAAATAAACCAATATATTAAAGGAATGATAAACAAGCTGACCAAAGTTCCCACCACCATAGAGCCAATCATGGCAATAGACAAAGGCTTCTGCATCTCCGACCCCATATCCGAGGTAAACAGCAACGGAACCATTGCAAAGACAGTTGTCAGCGAAGTCATGATAATCGCTCTCAACCTGCGCCTGCCCGCTGTATGAATGGCTTCCACCAAAGGCATCCCCGCTTTCCGTAATTCATTGATGGCATCCATTTTTAAAATAGAGTCATTCACCACAATACCACAAGTCACGATAATGCCTATGGCAGACATCAAATTCAACGTGTAACCGAAAACCCATAATGCCAGCAAAGCAAAAGCCGTATCAATAGGAATTTCCATCAAGACAATCAGCGGTTGCAGGAAACTCTCGAATTGCGCGCAAAGGATAAAATACATCAGCAACAAAGAAACAAAAAGAATCACAGTCAATTCCCCCATCATTTTTTCATTCGAAAAGAAACTACCCGAGAAATCCACTTCCCATTCCTTTTCCTCACTAACCACCTCTTTTACATTCCGCATCAGTTCCGGTGCATCCTTCACATCATAAAAACTTAAAGGAATATATTCTCCGTTCTTTCCCGCCGTAATACTCTTCAAATCTTCGGCGGGCACTACCGTCACCAGATTATTCAAAGGAATATGATTCACCTCTCCGTTACCATCCGCCATCGTCCGCACCAAAGTTTCACTTAATACACTATTTACACTCTTTTCCTCTCCGGCAATACTGATAGGCAGATATTGCTGATAAGAGCGTAAAACGGAAACCTTGTTTTCTTTGAAAGCCGTGCGGAGCACCCGCGTCAATTCATCATATGATACGTTATACAACAACAGTTTTTCTTTATTGATTATCAGATTCATCTGATTCCGGAAAGCGATGCCCGTCGGAACATTACCCGCCACCCGCGTAATTTCCTTTTCCAACCGCTGCAAATGCTCCGCATCCGGTGCCTGCGACTTATTCGCCGTATGGAGTTCCGCTACCACATCCGCTTCTCCTGTCACAAACAATTTTTCAAAGATTGTTTCGGGAGGTGAGAAAGTAACCACAGCCAACGGATATTTCTCTCTTATCTCCTTCTCTAATAATTCCTGCAATGAATAGATTCCGGATGGCTTTTCCGTCTTGAAATAAAGTTCCGCTTCGGTAGACGAAAGTTCACTGCCCCCGTTCAATATATAATCCTGCATACCCACATAAGCAGCATGCTCCGTTACCCGGTCGTCCACCTGTTTCATTAAATCATCCACCCGGCGGTTGTTCTCGTCCACATGGATATTCTCATTCCACTCTATCCTTGCCACCAGTTCATTCTGGTCAATCTGCGGCATACGCTCTTTTTCCATTACATAAAAAAGAAACACACACAGTGGAAGGGTTGCCAGCGTGCCGGTCACACAAAGCTTTTTATGTGAGAACACCCAGTCAATCCCTTTATCATAAAAGCTTTCCAGCCACTCATTTTTCAGCAGATTGTCAAAACGTCTGGAAAGAAATCCCTTACTGCGGATACCGACCTTATAAAACAACAGATACAATACGGGCAGCAACATAATACCCGTAATATAAGATATCATCAATCCCACCGTGATAGAAAAAGCCTGATCCATAAAAATAGCTCCGGCTATGCCACTCATAAATATCAAAGGCACAAATACCGCAATGGTTGTAAGGGACGAACTGAGCATCGGTGTAATCATTTCCGTCGTGCCCACGGCACACGAACGTTTCAGAGAATACCCCCGCTCACGATACTGCGAAATATTTTCCGTTACAATAATGGCGCTGTCTATCATCATACCTACTGCCAGAATCAAGCCCGAAAGTGATATCACATTCAGCGACACATGACAGAAATAAAAGAAAAAGAATGTGATTACAATAGAAGTAACCATGCTGATACCGATAATCAACGGTGAACGGACATCCCCCAAAAACAGCACGGCTACAATAAAGATAAACAAGAAACCCAAAGATAGGTTCTGCTGCAAATTCGAAATGGTATAGTCCAGCAATTCCGTCTGATTACGGCTTACGCTGAATTCAATATCCGGATATAGAAAAGCAAAATAATCGGTTGTTTCTTTCAGCTTCTCTTTCATGACATCCATATTTTCATCGCTCTGCTTGATAATGGCCAGCGTCACCGCCCTTTTTCCTCCGGCTACGGAACGTCCCATCTCTTTTTGCGAAACAATATCTACTTTGCAGAGCTCTTTCAACTGCATAATACGTTCCCCCTTGCGGATATAGATATTCTTCACATCCTCCGGGGTACGAAGCAGGGTAGCTATGCGAATATTATATTCATAATAACCATCCCTCACCAGCATACTTCCCGGCTCTACATTATTGGCGGAAAGTGTATTCTCTATATCCTCCACACTGATACCCGTCATGGCCAGTTTATCTTTATCAGGAACAATTTGCAAAAGCCTTCCGGGCACTCCGGTTATATCCGCCATAGCCACTTCGGGTAACTGTTCGATGCGGCGTTTCACCACATTCTCCGCCAATTCGCACAACTCCAAAAATTGTTGCTCGTCGGTTTCCTGATAAGCACCGTCGTTTTTCAAGGTCATATTGACGTAAAGTACAGGAATATCCGTCGCACTTGCCTTGATGGCTTTGGGACGTGTCACTTCCTTGGGAAGACTGTTCATAGCGGCATCTATCTTCTCATTCACCTCTATAAATGCCAGATCGGTATTCACGCCAAAATCAAACTCCAGACGGATCACACCCGCCCCGTCACGGGTTTCACTTTTTATCTCCCTCAGTCCGGCTACTTGCAACAACTGCCTGCGCACAGGGGTGACCACCGTATTCTCCAACTCGCGTGCCGATGAATTCTCGCCCGTCATCTGTATGGTAATCTGCGGTATGGCAATATCGGGCAGCAAAGATACAGGCAACGAAAAGTAGGTTACCAACCCTACAATAAAACAGGCGGTAAAAGCCATCAGCACCGCAATGGGCCGTTGCAATAAGAACTTAACCATACTTTTAATTTTTAATCACCCTCACCGGTGCTTCATGAGCCAGATTCACATTTCCGGTAGTTATCACCTCCATACCTTCTTCCAGTCCGTCTGTGACAGTATATTCCTCCATATTCTCCAATCCCGTATGCACATAGTTCCACATAGCTTTACCCTCTTTCAGTGTAAATACCACCTGTTTGCCGGAACGTAGTACAACCGCCGTTTTGGGGATAACCAGTTGTTCGCCCACAGAACGCTTCACGCTTACCCTTACATTCATGCCGTCGAACAATTTATTACTCCCGTTCACTCGCGCCTTTATCCGTACCATTCCATTCTCGTCCACCAGCGGATTAATCTCACTGATACTTCCCTGGCGCACCCCTGCTGCCGATGCATAAGGAGTAATCTCCACCTTATCCCCCACTTTCAGCAATGGCAGCTCATTTTCAAGTACGGTGAAATCCACCTCCATATTTCCGGCATTGATTACCCGGCAGAAAGGCTCGGAAGTTTTGGGCATATTATATCTCTTTTCAAAAAGGTTGGCAATCACTCCATCGAAAGGAGCAGTCAACGTAGCTTGTTCCATATCATATTGAGCAGATTCATATTGAGCTTTGCTCTGCTCATACCCGCTTTTTACTTTTGCCAGTTCCAGCACATCAGCAGGTATCACCTTCAGATTATCGGGAGCATATCCTTGTCCTATCAACACATCCTGCATCTCCAGGGTAGCCTGTGCCAAACTATTTTTATTCTGTACCAACGTATTGTTCAACTTAAACAAATCCAATTGGGCTATTTTTTGACCTTTCCGCACTATATCCCCGTTCTTTACCCAGATATTCGCCACCACTTCCGAGGTACGAAAATACAGGTCGGCATAATCCTGTGCCGTCACTTTCCCGTTACTGATCAATTCATGATTGAAAACCTGCTTTTTCAGCGGCATCACCGTCACCTCATTGGGTAAAGAAGGAAGAACTGTTTCCACCCCTTCTTTTTCCGTTGTTTCCTTTTTTTCTCCCGAGCAGGCAGTGAAAGAAACGGCTAATAATAAGCCTGATGCAAATATGTGTAATTTCATGGTCATATTTTGTGATATCTATAACAAATAAAAACTTTTTATTTTGAAAAAACTAATTTTCGGGTACTTTTTTCAATAGTTCCCGTGCTTTCCGTCTCATCTGCTTGATAGCGGTAGATTGAATTTTCGGTTCTTTCTCCAATACCGTCTGTACCATCCGCTCCAATTTGTCACACCTATAAAAAAACGGATCCGCATATAGATTGGCCAAAAGATAATAAGGATAAATCCTTCCGGGCAACCGATGGACAGCACGCATAAACCAATATTCCGCACTATCATAGTGCTTCATGTCCTGTTCATTTTTCCCGATAATATTTAGTATCATGGGATCGCCACTCACTTTCAAGGCCTCTTTCAGTACCTTGTTAGACAGTTCGGGTTCATGCAGTTTATGCAAGGCATGGCCATACTCAAACATAAAGCGGGCATTCCCTTTCATTTCTTTCTGAATTTCAGCATAGCTTTCCGCCGCTTGCCGGTAAGCTCCCGACTGGTAAAACATACGGCTTTTGGTCCATTGCTTACAAGCTTCTACAGTCTTGGATTTCTGCTGATATTTACAGAAACAGCCATAGCTTCCGATTAACAATAAAACAGTAAATAAAATGCGAGGCCAAACTTTCTCTAAAGGAAGAACACGGATACCGCAAGCTAATACTAATATAATCAAAGCCGAAACAAACGCTGGAAATTGTAATGGATAAGAAGAAAACGCAAATACCGCTAAAGATAGCAATGCACCGCATAGCCCGTAGATACCTTGTCTATGACCCATGTACATACTTCCCCCTATTATCAGCAACCCGATGCAAAGTAAAGGTATTCCCCACGCAATGGCTACTTGCAGGTATTCATTAAAAACATATTCGGGAGAACCTGCCACTAACTCTTCCGTAGCAGAATAATTTCCTGTTGCAAAATAATCCTCCTGCGCTTGTCCGTAAGCAGCCGGAACACTGTTCCATCCGCATCCTGTCCATGGGTGCTCACTGACAGTTTGGGCAGCAATTTTCCACATAAACAGACGGCCGTCTGCCGAATCCTTTTTCATTTGATAAATGCCACCCAATGCTATACCGCCCAAAATAAAGGTTACTATGGCAAAAGACACTGCCTGCTTACGATGATGCCTGATATAATGCTGAATTTCCATCTTATAGTGCATACCACAAACATAAATGAAAGAGACCGCCGCGGCTATCCATGCCGAGCGGCTCATTCCGGCAGGCAACACACAAAGAATCAATAGCATTCCGGCTATTGCAATATAATAAGGTACGGTTTTCTTATGCTCTTTCCGCTCTAACCATTCGTGCAGACAAACAGGGAATATCATGGCAAGATAGCCTGAGTAAGGACCGGGATTATAGAACGAGCCGGTCAAGGCATAGAGGGAATGGTTGGAATAGGTAAATCCGTATACCTGGCGGATGCCCCAAACGGCTTCTATACCTCCGTATAGAATAAACACCCATGAAACGACAGCCGACAGACATTCCTTTACCCTTTTCGGGAACAGGAGTACAAGCAGTGCAAGGCCTGCCAAGGAGAGTACACCACAGCCATACATCCACCGCCAGTCATCTTCCAATATATCGGCAGGCAGTGAAGACGTACCACAACACACCACGCTGAGGCACA
>ENA-UOJA01000517-UOJA01000517.1-human-gut-metagenome-genome-assembly--contig:-C19-NODE-517-length-37093-cov-10.960284_pt1 | contig 37093 bp, 22 predicted proteins | sample MGYA00242337_ERZ723884 | MGnify/ENA metagenome assembly ERZ723884
TGACGAAAAATCCATTCGCCAGCCGACCACCTCATTTGTGCGGTGTTACCTTAATCAACAGCTCCGGCGCCGGGTGGACATCTCCGAGAAAATCAAGCCTCATGAGTGGGAAAAACTTCCGTGGCGCTGGATTGTCGAACGTACCTTTACTTGGATGAATGCTGCTCGCCGCGTCCGTCACAGCTCAGCCTGTATTTACCAAGACGGAGGATGTTCGAGCGAAATCTTCGTAGCAATTCTTCCCGGCAAGGAACCGGTGGTGGGCACCTGACCCGATGGGAGCCGCCCGCAGCAAAAGGAGCGATGCGCTTTTTTGCTGCATCGCTCCCTGAGAATGTTTCCTTATGCCGTAGCCATATCAGCAGCGCTGATGGCTATCATCCAGTCCATGTTTACTTGGAAAGCACCTCCATGGGGAAGTCGCCGCGGATCAAGCCAGCCTCATAGGCAGCTTTGCGCTCATCGACGATTTGCTGGCCGCCAACGTCCAGGATGGCCTGCACGCAGCGATCATACACCGCGTCAAATTCGGCCGGATCGCAGGTCAGGGCGTTGGTGAGCAGCTCAGCCTGCTTTGCCAGCACCATCTGGTCGTAGTCGGCCTCGGCCTTAATCGCCACGGTGAAGCCGATGGGTGCATAGGAATCCTTGGCCATGTACTCATAGGAACGTGCGACGACATCCTCATAGCCGGTGAAGGTCAAGGCGCTGTACTTGTTGTTCAGCTCATCATTGCCGAAGCTGCTGCCATTGGACAGGAACACCAGGTCGACAGCGGACAGCCACTTCTGGTCGTCGGGCAGGTTGTCATTAGTTACACGGCCAACGGGCAGGCCGTCCTCGTTCAGATGATCATAGTGAACGCCTTCAATGCCATTCTGCAGGTAGAACATGTTTTCAGGCTGAGCCATCCAGTCCATGTACTTCATCGCGGCAACAGCGGTCTCCTTATTCACCCAGCTGGGAATGAAGATGCAGATGCCGTTGGCGGCATAGTTCTCGTGAAGGGTGTAGCCGTCAGGATTCACGAAGGGGTTAACAGGGATCCACTCGGCGTCCTCGCCCACGTTCTTCTTCATCTCATCGCTGTAATCGGGCCAAACCTGCGTGGGACCCTCGATGTAGAAGCCCGCGTAGCCCTGGTTCAGATCGCGGTCGCGGATGTCGCCGTTATCAATGGCGAAATTCTCGGAGATCAGGCCCTCATTGTACAGGGTATTCAGCAGACGATAGGCCTCCTTCGCGCCGGGCATCTGCTCGTGATACAGGGAGTACCAGTCCTCCTTGGTGATCTTGGAGAAGTCCAGGAAGGAATCCACGATCACGGAGGTGGAGAACAGCGGGCTGTTCTCATACAGCTTCATGGCGTAGGGAACCGTCTGCTCGCCGCCCAGCTTGGCTTCCTTGGCCGCGCGCAGATAGGCAACCCACTCCTCGGTGGTGGTAGGCTCCGCCATGTTCAGCTTGTCCAGCCAGTCCTTGCGGATGAACAGACCCAGCTTGGCCACATTGATGCGGCGGGCAGGGATATAATATCTCAGAAAGATCATATCAACGGAGATGGGAACAACCTTTTCAGCCTATCTGCTCGGCATCCGCCTTGAAAAGATGAAGGAATTGCTGGTGAATACGACCATCTCCCAGCGGGATATTGCCGAGCAGGTCGGCATTGGCAGCGAGCAGACCATGTATCGTCTGTTCAAACAGTATATGGGATGCTCCCCCGGCGAGTATCGGAAGCATCCCTCCGCAGACAGTACCATAGCCGCCGAGACGGCGGATGAATATCATGAAAGCGAGGAATAATCACATGGACAACCTGAAGTATCTGGAACATGTCGTGGAGCTTGGAAAGGTCCAGGCTGCAACCACGCCCGAGGAAATGTCCGGCGCGTTTGACGCGTTCAACGGCTTCCTGGGCCTGTATTACGATCTGGCGAAGATGGAGCTGCAAAAGGCCGGGATCGACACGCCGCCTATTCGAAACTTCGCCATTGACAAGGCGCTTGAGCGCATCGACGCCCGCCTGGACTGCGCTGATTTCACCATCCCCGCGCTGATCCGTATGCTGCGCGAGCATCGCGGAACGCGCCTGAATGAGGAGCAGGCACAGAAGATTGAACAGAGTCTGATTCATTTCAAGTATTGGCTGGACGAGCCCGGCGATGTGCACGCCTGCTTCTTCACCGAGAATCATCAAATCCTGTATCACAGCGCCGAATATCTGGTGGGGCAGATGTATCCTGACGTGGTGTTCCCCAACAATGGCATGACCGGCGCTGAGCATCACGCCCATGCCACCGCCTTCCTGCGCCGCTGGCTGAACTGGCGTGAACGCTTCGGCTTCAGCGAATGGCTGACTCAGGGATACTACATGGATGACATGCTGGGTCTGGTCAACCTGATGATCTATGCCGACGAGGCGGATATCCGCACCCGCTGCCGCATGCTGATTGACATGCTGGTGTTTGACCTGGCGGTCAATCATTTTGAAGGGCACTTGCCCACCACCCATGGCCGCGTCTATACCCGCTTTATCATCGAGCCCGACTATGAGGATTGCTCCGCCGTGATGGCGCTGCTGTTTGATAAGGGATACGCCGGCACCATGAGCAACTGCGCCGTGATGTTGGCTGCCAACGGCTATGTTTGTCCCAAGGCTATCCTGGCGGCAGCAGCGGCTCCCACGGGAATCCAAACCAACCGCGAGCGCATGAGCATCGACGTGGCGGACGCCAAGTATTATGGCGTGGATCCCGCCGACTTTGACAACATCATGTTCTTCTGGGGCCAGCAGACATACTCCGACCGCCTGACCATTGAGAACTCGCTGAAGGTGTTCCCCACATGGAACTGGATGACTAACCGTGTCCGCGCCTACTATGAGCGCTACAAGCTGCATGATGAGGCTGGTGCGCCCTGCGTGGATGCGCCCGACTTCACAGCCATGACACAGGTGGACATCTACACACGCCGTACGCCGGACTATATCCTCAGCTGCGCGCAGGATTTCCGCAAGGGCCGCATGGGCTATCAGCAGCATCCCTGGACGGCCTCCCTGGGCGGCAAGGCAGTCATCTTTACAACCAATCCCGCTTCCACCGAGTATTCCAACCGTCCCAACTGCTGGGCCGGCAACCTGACCCTGCCCCGCGCCGTGCAGCATGAAAACGTGCTGCTGTGCCTGTACCGCGTTGAACCCGACTTTGTGGATTACCTCTATTCCCACCTCTACTTCCCCAGGCATGAGATGGACGAGGTGGTGGAGAAGGAGGGCTGGATCTTTGGCCGCAAAGGCGATGGGTATGCGGCGGTGTATTCGCTGCTGCCCGGCTACTGGGAAAAGAAGGATCCCGCCATGTTCAAAGAGCTGTACGCCGAAAGCTGGCAGGAGAAATATGACCGTGCCGACGATTATGAGTACATCGCGCAGGGTCACGCAAACGTGTGGGTCATTGAAATGGGCTCCAAGGCTGAAAACGGCAGCTTTGAGGCGTTCATGGACGGCTTTGCCGGGAAAAAGGTGTGCGGCGACACGCACAACCTGATCTACCAGTCTCCCTCTCAGGGTGAGATCACCTTCGGCTGGAACAGGCCCCTGACCGTCGGGGGAGAAACCATCTGCATCCATGGCTACAAGCGCTATGATAACGAGTTTGCTCAGACGGAATTTGACGCGGGCGCAATCGAGATCAATGCCGGCGGTCATCAGACGATTCTTGACTTTGAAAAGGCCGAGCGCACGGATATTTAAGGCACTACCGCACAATTCGTCGGCAGCGATGGCGATGCCTTTTCTGCCATCTGCTTCTTGCAGAAATCTCGATTTACCTCCAGTAAACCTTCGATTTCTGCAATCGCATCTGACAAAAAATGCATTCGCCATCGCACCAACTCATTTGTGCGGTATTGCCTTAAGGCAACGCCGCACAATTCGGCGGCGCGTCGGGCGATGTCTTTTCCGCCAGCCGACCACCTCATTTGTGCGGTGTTACCTTAATATGCGCTCCGCTGTTTGAGCGACCGGGTATAATTCCCGGTCACAGAAAATGATTGAGGTATTTCCTGTGAGAAAGATGTGCCTGCTCTCGTTTCTCCTTCTCCTGCTGACGCTGCCGTTCCTTGTGCATGGGAGCGCGTCGGCACAGACGGAAACGCTTCGCGTCATGGTCTATGACCGGGAGAACATGCCCGAGGAATATGGCTCCTGCGAGGACAACGCCTGGGTACGCTATATTCAAAGCCGGGTGCTTCGCGAACTGGATATATCCCCGCGTCGCTGGAAACGGTTAACATCCTGGCCGCGAAGGAAAGGGAGCTCCGCATACGAACCATCATGTGCCCGGCTGAGAATTTCGATGAGGAATGGGATCGCTGCGTGGCCGCCTATCTCTCCGCGGGCGGCAGCCGCGCCATTGAAGCCAAGCGTTCCGCCTATCGCGAAAGCATTGCAGAAAAGAAAGGAAATTGACCATGGGATACTATTTTGACGATCGCAACAGCGCTGCCTGGAGCTATGGCGACGATGCCGGGAGAATCATTGATCTGCTTGGAACCCGATTTATGGGGGAAAATCCTGTTACGCCCTTTATCTGGCGCACCTTTGATGAGTCAGGCATTCAGGCGGATCGAAAGGCGCGATATCTGCTGGATTTTGCGCGGCGTTTTCCCGGCGGAGAGAATGGCGAAATTGTCTATGCCGCCGCCGATCTATACTGTCCGCAGGCCAAGAGCTCTGGCTTCGTGGTGGAGTGCGACGGTCCTGTTCAGGTGTGGTTGAATGAGGAAAGGGTGTTCCAGTCCAACGGCAATCAGGAACGCACCCATGAAAAATGCAGGATTGATGTGTCGTTGAGGGCAGGCTACAATCGTTTCGTATGGCGCTGCGAGCGGACGGAGATCGGCTTTGGCTGCGCTTTCGCCAATGCCATGCCGCAGTGGGAGCCCTGTAATTATGTACTGCCCTACAAGGAATATGACGGGGAGGCAGGAATCCTCTACACGGAGCCGGTGGATGAACGGATGCAGATTGACGTGGGCAGCTTCTTTGGCGACTTTATGCCGCCGGAGCTGACCTGGCTTCCCCGCGCGGAGAAAAAGTCCCTTGTCGGGGCAGGCGTATATGCGGCGTGGCTCAAGGGAAGCGTCCGTGTCCCCCTTGCCGCCCATGACGCTGTAACCCTGATCGTGGACGGTAAGCCCGGACGGGTTATCCCCGGAGCACAGCATGATGTTGTGGCCGTCGGCCCCTATCAGGCGGTGGCCGCGCTGGTGAGCGACAGCGACTGGGCTTGGAGGAAGCCTCCTGTGCATATTCATGGAAGGACGACACCTTATCTCATCATGGGCCCGCTGAAAACCGCGGATACTTCAGCCTTCACCGCATGCGCCATGGGACAGCTGGTTGAGGGCGCGGAGGGGACAATCACCTGGCGCACTGGCTTTGACGGCGTTGCTCTGCGTCCCTATGTGGAAAGCAAGCTCTTTGGCCGCTGGACTTATCCGCTGGGCGTTACGCTCTACGGCATGTGGCAGGCGGGGCATTTCCTGAGCCGCGAGGTCATGAACGACTATGTGACAAGCCATGCGGATCAGGTCGTCTCCATCCATGAGTATGCGCTTTATGATCAGGCAAGGTATGGCTTTCCGGGGGTCAATCAGCAAATCTGCTGGCTTGACGCGCTGGACGACTGCGGCTCCTTTGGCTCCATGATGCTGGAATGCGCCAAGCCCGGCGACGCGGCTGTCCGCAAGCTGGCTGATGCCATTGGGGAATATATGCTCCATGAACAGCCCCGCACCTCCGAAGGAGCTTATTGCCGCCGCGACGATACCATCTGGGCGGACGATATGTATATGTCTGGCCCCTTTCTGTGCCGCTATTCGGAGCTGACCGGTAGTATGGAAGGTATGAACGCCTGCGCTAATCAGCTGCTTCAATACAAGGACCTCCTCTTTATGCCCGACAAACAGATCATGTCCCACATGCGCTGTTTGCGAAACGGAAAGAGCAACCGTATCCCCTGGAGCCGAGGCAACGGCTGGGTGCTGTTCACCCTCAGCGAGCTGCTGCAAAAGCTGCCGGTCGGCCATGAGAAGCGGCCTGCATTGCTATTGTTCTTCCGCGAGCTCAGCGCAGGGTACATGAAACTGCAGGATGCCTCCGGATTGTGGCATCAGATTCTTGATGAACCCGGTACCTATCTGGAGTCCTCGGCGACGGCCATGTTCATCTGCGCCTTCTCCCGCGGCCTGCGTAACGGCTGGTATGATGTGGCGGTGCTGGATGAGGTACGCAGCGCCGTCGAGCGTGCCTGGAAGGGCTTGTGCGAGCAGGCGATTGACCGGGACGGCAACCTGTACGGCGTGTGCCGCGGATCAGGTTTCTCCTTCTCCCGCGCCTATTATCGCACGCTGATGTGGAACTTCAACGATACGCATGGCATTGGTATTGTCATGCTGGCAGGCGTTGAGTACCTGAAGCTGACGACGAAGGCTTACGGAGCTGTCAGCCTATAAAAAACTGCATAGAGAATCCGCCTCAGCGCTATCGGCAATGCTGCGTCATCACGAAAAATGCCGCTGCTGTACTTCTGCCAGCAGCGGCGTTTTTCGTGCAGGGAATGAGGTTTGCCGAATTTCCTGTCGCTCTCCGCAGAGAGCGAAACTCCCCATCGGAGAGTGCACGAGCCCGACCAACGGGAGGGATACCACCGTCTGCTTGCAGGTGGTGAGTAAGTGCGCCCTTGCCAGGGAGAGGGCTTGACAAAGCCTCTTTTGGAATGTGATTTGTCAAGGGTAGATTTAGGGTAACACCGCACAATGAGGCAGTCGGCTGACGAATGGATTTTTCGTCAGATGCAAATGCAAATTTCGAAGGTTTACTGGATGTAAATCGAGAAATTTGCATGCCGCAGATGGCGGAAAAGACATCGCCAACGCTGCCGACGAATTGTGCGGTAGTGCCTTCCATTCATTACAGGCAACACAAATAAAGGGAGCGCCATACGAGCGCCTCCAACAGTAGGCAAAACAAACGACACTACTAATCAGTAAGTATTTTGTTTCTGATTCAACTATACCATATGGACAAGAATTTGTCAATATAGGGCGTTCACGTCGTATTTGTTTACGTGAATATTTTTGTGTGAAAGTCACGTAAAATTACGACAAATTGTGTTGACAACGGACAGAAACGATGATATAATGCAGTTAGCTCAATTGGTCAGTATTCGACCGGATTTTGCATGTTTGTTCGATTCTGTCGATACCGAGCCAAAAAAAGAGACATGCGAGAAATCGCAAAAAACAAAGAAAGAGGTGCTTCTGTAATGAAGAAACTCGTTGCTCTGCTGCTGTCTGTCATGATGTGCTTTGCGTGCGTCAGTGCGCTGGCCGATACGTATGTGTCCTGGTACACCTACGGCGACGTGTACCTTTCCTCCGTGCGTTCCGAAATGGAAGCTGATTTCGCCAAGCTGAACCTGACGATCAACGGCTCCGACGCCAACGGCAACCAGCAGGTACAGTCCGACTTCATCAGCACGGCTCTGATGAACAACGACTGCGAAGCTATTGTGGTGAACCTCGTTGAATCCGGCGCCATCAGCACGGCGCAGACCATCATGAACCAGATTCAGGCTGCGGGCATCCCCACCGTTTGGTTCAACCGTCCTGTCTCTACCAACAACGAAGAAGCCGCCAACCTGTTTCTGAACAACCCCGCTTCCGCGTTCGTCGGCACCAACTTTGAAGACGCCGGCGTTATGCAGGGCGAGCTGATTGGTCAGTATCTGGTTGAGCATTACAACGACATCGACCTCAACGGCGACGGCAAGATTTCCTACATCATGTTCAAGGGCGACGAAGCTAACCAGGAAGCTATCGCTCGTACCGCGCTGGCTGTGGAATACGCCAACAAGGCGCTGGTTGCCGCGGGCAAGCCGGAGATTGAGTTCTACGACGCCTCCAACGCCAACAAGTACCTCGTTGACCCCAACGGCAGCTGGTCCAACGTTTTCTCCTCTGAGCAGATGCAGACCGTCCTGTCCATGTACAACGAAGGCAACGGCAACATGGTCGAGCTGGTTATCTGCAACAACGACGACATGGCGTATGGCGCTGTGATGGCTCTGCAGAACGCTGGCTACAACCACGGCGAAGGCACCACCGCGATCCCCGTGTTCGGCGTGGACGCGACCGACGTTGCGAAGGATCTGATCAACAACGGCTACATGGTCGGCACCATCAAGCAGGACAACGTTGGTATGGCGGACGCTGTTGCGACCATCACCGCGAACCTGATTGCCGGCAAGGAAAACAAGTTCGAGGGTCTGAACGAGAACTACGTTATCGTTGACAACTGGTTCGTGCAGATTCCCTACGCTGTGTACACTGGCGAGTAATTCTTCCCTGAGCACTTCGGGCGGAGAGAACCGAATGGTTCTCTCCGTCTTTCACTGCTGACCAACATATGGCAAGCAGCATTCGACTTGCTCTCCGGCAGGTCGGTACCCACGGTATCATCCGCCGCTTTACAATCGTTTGTTCTCGTTGAATTCCAGGAAAGGAAAAGACAAACATGCAAAAAGACGATGTTTTGCTGCGCATGGAAGGCATCTGCAAGTCCTTCCCCGGCGTCAAAGCGCTTGACGATGCACAGCTGACCGTCCGTCCCGGTACCGTCCATGCACTCATGGGCGAAAACGGCGCCGGTAAATCCACGCTGATGAAGTGCCTTTTCGGCATTTACAGCAAGGATGCGGGCACAATCTGGTTCGACGGCAAAGAGGTTAACTTCAAGTCTTCCCGCGATGCGCTGGACAACGGCGTCGCCATGGTGCATCAGGAGCTGAATCAGGCGCTGAAGCGTAGCGTGATGGACAACATTTGGCTCGGGCGCTATCCGCGAATCAAGCTCGGCGGCGCTAAGATGCCCTTCGTTTCCGACAAGGCCGAATACGACATGACCATGGAGGTCTTTAAGGATCTGAATTTTGAGAAATTCGGCATCAACATCAACCCGCGTACCATCATGTCCACCATGCCCGTTTCGCGCCGTCAGATGGTGGAAATTGCAAAAGCTGTTTCCTTCAACTCCAAGATTATTGTGCTGGACGAGCCGACCTCTTCCCTGACCGAGGCGGAGGTTGAGGTGCTCTTCTCCATCATCAATATGCTCAAGGCACGCGGCGTAGGCATCGTTTATATCTCCCACAAGATGAAGGAAATCTGGCGCATTGCCGACGACGTGACCGTTATGCGCGACGGACGCTGGATTACCACCCGCCACAAGACCGAATACGGCACGGACGACGATTCCTTCCGCGCAGAGGTCATTCGGAACATGTGCGGTCGCGAGCTGAGCGCAGCCTATCCGCCCAAGGATAACATCGTCCACGACGATCCGATGATCGTGGTGGAGGGCTTGACCGCCAAATACAATCAGCTGCGCGACGCCAGCTTCACGCTCCACAAGGGCGAGATCCTGGGCGTAGCGGGTTTGGATGGCTCCGGCCGTACCGAGCTGCTGGAAACCCTTTTCGGCTATCGCACCCGTCAAAGCGGCACCATCAAGAAGTTCAACTTCGGCTTCCGCGCCGCGCAGGGCGGTACGCCTGAAGACTACAGCATGGAAGTACACGACATCAATGGCACGCAGGTGGGCGAGGAAATTTCCAACTTGTCACCCAACAGCGCCATCAAGCAGGGCTTTGCGCTGGTCACCGAGGAACGCCGCGCAACTGGCATTTTCGGCATCCTTGACATCCGCGCAAACACCGTCATCGCCAACCTGAAGAACTACAAGCTGGGGAAATTCCCGCTGCTCAGCGACGCAAAAATGGCTCGGGATACGGATCGCATGATTGAAGCGATGCACATCAAAACGCCCAGTCAGCGTCAGCAGATTAAGAATCTGTCCGGCGGCAATCAGCAGAAGGTCATTTTCGGTCGCTGGATGCTGACCAATCCTGACGTTCTGCTGCTGGATGACCCGACCCGCGGTATCGACGTGGGCGCCAAGTACGAGATCTATGAGCTGATTCAGTCCCTCGCCAAGCAGGGCAAGAGCATCATCATGGTCTCTTCCGAAATGCCTGAACTCCTGGGCACTTGCAACCGTATTCTCGTGATGAGCGCCGGTCAGATTGCCGGCGAATACGTCCCGACAGGCGACGGTAAGGTCGATCAGGAAAAGATACTCGAACTGGCTGCAAAGAACTTGTAAGGAGGTTGCCTGAACATGTCGAATGTTGCAACAAAGGCAAAAAAGCCGAATCTCTCCGTGAAGAGCGTCCTGAACTGGATTCTCGATCACGCCATGATTATTGTCATCGTGCTGCTGGCGCTGTATGTCCAGACGCAGCGTGACGCCTTCCTCAAGCCCGCTTCCCTCATCAACATCATCTCCCTGACCGCCGCCCGTCTGCCGATGGCGCTGGGCGTTGCCGGCTGTATCATTCTGGCCGGTACGGACTTGACCGGCGGCCGCGTGGCTGGCTTGACCGCTTTCGTGGCGGCCATCCTGCTCCAGCGTGCGGACGTTGCCAATCGCGTGCTGGCAGGCGGAGCCCCTGCCAACATCGTGCTGGTGCTGCTGCTCGTTATGCTCATCGGCGCATGTGTTGGTCTGATCAACGGCTTCGTCATGGCGAAATTCAAGGTTCACCCCTACATCATCACGTTGGCCATGCAGATGATCGTCTACGGTATCTACCTGACGGTTTCCAACTCGGTGCAGGTCGGTTCCTTCGACGCCAGCTACACCACCAGCTTCGTCACCAAGCCCCTGTTCCAAATTCAAACCGGCGTTCGCCCCAACGGCACTGCCATCTTCACCGTGGTTCCCATGTATGTGCTGCTGGCGCTGATCGTGACCGCGCTGATGTGGGTCGTCTGGAACAAGACCGCTTTCGGCAAAAACATGTTTGCCGTCGGTTCTAACGAGGAAGCAGCCCGCGTTTCCGGCGTGAACGTTATGATGACCATCATCGGCGTTTTCATGGTCGCTGGCGCTCTGTACGGCTATACTGGCTTCATCGAAGCTGCCCGTATGGGTTCCTCCACTGCGACGCTGGGTCTGAACTACGAAGCCGACGCCATTTCCGCAGCCGTTATCGGCGGCGTATCGTTCGTCGGCGGCACCGGCAGAATCTCCGGCGTTGTCCTTGGCGTGTTCATGATGCAGCTGATTATCGCCGGCATGACCTTCCTGGGCATCTCCGGCAACGTTACCTACATCGTAAAGGGCGCGGTTATCCTGTTCGCTGTTATTCTGGATATGCGCAAGTACATGACCAGAAAGTAACGGTTTCACGGTGCAATGGGGCAGAGTCCCTTGTGCCATCAGCTTTCAAACATGCTTCGCAGAGGCTCTGTACTTCATGCACGGAGCCTCTTGCTCTATCGTTATGGAAGGAGGAGCGAAAACAATGGAGGAAAACAAGAAACAGCCGCAATCGACAAGCGAGCAGCAGACGGAATCGTCAGACCCCAAAGCGCCGCGCCGTGGCCGCAATTGGATCACTGATATGTACGACAAGGTGAACCTATCGGTCGATACGCTCAATTACATTGCGCTCGGTCTGTTGATTTTCATCTTTGCTGTTATCTTCATTGCTTCCCGGCACTAACGCCGAATCCCCTGCCTTCACCCCCTCCCCTGCGCCTCCTGAAGCGGACACTGGAAAAAGCAAGCCAGTTTCCCATCAGGGGGCGCATTTTTTTCACGTCGGAGCATACGGTTTCCCGACGAAAAGACGCAAGCAGATGGCGCAGGAGAGCATGGGACGCGCATCACTTCGCCAAGGAAGAGGGTTCATCGCATCCGCAAACGCGACGAGCGCTGCAAGCTCTTGTTTGCTTGCAGCGCTCTTGTTTTGCAGCTTCCTCAGCTTTCCGTGAAGTGCCAAAGAAAAAAGGGGTTGTCTCACTAAAAAGAGGCAACTCCTTTTTGGTACAAAAAAAGCATTCGGACTATGAAAATCCGAATGCCTGCGGTAGAATGTAACTACCATGAAAAGAAACATGCCGCAGACAGATTATACAGCAATGACGAATGGATTTCAACTGGTCATGCCGCTGGACTGCGAAGTAAACATTGAGAAGAATGCACCGGTGAGACTGCTCAACGCCGTCATGGAAAGGATGGATTACAGCAAACTGTATGCGGCGTACTCCCGACTTGGGAGAATCGAGTATTCACCGAAGATTCTGCTGAAAATCATGGTGTATGGGTATATGCGCAAGCAGATATCCAGCCGTGCGCTTGAAGCATGCTGCCGAGAAAACCTGCACTTCATCTATTTGCTTGAGGGGCAGCGTGCGCCGGATCACAACACCATCAACCGATTCAGAAAGAATATTCTAACACAGGAAGCCGGGCAGGATATTCTGTGTCAGCTTGTTGTTTTGCTGCACGAAAGAGGACTGCTCAGCCTTGAAGCGGCTTTCATAGATGGCACAAAGATTGAAGCAAATGCGAACAAGTACAGCTTTGTCTGGAAGAAAGCAACGGCCCAAAAGACAGAAAAGCTGCTGAAGAAAATTCATGATGAGCTGCCTGCAAAGCTGAAAGAGGTAGGTATCCGCTTTCATGTTCCGGAAAAGATTGCTGTCCGACAATTGAAGAAGCTTTGGAAAAGAATCCATGCGCGAATCAAAGCGGATGGAATCGAGCTTGTTTCAGGAAAAGGCAAAAGAAAAACGCGGCTGCAGAGACTGAGCGAATGGGGAGATCAATGTCTTGCCAAACTCAAGCAATACACAAATGATATTCACATCTGCGGAAATCGGAATAGCTTCAGCAAAACGGACCATGACGCAACCTTTATGCACATGAAAGAGGACTACATGAGAAACGGGCAGCTCAAGCCTGGATACAATGTCAATGTGGCAACATGCAGCGATTTTATCATCGGGAGCTACATTTCTTCTGACAGAAATGACGTGCATATAAGCCTTCAAATACCGTGCTCTTCCTACTAGGGAGCACGGTTTATTTTTTCCATAAGATAATAACACAAGACTCATTTCGCATGTACAATCTGGTATTTTCGGGTGTTTTCTGGAGAAACCTTTCAAGCTCAAAAATGGCACTGAAAATCCGTAATAATTGTTATCTTCAAAAATGCATTCAGTGCAAGGGTTTCGTAGCATGAGTTTACTAATGATAAACAATATGTCATTAAATACTGCACAAACCTGCTAACAAAAGCGGACGTCGTGGGAAAATGGCCTACCGCCAAAATTAGAAGCTGCTAACACTCTGCTAACACGAACAGGGTAAAACAGGCGGTTTTTGGAGGAAATGCGAACATCCGAAAATGGTGGAAAACGTTGATATTTGGGCATTTGAAGGCACTCGGAGGCACTCAAAGGCGAACGTTTTTTCGCTCTCCTAAGCGGAACGTCGCGCGTTCGAATCGCGCCGGGATCGCCAAAAAAGCCCGTTTTTGAAGCAAAAAGCTGCTAACAGCAGCCTGCTAACAAAAGCGGGCGCTTTTCTTTTTCTGCGAGGCCGTTTTGCAAACAGAATCAGGGATCCTGTTTGCAGGCTGCCAACATTTTTGCCTGATTTCTAACGGCGCTCCCTTGTGTTGGCACACGAAATTGCAAACAATGGCGGATGATCCAGCTAAAAAATGTAGTGGATTTGAAAATCCATGCAGTTCTGTGTTGAACTTCTACTATATTTTAGAGGCCTATGCCGCATATATATGTACAAGATATGATTAATTATTAACATGTGAAATCAGGGAAAAGGCCTGATATGCGGGTGTGCTTGCCAACGGAACGGGTCACCCGATTAGCTGAAAGATATACCTGACGTTGGCAAAGCTAACAGCTGCCGTTTTTGTTTGCTTTTTGAAAAATAGAGCTTTGCCAGAAAAGGCAGGAAACAAAAAAGGGAAATTTCGAGTTCACAAAAATAATCATTGCTTATTTAAAGAATACATGCTATAATAAAAAGAAATCAGTATGACCGCAGATTAGTCCATCATCCATCCACCGATAGATGATAGCAAAGAGTGAAAGGGTGTAGCCTATGATTATCAGCTACAAAAAGCTTTGGAAACTTCTAATCGATAAAGACATGAAAAAGCAAGATCTGCAGGCAGCTGCTCATCTGAGTTCTTCAACTATCGCGAAGTTAACACACAGTGAAAACGTCAGTACTGCCATTCTTCTTAAGATTTGCTCCGCGTTAAATTGCGATGTGGCTGACATTATGGAAGTGGTTCCCTCTGAGGGAACACAAGCCGAAAACTAATTGGAGGGCTTAAGTCATGGCAGAATTTGCTCCCGGCATGCGTGTGCTCATCCGTGACGAAGAATGGATGATCCGCAAGTGCGATCCTAATAGTTTCAACACCTACACACTGCAATGTGTCGGGGTGTCTCCTTTGGTGCGGGATAAAACCGCTTATTTTCTGAGCGATCTAGAAAAGATTACGGTGATCGACCCCGCGAAAACCACGCTGGTGCCGGACGGATCTGCCCGGTTTACTCGGTCGCGCCTTTTCCTGGAAAGCCTGTGGCGGCAGAAGATCCCGACCGATGCGAAGCTGCACATCGGCCATCACGCCGTCATGGACGTGATGCCTTATCAGCTGGAGCCCGCCGCTATGAGCCTCTCCCGTCCCCGTCAGCGTATCTTGATGGCGGACGGTGTCGGTCTTGGTAAAACGCTGGAAGCCGGTATTCTGATTAGTGAGCTGATCGCTCGTGGAAAGGGCCGTCGTATTCTCGTTGTGACCGTCAAGAGCATGATGGCCCAGTTCCAGAAGGAAATGTGGGAGCGTTTTTCCATTCCACTGATCAGCTTGGATTCCGCTAAGTTCCAGCGCATCCGCCGGGATCTGCCCAGCAACCATAACCCGTTCCACTACTATGACAAGACCATCGTTTCCATTGATACGATCAAGCGGGACAGCGAATACCGGGTACATCTGGAGAATGCCCGGTGGGATATTATTGTCATCGATGAAGCACATAATGTTGCCAAGCGCGGCAACAGCAGTTCCCAGCGTGCCCGTCTGGCAGAGCTGCTTTCCAGCCGGAGCGACACGCTGATTATGTTGTCCGCCACCCCTCACGATGGCAGCGCCCGTTCCTTCGCTTCTCTGATGAACATGCTTGATCCTACTGCCATTCCTGATCCGGATAACTACACTGAGCAGGACATCAAGGATAACGGGGACGACATCAAAGGCCTGTTTGTCCGTCGCTTCAAGAAAGATATTCAGGATCAGGCAAAGGGTGGCTTTAAAGAACGGCATATTGGCGAGGTGCCCTGCACCGCCACCGCAAAGGAAGAAGCGGCGCTTGAGGCATTCATCACCTATGAATCCATGCTGCCCAAGACAGAAAACGGCAGGCTCCGCGATATGACCTTCAAGAAGGCAATGTTCTCCAGCCCTGCCGCGTGTCTGAAATCTGTGCAGGGCCGCATGAGCCGTCTCGAAAAGGAAGGCTCTGATGATGCAATGAAAGAGCGCCGTGCGCTCTCTGTGCTGGAACATGCGCTGAAGGAAATTGGCCCGCAGGACTTCTCCCGGTATCAGGAGCTGCTGAAGCTTCTGCGTGACCCGGCCTATACATGGAACTACCGCGCTGCCGATGACAGGCTGGTCATCTTTACAGAGCGCATCGATACCATGAAGTGGCTTTCAGAACACCTCCAGCAGGATCTGCGGCTTCCTGCCAATGCCATTCAGACGCTGCATGGCGGCATGAGCGATATTGATCAGCAGAAGATCGTCGAGGAATTCGGTCGGGACGAGGCACCTGTCCGTATCCTCGTCGCCAGCGACGTAGCTTCCGAAGGCATCAACCTGCACTACCTCAGCCACAGGATGATCCATTTTGATATTCCGTGGTCTCTGATGGTTTTCCAGCAGCGGAATGGCCGTGTCGACCGCTATGGTCAGAAGGTATCGCCGGATATCTGCTATATGGTCACCCGCTCCACCAATGAGGAGATTCGGGGCGACATGCGTATCCTGCAGGTGCTGATTCGCAAGGAGGCAGAAGCTAATAAGAACATCGGCGATGTTGGCGCACTGATGAACCTGTATGATCGGGATGCGGAAGAGCAGCTGACCTACCATGCCATGGAGGAAAGCAGCGCTGAGGAATTCGAAGAAGAACTGACCATAACAGAAGATGCGTCCCTCGAAGACCTGTTTGCCGATCTGTGGGGCGACAGCCCAGCGGAGCCTTCCGCGCCTGCCGCAGCAAAACCTTCCGCACCAGAAACCGTGGAGGATCGTACCCTGATGTCCGACAAGGACTTCCTGGAAGGCACAGTTCGCCTGCTTGCGGAAACGCATCCTTACAAAGTTATGCCGCTGCATGACGCGGAGGGACTGGAGATCCGCTGGACACAGGATATGCAGCGCCGGTTCCGCAACGTGCTGCCACCGGAAGCTGCGCCTGCCATCGACGAATGGCTTTATGTTTCCCCTGACAAAAACTTCGTAGCGAAGGAAAACCGCAAGAGCCTGCAAAACGCGCTGGAAGAGGACAGCTGGCCCAAGGTGCATTACCTGTGGCGGCAGCATCCCATCATGCAGTGGGCTGGTGACAAGGCAAGCCAGTTCTTTGGTCGTCAGGAAGCTCCGCTTGTCGGTATTCCCACGTTTGAAAAGGGCGAGGTCATTTTCTGCATGGCGGGCTCCATCCCCAACAGGCGGTCCGCGCCGCTGGTGGATGAATGGTTCGGGCTGCGCTTTGTGAACGGACATTTTGACAGGCGGCTGAGCATGGAAGAGCTTCTTTCCAGAACGCAGTTTGACCGCGGCGACCGTCCGAATGCCGGAATGCTGACGGAAGAGGACGTGCAGACGGTATCTGCGCTGCGCTCGGAAGCTGTAGCGCAGGCAAGGCGCGTGATGGCAGAGGCCGCGCAGGCCTACACGAAAGGGCCGTATGAAAAGATCTATCCCGAATTGGATAAGCTGGAAAAGCTGAAGGCACGGCATGAAGCCCACCTGGAAGAAAAGTATGAGCAGCTTTCCTTCTTCGGCAAGCAGAAACAAAAGGACGCTGAACAGCGCCATATCGATCAGATATTCAAAGCCTTCTTTGAATGGGTTCGGGACAGCATGGACATCGAGGCTGACCATCCCTACATCCGCATCGCAGCCGTCTTCATGGGGGTGAACGCATGAGCATGGATCTGACCGGCATCAGGAACCGGAACGAATACTATACCAACCACTACTTTGCCTCCATCTTCGAGGAGAATGCTGCGGATACCATCCGCGCATGGCGCGAGGCAGCGCAGGAAACCGATCAGCGGACGCCTTGGGCTTTGCTGCGCGATGCGGGCAAGCGGTATTTTCTGACCCGTGGCAGGCAGGAGCGTCGGCGCGGAGAAACCGCCTATACCGAGGCTGTTTCGGAGATCGCCCGAGATCTACTGGGTGCTCTGGGCTATGATGCGGTTTCCGCAAAGCCTGAACTGGAAGAAATCCCAAATGTCGGCAAAGTGCCTGTAGCGCTGGAGATAAGCAAGGACAATGGAGCACCTCTGCTCTGGACGATCTTGACTACGCCTACGGACAGCGCTGATCTGGTCATCGCCAATGACGATGAAACCGATGCCTCCGATATCCTGGGCTATGTGCCCATGACTGCTGATTTGCGGTCTGACCTTGTGACGCCTTTCGCCGAAGAGCAGCTTCTTCGCCAGCCTATGGAGGAACTGCTTGGGCGTCTGCTGTATGACTTGGACGAAAGCCCCCGCTGGATCATCCTCATCAGCGAAAACCAGATCGCCCTGATCGACCGGAATAAGTGGAACGAGAAGCGCTTCCTGGTCTTCGATCTGGACGACATCTTTGGCCGCAATGAAGAGAGCACTCTGCAAGCTATGGCTGTGCTGCTGCACAGGGATTCTCTCTGCCCGAAGGACGGCGGGAGCTTGCTGGATGTGCTGGACGACAACAGCCACAAGCACGCTTCCGGTGTGTCACGGGACCTGAAGTATGCACTGCGCCAGTGCATCGAAATCCTGGGCAATGAAGTTGTGTATGATATGAAGGAACGGCAGAAGGTGCAGGTCTATGACCGCAATCTGGCGGAAGACCTGACTTTGCAGTGCCTGCGGTACATGTACCGCATCCTGTTCATGCTCTTTATCGAGGCCAAGCCAGAGCTGGGCTACGCGCCTATGAAGGCGCAGACCTACGAATCTGGCTACTCCTTTGAGAGCCTGCGGGAGATCTGCGAACAGGCCCAGGGCGACGGCGAGATCAACGAGGACGGCAACTTCCTGAAGGAGAGCCTGGACAAGCTGTTTGGACTTGTCTACTCCGGCTTCCCGACCAAGGTGGAGGCCCCTGCGGACAGCGAGTCCCTGCAGGGTGTGTTTGCCATTGAGCCGCTGAAAGCTCATATTTTCGACCCGGAACGCACGGCGCTGATCGAAAAGGCGCACCTGCGCAACGGCAAGCTCCTGCAGATCATCAACCTGATGAGCCTCTCCCGGGGCGGCAGGGGCCAGCGCCGGGGCCGCATCAGCTATTCGAACCTCGGCGTCAACCAGCTGGGCGCGGTGTACGAGGCGCTGCTCAGCTACCGTGGCTTCTTCGCGGAGGAAGACCTGTACGAGGTCAAACGCGCCGGGGACAAGGTGGACGAGCTGGACGTTGGCTACTTCATTCCCCTACGGGATCTGGATCAGTACACCGAGGACGAGCGCGTCCGAAACGACGACGGCACCCTGCGCGTCCATCCCAAGGGCGAATTCATCTACCGTCTGGCGGGCCGGGAGCGGGAGAAGTCTGCCTCCTACTACACGCCGGAGGTGCTGACCCGCTGCCTGGTGAAGTATGCCCTGAAGGAACTGCTGGAGGACAAATCCGCCGACGATATTCTGGAGCTCACCATCTGCGAGCCCGCCATGGGCAGCGCGGCCTTCCTGAACGAGGCCGTGTCCCAGCTTGCCGAGGCCTACCTGGAGCGCAAGCAGAAGAAGACCGGCGTCAGCATTCCCCATGAGCAGCGCCAGCAGGAACTGCAGAAGGTGAAGATGCTGATCGCCGACCGCAACGTGTACGGCATCGACCTGAACCCCACCGCCGTGGAGCTGGCGGAGGTCTCCCTGTGGCTGAACACCATCTATCAGGGCGGCTATGTGCCGTGGTTCCGGACACAGATCGTGAACGGCAACAGCCTGATCGGCGCGCGGCGGCAGTGCTATACCCTGAGTCAGGCGCAGGCGGAGGGCCCTGGGGCCTGGTATAACAGCGCTCCGGAGCGGGTGGCCCCCGGCATGAACCGGAGTCTGCGCAAGCAGCAGGTGTATCACTTCCTGCTGGGCGATCCCGGCATGTGTGCCTACACTGACAAGGTAATCAAGGGCCTGGAACCGGAGAAGATCGCCGCCATCAAGAAATGGAATAAGAACTTCACCAAACCGCTCACTGACAGTGAGGCGGACGATGTGCTGCGCCTGTGCAACCAGATCGACGCCCTGTGGGACGCACACACGCAGCTGCGCGCCGAGATCAAAGACAAGACCACTGATCCTCTGTCCGTGTGGGGGCAGGCGCAGGACGAGGAGCACCAGCCCACCACCATCCGGGACAAGGACCGCATCTATGACAGCCTGTACCTCAGCAAGGGCGGTAGCAACGCCAGCCCTTATGCGCGTCTCAAGGCGGTTATGGATTACTGGTGTGCCCTGTGGTTCTGGCCGATTGACAAAGCTGATGAACTGCCAAGTCGTATGGAATTCCTCTTTGATGTCCAGATGCTACTGGGTCTTGATGTGGTTAGTACAAGGGGCGATAAGAAAAACGCCGATCAGATCTCCGTGTTCGATGATTTTGATCTTGACCCTTATGCCCGGGAGCTCTCCGACCGCTACGGCAAATACGGCGCGGTAAACCTGGATCAGCTCAGGGCGGGTTTCCCGCGACTGCGCATCGCCAATGAGGTGGCGGAGCAGCAACGGTTCTTCCACTGGGAGTTGGAATTCTCCGATGTGTTTGAGAGCCGGGGCGGGTTTGATCTGGTAATCGGAAATCCGCCGTGGATTAAGCTGGAGTGGCGGGAACAAGATGTACTCGCAGATAAGAATCCCGAGTTCGCCATTCATACCTATAACGCTACTGAAATCACAAGAGAACGAGAAAAAGCCCTTTCAGATTTGCAAACAAGAGATATCTACTTTTCTGAATACGTTCAAGTGGATGGACAGAAGGCATTTTATAATTCTGTTCAAAACTATAATGTGTTGCGTGGGCAGCAATCTGATCTGTACAGATGCTTCCTGCCGCAAGCATGGTATGCTGTTTGCAGTAACGGGGTCAGTGCCTTTATCCATCCGAATACCATATATGGCGATAGTAAAGGATATCCCCTACGAGAAGCTCTTTATCCTCGCTTGCGTAAGAATTTCAGATTCATAAATGAACTTCGTCTTTTTAGTGATGTTCATCATGAAACGAAATTTGGTCTCAATATTTATGGAAAAGTAGGCCGTCCTCACTTCGATTTGATTTGTCAACTTTATGACCCTTCTACGATTGAATCATGCTACGATTCGAGTAGTGCAGGGAAAAAGAATGAGGTTAAGCAGAACGGTTGGACAGTTAGTGGTTATCCAGATCGTGTTATTCATGTAACAGAAAAGAGGCTCAGATTATTTGCCAAGTTGTTAGAAGACAATGATAGATGGATGGAGCCGCGATTGCCCGATATTTATTCTACTGAATTAATTGATGTGTTGGATAAGTTTTCTTCGTACACAAGGAAACTTGGTAATATAAGAGAAGACGTCTTCACTTCAGTTTGCTGGGACGAAACAAATGATCAAAACAATAATTATATTGCTGCAACAAAACATGGGAAAGAGTATATTGCTGCATTCCCACAGGAAATAGGAGATTCTATTTACTCAGCCCCTAATATCGGTAGTTTGAATCCGTATGGTACATGTACGCGAGAATTATATCGAGTTAATAGTGATTATGATCGAGTTGATCTCACAAGTATTCCCGAAGATTATTTAATCCGTTGCAAGTATCATCCCGGTATGCCAATGGATAAGTATCATGCAGGGCTCCCAGATAGTCCATGGGGAAAAGTAACAGATTTTTACCGCATAGTAAGTCGTGAGTTCGTCGGGTGCGATGCTGAGCGCACATTGACATGTGCTATCGCACCACGTGCGATAGCACATGTCAATGCTGTTTTTTCGGCATACCTCAAAAACAGCATGGACATGGTCTGCCTCGCAGGATGCGAGGCAAGTATACCGTATGATTTCTTCGTGAAATGCATTGGAAAACGCCATATCAATTACAGCACCTACATGCTGTTCCCGCTTCTTGAAGGGAAAAGCAATCTGCGCATTGCCTCAAGAGCGTTGATTATGAACTGTTTGACAGTCTACTTCAAAGATTTATGGCAGGAATGCTGGCAGGATGCTTTCTCTTCTGATGGTTGGTCAAAGCAAGACCCCCGCCTCCGCCCGAGCCGCTTCACCGCTCTGACTCCTGAATGGACCTGGGACACCCCCCTGCGCACCGACTACGAACGCCGCCAGGCGCTGGTGGAAATCGACGTGCTCACCGCCATGGCCCTGGGCATGACCCTGGATCAGCTGAAAACCATCTACCGTATCCAGTTCCCCGTGCTCCAGCAGTACGAGGCCGACACCTGGTACGACGCCAATGGCCGCATCGTCTTCACCAACAACCGCGGCCTCACCGGCGTGGGTTTTGATCGCAAGGAATGGGAAAACGGCATCAAGGGCGCTCCCACCGGAAAGAAGTTCTACCGCACCATCACCGACGACACCCAGCCCGGTGGGCCCGTGCAGCGGACGATTGAGTATGTCGCGCCGTTTGATAAGTGTGACAGGGAGAAGGACTATGAGACGGCGTGGGCATTTTTCAGCCAAAGACAGAACTAATGGAGGATTGAAATGAGTGTTTTTTCAGCACAAAGCTCTCTCCGTCAAGTAGAGAATGACATAAAGCGCGAGGAGAAGAAAAAAAGCGATGCCGAATCGAAAATCGCACGGCTGAGCAAACAAATCTCTGATAAAGAGGCCGAGATCAGCAAAACCACAAGCGCTTCATCACGACAGTCCAAGCAAAATCAGATCAGGTCATGGACATCTGATCTGAATCGAGCAAGAAATGATGCCGCTGATACTGGTGTAAAGCTTGCAAAGCTGTATGAAAAACGGCGTAAAGCAGAGCAGACTTTGCGAGAAGAGCAGCAGAAAGAAAGCGACAAAGGGACTAAACGGATGCAACGCACAATAGATGAATTGACAGAACGGCTGGAGAGTCGTACTGCAGTACGGGAGCCAAATATGATCATGCAGTGTGTTCGCCCGCTTATTGAACGGTATTCTGATGCCTTACCCTTGTTTGACAGCGCAGCTGAGAACTATGAGCAGGGTAACGGTGATCGGAATGCACTGGATGATATACGGCTTTGCTTCGAAAAGGTTTTGCAGGCATTATTCTCTAATGATAAGAGTCTAGAAAACCAAATGCCTGTAATAGGCGGCCTTTTGAAAGGTGCTGATGTGTCTGCTGAGTTCAGAAACCTGCTGAATAAAGCCATTGATTATTATAGCAAGTATCAGAACAACCATGTAAAGCACGACGATACTATTAACCCGCACGAGGTCAGCTTCGTTATTGAGTTTACCTGCATCCTGATGAAGCAGATGATTGAGCAGTTTGGTCAAGGGAATGATAACCTTGATGACGAAGCAGATGAGATTGATGACACCAATCCGGATCAGGCTGAAATTGACCGTTTACTGAACTGATATGATGGAGGAATGGGTATGGCAGATAATAATATGATTCCGGAAAATGGTGGAACAGAAAACCGGATTGTTCCCCGTGAAAATGCCCTCCTCGACATCTTCACGGATGAGAACCTCCATTGTCATAACCTGCGTGAGATGAACACCGCTCTAATGCGATGCTTTAATGCGCTGCAAACTGAGGTACAGTCTGACGCAAGCCTTCTGAACCAAGTTACTCCCAAGTTGCTGAAAACCATAGGGCTTTTTCTCAGAGGTGAAGAAATCCGTCATGCAGAAGGAACACTCGTAGCTGATTTGGACGCTTTGTCAAAAGAAATACTACAAAAAATCAAAAAGGGTGTTTATGAGATCGCAGAATCAAAGCAGATCGACGGAAATCTTCGGGCGGCTGTAGTCGACAAGAAGGGAAAGATCATCAAGCAGATTACTTTGAAGCACGCTGCTGGAAATAAGATTGTCGCTGGCGATTTGAATACACTTGCTGTCCAAGCTGCGCTCCGACAGATTACCCAGCAGCTGGAGTGCATTGATGCCGGAGTTCAATATCTTATTACTTTGAAAAGGCGTGGCGATTTTCAGACCCCGTATTTTGATGCTGTTCGGAAAATCATCGAAGCTCGTAATGCTGTCAATGCGGATGAGCGTAATGAACGCATTCAGAAAGCAATTGATGATCTGAACCACGGTCTGAATGGCCTTTATGGTGATCTGGATGATTGTATCAAAACGCTGAAGGACAGATGGATTCCTATTGCGTCAAAAAGAAACCTGGACTACATCGCGGAAGACATGGTCTATATACCGCAATACGTAGCCTTGCTATCCTATCTGTATAACTATCATGGCAAGCAAGAATTGGCGAGGGAAGCAATCAGATATTACCGTGACGAGCTCAACCAATTTGTCAGCAGGCAGATATCTGATGGATATACAGCGGCACAACTTGTTCATTCTCGTTATCCATACACAGAACGGAATCGTGACTTTTGGATCGATGGGATGAGCAGGATCCAGTCAGAGATGGCAACACTAAAGCTACTGCCTACATTGGAAAAAGCAGAGGAAAAACCGGTTTATTATCTGACATTTGAGGACATACAGGAGGATATCAGCAATGTTTGAAGGAGTTAAGGATCGGTGGAACAATCGAGGCGTCCGTTGCATTAAGTGCCAGAAAAAGCTTGTAGGTAAAGAAAAATGGGTCTGTAAAAAGTGCAGAACAGACATGACGGAAGGTGCTGTAGCTACTTTGATCATCAGTGCACTAACAGGTATTGGAATTAATTCACACAACAAAAAATCCTAATCGCCAAAGAAAACGTATCCTTTTACAAAGAGGAGAAAGTTGACAATGAGAACCAATGACAGAACTATCACAGATCTGATGAAGGCGGTGCAATCAGGAGCAGCACAGCTTCCGGACTTTCAACGCGGCTGGGTGTGGGACGACAACCGCATCAAGGCGTTGATCGCCAGTATCATTCATAATTATCCTGTCGGCGCGGCGATGTTCCTGACCTACGGCAATCCTGAGATCCAGTTTAAGTACAAGCCCATCGAAGGTGCTGTTGTCCCCGATGGGACTGTGCCCAGTGAACTGATCCTGGATGGCCAGCAGCGGCTGACCTCTATCTTTAACGCCTTGTATAGCGACAGGCCTGTTCATACGAAGACAGACAAAGGCAAGGAAATCGACCGCTATTACTATATCGACATCGAAAAGGCACTGGATCCTGCTGCAGAGAATGATGAGGTCATTATTTCTGTGCCAGCTACCCGTATTGCTACGGGAGAATTCGGCAGGGATATTCGCATTGATCTGTCCACACCTGAAAAAGAATTCGAGCAGAAACGAATGCCGCTGAATATTATTCTGGACAGTAGTAAATGGCTGATGTGGCAGAGCAAATATCTGATGTTCTATCAGCATGCCCCGGATATCACCAGTGAGTTCAGTGCATTTACGACCAAAGTCTTAATCCCTGTTTCGCAGTATCAGATGCCTGTTATCGTTCTGGACAAGGATACACCGAAAGAAGCTGTTTGCCAGGTGTTTGAAAACGTCAACACCGGAGGTGTATCCCTGACCGTGTTTGAGCTTGTTACAGCAGTTTATGCCATGGATAGCTTCCCGCTCCGCGAGGATTGGGCGATACGTAAAGAAAAGTATTTGAGTGGAGACGTTATTTCAGGAGTAACTGCAACGGATTTTCTGACAGCGCTCACTCTGCTTTCCAGCTATAAAAGCGGTGGGGTTGTCAAATGCAAGAAGAAGGATGTGCTGAATCTGCCGCTGACCGAGTACAAGAAGTACGCGGATGCATTGACCGGAGGGTTCCAGGAGGCGGAAAAGCTGCTGCAGGAGGAACGCATCTTCTCCAGTCGTGATCTGCCATACAGCACGCAACTGATCCCACTTGCGGTTCTTTGTACGCTGCTGATGGAAAATCACCGAATCAGAATTACCAACATCAAGAACAAACTGAAGCAATGGTATTGGTGCGGTGTCTTTGGTGAGCTATACGGTTCTGCAAACGAAACGCGTTATGCCAATGACGTGCCCGATGTCATGAAATGGATAGATGGCGACGGAGCGATGCCTCGTACATGCGCTGAAGCTTACTTTACTCCAACCCGTCTGCTTTCCATGCAGTCTCGCCAGTCCGCTGCATATAAAGGAATCATGGCGCTAATTCTCAAAAATCATGCACAGGATTTCATAAGCGGCAGAGAGATGGACTTTACCGTTTACCAGGCGGAGAAGATTGACATTCACCATATCTTCCCACAGGATCACTGCATCAAGTGCAGGTATGACAAAGCAAAATGGAATTCCATCGTAAACAAAACGCCTATTTCTGCTGGGACAAATCGGGAAATTGGCGGCGTAGCACCCTCCCGTTACTTGGGCAAAATTGAGAAAAAAGGCGCAGTAAATCCGGAAACATTGGATGTATATCTTGCATCGCATTGGATTGATCCCGCCTTATGCCGCAGTGACGATTTCTCACAATTCATTATTGACAGAGCAAAGAAGCTGCTGGATGCCATCTCCGCCGCCATGGGTAAAGCAGTCAATGGGCGTGACAGCGAAGAAGTCATCCACAGATTTGGAGCAAGCTTGATTTGAGTACTTGATAAAAGGAGTGCCGACCATGATTCCTTCCGTTCTTGCCTCCCGTTTCCGGGACAGTCTGATTGAATATATGGATGCGTCGTATCCAATCACGACGCCGGTTTTCCGCGGGAGTATTCGTCGCTTCATGGAACGGGAAAACAATTTCTTCCATGAGCCATACATCTCGGTCAAGCTGCCTTTCCGTGTGGCCGAACAAGGCAACGAAAGGTTCAAGGCATTGCACCCTTCTTATCCGCCTTACGTTCATCAGAACAGGGCATTCGACCGCCTGTGCGGTACAGATCCTGTGTCTACTTTGGTGGCAACGGGTACTGGCTCCGGCAAGACGGAGTGCTTCCTGTACCCGATTTTGGAGTATTGCTATGCTCACAAGGGTGAGCCGGGCATTAAGGCGATCATCATCTATCCGATGAACGCCCTTGCCTCCGACCAAGCCCTGCGCATAGCCCGACTTATTCACGGCAGTGATGAGCTTCGCGGGAATATCACTGCCGGAATGTATGTGGGTGGCTTTGGTGGTACCCAAGGAAAAACCATGCAAAAGGATGCCATCATCACTGACCATGAGGCCATCCTGAACAGCCCGCCGGACATCCTGATGACCAACTACAAGATGCTGGACTACTTGCTTGTTAGGCCAGAAGACGCGCGGCTTTGGAGCCGTAACGATACTACCGGCGCGTTGCGCTTTATTGTAGTGGACGAATTGCATACCTTTGACGGCGCGCAGGGCACTGACCTGGCTTGCCTGATCCGCCGTCTAAAGAGCCGTCTGAACATTCCGGAAGGCGACCTCTGCTGTGTTGGCACCTCCGCTACCATGGGTGGAGAAGGTTCCGCTCAGGCGTTGCTTGATTATGCTCAGAATATTTTCGGTGAGGTCTTTGACAAAGAAGCCATCGTTACCGAAGATCGCCTGACCGGGCATGAATTCCTGGACAGCGCCGAAGTCAATCTGTATAAAATGCCTACGGAAGCTGAAGCCCGGGAGCTGAACCTGCTGGCGCAGGAAGAAGACGCTGAAGGTTATCTGGAGCATGCTATCTGCGCATGGTTTGAAGAAGACGATCGACCTGCAGAACCGACCTCAGATGAAGCAAGGGTGGCGCTGTCTGAAAAGCTGATGCATCACTCTTTCTTCCAAAGTCTGATGGGTGTCATGGACAGCAAGATCCGTACGATATCTGAGATTCAGGCTCAGCTGATTAATGTTTACCCAGAAATGGCGGGAAAAAATGCTCTTGCTATCGTGGAATCCATGCTGGCGCTGATTAGTCATGCTCGAATTAAGGACAGCGGCGGGCACTTGCGCCCATTCCTGCAGGTACAGATTCAGGTGTGGATGCGGGAATTGCGGCGGGTTATGGCCAAAGTGGATGGGCAGCAGTCGGAGCTTATGCTGGAATCTGACCTGAACCAGAAAATCGCAGACCAAGCCCGATATCTGCCTGTTGTCAACTGTCACGATTGTGGCGCGACCGGTTGGGCTGGGGTCGAAGACGAGAGCGGGCGTGTCATCATCCGTGATCTTGGTGCATTCTATAATCAATACTTTTCCGCTGACAAGCATATCCGCATGATCTTCCCCCGCTCGGAGGAGGACAAGCACGACTCTCAGATCCATCAGCCATACCGTTACTGCCCTGAATGCCAGAACGTACAGTTGGATCAAGGGGCGGGGAAATGCACCGTATGCGGCAAGGATACGATCCCAGTCTGGTACATTCTCCCCGAGTCTAAACACAAAAATTATGTCTGCCCCTTCTGCGGCGGAGAACACAGCCTGATCATGATTGGTCTCCGAAGCGCAACAGCCATCAGCGCGGGAATTTCCCGCGTGTATGCGTCCCGATTCAATGACGACAAGAAACTGTTGGCTTTCAGCGACAACGTTCAGGATGCTTCGCACCGCGCCAGTTTTTTCAACGCACGCACCTGGAGATCAACCTTCCGAATCGCCATGCAGCATTTTGTGGACGCTGGCGGTGAAGGATTATCTCTCAGTCAGTTTGGACAGGCTATGAATGATTACTGGGTGTCGAAAATGGATGAAGGCTCTTTCGTGGATACCTTCATTCCATTCAATATGTCAGATGACCATGCGTATGAGGTTCTGCGCACAACGGGCAAATTCCCGAATGAGGCCGCAGGCAAAGCGCTGCTGGGTGATGTAAAGCGTCGTGTTGCGTTGGAAGCGTTGCTGGAGTACGGAAGACGCAGTCATATTGGACGGACGCTCGAGCGCAGCGGTGCCTCAATGGCTAGTGTGGACGAAGAGATTATTGAGCGTGTTGCGGATAATGTTCTGCCGCGTATTGAAAACGAGGCTGGAATCCGTGGACTTTTGACGAAGAAAAAACTGGTCGGCTTTCTCCATCTGTGGGTTACGCATATGCGAAAGAACGGGGCTTTTGCGCTGCCGCTTTATGCAAGCTATGTGGAATCGGGCGGAAACGAGTATGTCCTGTCTCCCAATTCCGGTCGCATAAATGCATGGATGCCGGATGGCTTTGTTACGCCTCTTTTTGTGGCTGGCTCAAATTCCAGTTGGGGCAGTGCCAACTTTGAGATGCTGTCCCCCAAGTGCTGGTATACGCTCAAATTTCTGCAGACCATTGATAAAACTGCTATTGAAGTGCCAGGGTATGCTGATGCGATCAGTCTGATCGTCAGCGAAGCAGAGAAGGCTGGATTGTTGAACCGAATGGCAGGCCCCCAAGGAATGCCTGTGTTCGGCTTGAATCCGGAGTTTTTCCATGTCACTTCGGAAGTGACACAGATGCGGTGTAGTCGTTGCGGACAATTGCTCTCGGTACATGAAAAAGATGCAGCGCATTGGTCTGGTGTACCGTGCCTCCGAAAAGACTGTGGCGGCACCTATGAAACCATGGACAGTGTTCTTGATGTGAGTTTCCGCATTTACAGCCAGGGAGATCCCATTCGGATTCATGCAAGCGAGCATACCGGTCTGTTGAATCGCCCTGACCGTGAAGCCCTGGAAGATGCTTTTAAACATGGAAAAGCGGAGCACAAGGCCTGGGATCCGAACCTTCTTTCCTGTACACCAACACTGGAAATGGGTATCGATATCGGCGATCTGTCCACAGTGGTTCTGTGCCAGGTTCCACCGGGACAAGCACAGTATATTCAGCGTATTGGACGAGCAGGCCGTAAGGACGGCAATGCCTTTACCGTGACGGTAGCCGGAACCAAGCAGCACGACCTTTACTTCTATCAAGAACCCACTGAGATGATCTCAGGCGCTGTCGAACCGCCTGCAGTTTTCCTGAACGCCTCAGCAGTGCTGGAACGTCAGTTTATGGCGTTCTGCTTTGATTGCTGGGTAAAATCCGGCATCGCCGAAACAGCAGTGCCCAGCGAGATCAAAGGTATCCTGAGCCGTGTAGACAAAGATGTCAAACCAACTGGTGAATTCCCGTTTAATCTTCTCACATATATGCACAGTAACATGGCCCGGCTGGAACGTCGGTTCATTGGCATGTTCGGAGATAAGCTTGAAGAGGACACCCGTGAACGGCTGCATTCGTTTGTTCTCGGCGAGGATAATGATAATCCAGAGCATCGCCTGTTGGTTTCCTTTACAGAGGTCAAAAAGGATAGGAATCGCCTACAGGATGACATCAAAAAGCTTAAAAAGGCAATTGACGATCTGGATGCTCTCCCCAAGGATTCTTCGTTTGAAGCACAGAAGAAAGAACTGTACGATGAAAGAAAAGCGCTCCGCAGTGTTGTGGATGCCATGAATGGTAGGAACACCTTCAATTTCCTGTCAGATGAAGGTATCCTGCCGAACTATGCCTTCCCGGAGGCAGGGATCACGCTGAAAGCGGTACTAACTCGCAGAAAGCGTCCGGAGGAAGTCACCAATCCCTATGATGAGACGGATAAAGTGACCTACGAGTATGGACGTGGCGCTGCAGCAGCCATCTCTGAATTTGCGCCATACAATTCCTTCTATGCTGCGGGCAGAAGGCTTGAGATCAGTCGAATCGATGTCAAGACCTCTGAGCCTGAGACTTGGAGACTATGCCCGAACTGCAACTACGCGGCACAGGATTCCACCCTGCACAATGTGAGCACCTGTCCGCGATGCGGATCACCTGCCTGGGCTGATACGGATCAGAAGTGTACGATGATTCGTCCACGGACTGTATATTCTGATATGAAATACGAAGCGGCCCGTAGCGGTGACGAGAGCGATGATAGAACTTCGCGCTACTATACCCGGCAGCTGTTGGTGGACGTGGATGAGGAGAAGGATGTTCTTTATGGCTATCGCACAACAGGCGGAGACCTGCCGTTCGGATATGATTTCGTGAAGAAAGCGACAATGCGCGAGATCAACTTCGGAGAGAGCGATGTCATGGGAAAAGCATTTCCCGTGGCTGGTATTACCCAACCGAGAAAAGGGTTCACTGTCTGCCATTACTGCGGCATGGTACAGAGAGGAGCAAAGTATCCGTCGCATACATCCACGTGTAAGGCTAAACAGCAAAGTATCAAGAATCCTTTTGACAACTGCATGTTCCTGCATTGTGAATTTGTGTCAGAGGCAGTCCGTATCCTGATTCCTGCAATCAAAATGGAAGATGCCAAGAAAGTAGAATCCTTTGCCGCTGCCATTATGCTGGGTCTTAGAAAGAAGTTTGGCAGTGTGGATCACCTGCATTTTACTGTGGTGGATGTGCCGGAGCCTGACTCTGAAGTGCGTAAGTCTTATATGGTGATTTACGATACTGTACCAGGTGGCACAGGCTATCTGAAGCAGCTGACAGCCGGAAAAAACGCCATGATGGACCTCTTCCAACTGGCGCTTGAAGCGATGGAGAATTGTTCCTGCGCATCTGATCCTGATAAAGACGGATGTTATCACTGTGTATATGGATATCGTCAGTCTAATCGGATTAATCAGATTTCCAGACGGATTGCGGTAGACATGCTCAAACAAATTTTGAGCGGTCGCAATTCGTTGGAGAAAATTCCGAATATCCGCCAGATTTCCGTGAACACTCTGCTTGATAGCCTGCTTGAAGCAAAGTTCCTGGAAGCATTGTCTCTTGCCAAGGTAAGCGGAAAACGGATTGAAATGAACAAAGCTGTTGTCGGCGGTAAGGAAGGTTATACTCTGACCATTGGTGAGAACTTGTGGCGTCTTGAACTCCAGGTGCCACTGACAGGTGATCAGGGTGTAAAGATCTCATCTAAACCAGATTTTGTATTCCGTCCGCAGCGCAACCCCGGGCGTCAGCCTGTAGCAGTGTTTACTGATGGAAAATCTTATCACATCGATATTGCCGGGACTGACGCACAGAAACGAATGGCTATACGTGAAGGACTTGGATGGAATGTCTGGTCTCTCACTTGGCAGGATGTCATGGAAAAGTGCGACCGGAAGGAAGAATCAACGGCAAAAGAGGTACTTGCACCTGAAGCGCTGGCATCTGCAGATCTGACAAAGCAGGCTCTTGGAAAGCATCACCTTGGAGAAGTCAGCAAAAAATCTTCTTTTGATCTTCTGCTTGAGTATCTTGCAGCTCCTGACGGAGATCAGCTGTTCCGTACTTACGCCTCCTCAACGGCGCTCGGCATGCTGAAACTACGGGAATCTGGTAGCGAGTCGTATATGGCAGAATGGAAAAAAGGGTATGCTGTCCTGCCAGAGCTTCGTTGGACAGTATCTGCTCCAGTATTTAAAAAGGTGCTGATCGGTATTCATGAACGGGTTCCCGGTCTGCGTATCTATGTTTGTCTGCCTGCTGATGGTGTAAAAGGCGGAACGGACGCTGACGGAAAGGCTGTGCGGATCTTCGATGAAAGCAAGGTAACCCTTGTTGCTATTCTCGATGACAGTCTGACCGAAAAGCGACTGATCCCAGCTTGGCGAGGCTTCCTGTACGCAGGAAACCTCCTGCAATTTGTACCAAAATCGCTGCTCGCCACAGAAAGCGGTATTGCTGCTCATGCCTATGATCCGTTGATTGATGAAGGGCCTAAACCGACCGACGCCATAACCATTGACCACAACTGGAAAGATATCATTGAGGGCCTCGTAGATCAGGATTTGATTGAAATGGCAAAACGACTCCGCGATGAAGGAATCTCTGCACCAGAAGCTGGTTTGTACTCCGATGAGGATGATGCACCCATGTCGGAATTTCAATGGAGTGAAAAGAAAGTACTCGTACAATCAGAAGACGAATCGGATTATAAGGCGTTCCTGCAAACTCAGGGCTGGAAGGTATACGGCCCAGATTATGAAGGCGTATCGCTCGCCCTGAAGGAGGTTTAAGCAATGGCTAAAGCAACAGTCGCGATTTCACAGGATTTCTTCAACTCATTTGCAGCGCTGCCCAAAAGTAAACAAAACAAGGTAATGGAGTTTCTGTCAAAGTTCCGCTCGAATCCAGAGGCAAATGGGTTCAATTATGAAAAGATTCAGAATGCATCTGATCCGAATATGCGTTCCGTTCGGATAGATGACACATATCGCGCCATTCTGATTCGCGAAGAAGGTACTAATGTACATCTTCTCCTTTGGGTGGATCACCATGACGAGGCCTACGATTGGGCGATCAGGAAACGCTGTATACTGAACCATACAACTGGAAGCATCCAGATATACGAAACGCAGGCTACAGCACAGCCAGAGGAGGCGTCATCTTCAGAGGAAAAACCGTTGTTCGCCTCGCTCAGTGACGATTTGCTGCAAAAGCTGGGCGTGCCGGAAGAACTGATTGCTTATGTGCGGACACTGACCGATTTAAGTTTTGACGCGGCGAAAGGAAAAATGCCACGAGATGCATTTGAAGCGCTTGATTATGTGCGTATCGGGCTTGATCCCAAAGAGGTAATCGCGGAACTTTATGGAGAAACACCTGCTGAAAAAGCAGGAGATATGGCAACTGCTCTACAGAATCCGATTACCAAGATGCAATTCTATGTGGCAGATGGCGAAGAGGATCTGAAGGCGATGATGAATGCGCCTTTGGAGCTGTGGCGCGTCTATCTTCATCCTTCACAGCGCAGAATCGTTCGGAAGGAGTACAAAGGCCCTGCTAGGATTTTGGGCGGCGCGGGTACTGGAAAGACTGTTGTTGCTATGCACCGGGCTAAGGAACTCGCATCGCACTGCCTAGGTAATGAACGGATCCTTTTTACCACTTTTACGGAGAATCTGGCCGCAGACATCCAGGAAAACCTAAGGAAAATCTGCACACCTGATATCATGAAACACATCGAGGTCGTCCACCTGGATCAGTGGGTCAACCGTTATCTTCGTGCGCATGAGTATCCCTATACCATCGTGTATGGAGAGCAAATCACTGATATGTGGAAGAAAGCGGAATCCTTTACCGGCGAGGACTTTGATCTGCCAGAAGGCTTCTTCCAGGAAGAATGGGAAACGGTTGTTCAGGCGCAGAACATTCAGACGGTGGGTGAATATGCAAAGGCACCGAGGCCCGGCCGGGGCATCCGACTTGATAGAAAACTTCGTATGCGTGTATGGAAAGTGTTTGAAGAGTATCGTGCAATGATGGATGCGGAAAAAGTGTGTGATGCAGCCTGTGCGATGAATGAATGTGCCCAGCTGTTGACAACAGGTCCCGAAGTCAGACTGTATGCCTCAGTGATCGTGGATGAAGGTCAGGACTTTGGCCCAAGCGCATATCGTCTGCTCCGTGCTATCGCTGGAAGCGAGCATATCAATGATCTGTTTATCGTGGGTGATGCGCATCAGCGGATTTATAAGAATAAGGTCATTCTGTCGCGCTGTGGCATCAACGTGAAGGGACGATCCGGTAAGCTGCGGATGAATTATCGTACAACCGAAGAGATCCGACACAGCGCTATGAATGTACTTGAGGGACTATCTTTTGATGACCTTGACGATGGTATCGATGATGGAAAAGGCTATATTTCCCTTAGTCATGGTGATCAGCCAACGGTTTCTGTCTTTGCAACACAGAATCAGGAAGCCGAAGAACTGATCAAGCGCATACAGGAACAGATTGCAGCGGGAATTGATCCGAGAGAAATCTGCGTTGTAGCAAGAACGAACCCCCTTATTGACGATTACAAGAAGTATCTCACAGAAGCAGGCATCGATAGTTTTGAGATAAAGCGCAGACAAGCAGATGACCGCAGCCGTATGGGTGTAAGGCTAGCAACGATGCATCGCGTAAAAGGACTCGAATTTACCACTGTCTTTATTGTTGCTGCCAATAAGAATTACATTCCACTGAAATCTGCTGTAAACAGAACCGATCCTGCCGAAAGAGAAGCAGCGATGGCTAGCGAACGATGCCTTTTATACGTTGCCATGACCCGTGCAAAGAAAAAGGTCATGCTCTCAGCATATGGTGCCGTATCTGATTTTGTTGGCTAAAGTGTTTCAATGATTGCTGGAGGTGCTTTGTTATATGAATTTAGAGAACTTGCATGAATTGATCCAGCGCTATGAGAACAGTATCGACTGGATTTATGGTACAGAACACGATGAACTATTCAAATGGCGCGCTATGGCGACATGGCGTAAGGAGTGGTTAAAACCCAAGGATGCATTTACTTCTTTTGCAGATCGCTTTACTGCTGCAAAAAAGACTTCTCCTTATTTATGGATAATAGCAGAATGCATCCATCTTCTGGTGTTATAAAGCTGTGGGAAAAAGAACCGGAAACGGTTGAGCACTTGTTCTCGGAAGTGCTCTTTGCAGAAACTAATGGAGACATTGCTACCATTCAGGATCATATGGATACATTTCTGGATGATTATGAAGGGTTACGGCAAAAATACTTTCCGGGGAATTGGTCATACAAGATTCATTCCAACTAAAGAACAAAGAGAAGTTGAAGAAGCACGCAAAGACTTAGTTGCGGCACTCTATCAAGAGTGGCAGAAAAGAATGCGGGAAAACAGGGTCATTATTGATTATCTGGAAAGAGCACCACGTAAGCATAGCCCTAAGAATGCTCTGATAAGCGATTTGTCTGGCTCAGATGAGCAAAACAAGAAAACTATTCAAAATGCTTATCGCCGGCTGCTAAAGGCAGGTATTCTTGGAGAAAAAAATAATGACAATAGCACGATAGAAACAAGGATAATTGTACGGCGCTCGAACGCTGCGACAAAGCTTCCGACGCTTCCGCCTTCAACGTATCAAGCTGATATATATGCAAACATTTGTAGGAATGATATATACAAAGTTGACTATACAGTAGGGCCACCTGAGGAAATAGATCGGATAAACAATACCCGCTGTTTCACAAGCAAATCTTCGGGCAAAAAATATGCAACATCTCTGGAACGCTGTTCATTGCGTACACCGCTGAGCAAAATCACCTCGACCGGCGAAATTGAGCAGCGGTTTCGCTTGAATTGAGCAATGGGACCGCCCGGATTGAGCAGCCCCACCGCTCAGGTTGAATATGGACAGAACAAATCAGTCAAGGTATCATAAATAGAGTCCGCTCCGCAAGCCCCCCAAATCAAGCAATAGCGGATAATCGGTCAATAGAACAGAGAATCTGCATCAAACCGGCAAAAAGATCAAGACAAAGAGACCTGAGCCTCTTGGTCAGATTCATGCAAAGGAGGGCGACACCGATCACACAGAAGGATGTCTCCCGGAGATGAGCCATGATGCGGTTCAGTCCGTAGGCGCGCTTACCGGTGCCGAATTCGCCTTCTATCATGTTGCGGTCACAGATGTCCTGATACGCCTGCCGACGGGCGGTTTTCGTCACCTCCGGGTTCTTTTGGGGACGGCCCAGGGCAGGTCCGGTGAGCTGAATGCCACGCTCCTTGCACCAGGCGATGGCTTCCCTGTTTCGGTAAATCTTGTCTGCCAACACCCTCGCCGGGTAGCATCCGTAGTGTTTCCGGTATCCTTCCACAGCCCGGAAGAAATCGGTGGCTTCGTTGAAAGCTTCGAAGGAAAGCCGCTCAATCCGGGCATAACCGTCCAGCATGCTGATGTGAAGCTTCGCGCCGAATTCCGTGTTGGCGTGTGCCTTGCCCCGGACAATTGGCCGCACCCACGGCTGACGGATGCTGACGATTCGATCCGGCACGCTGTGTACCCAATGCTCATGCATGTACAGTTGCTGCTCGTAGAGCGTGGTGAGCGTGTTCAGCAGGTCGTAGACCGCCTGGTCAAACCGGATATCTTTGTTTCGGACGAAGTCCGCGATGTACCCGATATCGCGGCGGATGAACTGCAGCTGCTGCCTGATGCACTTCCGAATGGCCTTGGCAGAGCGTTTTTTGCTCTTGGACAGGTTCAGGAAAGACTTTCGCGCAATCTTCGAGTACATCCGGGGTGTCTTCCAGCCATTGGCCTTGCAGGTCTCCCTGACAATGTCTTCCAGCAGTTCTCGAGCATGATTCAGGAGTTGGAAATCCTGCGGAAAGGCGATATCAGCCGGGCAGCAGGTCGCATCCATGAGGAGCGTTCCGCTATTTGACGGTGTTTCCGCCTCAGACTGCGCTGCTTTCTGTCCGCTGCTCCCGCCTGGCTTTCCCTGGTCGTCATGATCCTGACGGGGTTTCTTTGGTATGCTGGCCTCCAGAATCGTCGCAATGGTCTCTGGCGGAAAACGCTTGCGGAACTCCACCATGGTGGATGCCCCAAAGGGAGCCTTTGAGCTGTACGCCTTCATTCCGAGAAAGAACTGGAGATAGGGGTTCTCGCTCACATGGCGTACCGTCCACTCGTCGCTGCATTTCAGCCGCTGTTTGATGATGAGTGCCCCCAGCGCGATTCGCGCCGAATGCGCCGGATGTCCGTTGTCCACAAACTGCTTCGCGTACTCTCGCTCCACCGTGTCCCAGGGAATCAGGCCCGCCAGTTTGACCCATTCGTTTTCCGAATCCAGTTCCCCGAACGGAAAAACAAAGTCCTCGAATGCCAGCTGAGTCTCCTTCTTGTACATCCGCCCTCACTCCTGTGCAAGCTTTTGGTGGGTTCTTCACACTTTTCCTGCACTTGTATGATACCATACGGGCCGTTCAGATGTTGGTTTTCTTATGTTTTGGTGGTTGCGGAGCGGACTCTACATAGCGATAGCAGCTATCGCCAAAATCTCCTTTTTCGCTGATGAACTCCGGGATTTTCTCCAATCCT
>ENA-UOJA01000518-UOJA01000518.1-human-gut-metagenome-genome-assembly--contig:-C19-NODE-518-length-37077-cov-9.402328_pt1 | contig 37077 bp, 30 predicted proteins | sample MGYA00242337_ERZ723884 | MGnify/ENA metagenome assembly ERZ723884
TTTTGTTTAAGCTAAGTTAAACAAAAAAAGCCGTGCTTTTTAAGAAACACGGCTTTTTTATCTATAAAAATCACAACTAATATTATGCTTCGTCCTTTTCTTGCTCTTCAAATTCCTTCATCAGCTTGGTCTGTACATCCGTCGGAACCAGTTCATAGCTGGCAAATTTCATAATAAATGAAGCACGACCTCCGGTCAATGAGCTCAAAGAAGTAGAATAGTTCGACATTTCTTTCAATGGAACTTTGGCACTCAACTTTTCATATCCCTTTTCACTGGTCATACCCATAATCATACCGCGACGACCCTGCATGTCACTCATCACGTCACCCAACTTGTCGCTCGGAACGAATACTTCCACATCATAAATCGGTTCCAAAATCTTCGGACCTGCATTCTTAAATGCTTCACTAAACGCATGGCGACCAGCCAGCATGAAGGAAATTTCATTTGAATCTACCGGGTGCATCTTTCCGTCGTACACAATAACACGTACATCACGTGCGTACGAACCAGTCAGCGGTCCCTGTTCCATACGGCTCATGATACCTTTCAAAATAGCCGGCATGAAACGGGCGTCAATTGCTCCACCAACTACACTGTTGACAAATACGAGCTTACCACCCCATTCCAAGTCGATTACTTCCGTACCCTTCACGTTCATCTTATACTCCTGACCATTGAACTTGTACACTTCCGGAGCAGGCATACCTTCATAATAAGGCTCTACAATCAAGTGAACTTCACCAAACTGTCCGGCACCACCCGACTGTTTCTTATGACGATAGTCTGCACGAGCCGACTTAGTAATTGTTTCACGATATGGAATCTTAGGTTCATAGAACTGAATCTGCAACTTTTCGTTGTTTTCCAGACGCCATTTCAATGTACGCAGATGGAATTCTCCCTGACCGTGTACCAGAATCTGACGCAATTCCTTAGACTGTTCTACGATCCAAGTCGGGTCTTCTTCACGCATACGATTCAATACCGCCATCATCTTTTCTGTGTCGGCTTCATTTACCGGCTTGATAGCTCTCGTATACTTCGGATTCGGATATTTAATGAAATTGAATCGGTTCTCACAATCCTTTCCATTCAAGGTATTGCCCGTCTTCACATCTTTCAATTTTACTGTACAGCCAATATCTCCTGCACGCAGTTCGTCCACTTTTTCACGGTTGGCACCTGCACATACATAAAGCTGTGCCATACGTTCTTTCGAACCTCTGTCTGCGTTGCTCAAATCATCGCCTTCATGTACCACACCACTCATTACTTTAAAGTACTGTACATCTCCGATATGAGGTTCCACAGCTGTCTTAAAGAAGTAAAGTGAAGTAGGACCATTCGGATCGGGAGGAACAGGAACACCACGTGTATTGTGAACTACCGGCATTTCATCCACGAACGGAACTACATTGCCCAAGAATTCCATCAAGCGACGCACGCCCATATCTTTACCTGCACATACACAAAATACCGGGAACATACCTCTGGCAGCCAAACCCTTACGAATACCTTCACGCATTTCATCTTCTGTCAGCGATTCAGATTCAAAGAATTTCTCCATCAGACTTTCGTCGTGTTCAGCCGCAGCTTCCACCAGCGTCTTATGCCATTCCTGCGCTTTTTCCATTTCTTCTGCCGGAATGTCTTCAATAGTTGGAGCACCGCCGTCCGGTCCCCAAGAATATTTCTTCATTAAAAGTACATCAATCAACGAATTGAAGTCAGGTCCTGTACTAAGCGGATACTGAACCGGAACAACTTTAGAACCATAATTCTCTTTCAACTGTTCAAGCACATGGTCAAAATCGCATTTTTCACTATCCAACTGGTTTACCAGGAAAATCACCGGCTTACCCAGTTTTTCAGTATAACGGAAGTGATTCTGTGTACCCACTTCCGGACCATATTGCCCGTTCAATAACAAGATGGCTGTATCAGTCACATTCAATGCGGTAATGGCAGCTCCCACGAAGTCATCACTTCCCGGACAGTCGATAATATTCAACTTCTTTCCGTTCCATTCTACATGATACACAGTAGAAAATACCGAATATCCGTATTCCTGCTCTACCGGGAAATAATCACTAACCGTATTCTTGGCAGTAATTCTTCCGCGACGTTTTATAATACCACTCTCATAGAGCAAAGCTTCTGTGAGAGTGGTTTTACCTGAGCCATCATTACCGAGAAGGGCAATGTTCTTGATTTCGTTTGTCTGATATACTTTCATGGTATTTCAAGATTTAGTTTAGTAACGAAAGGATATGCTTTTCATATCTCTTATTTTTTAACGAAGCGCAAATTAGAGATTATAATTCAGAAAAACAATAAAAAGTTTCGTGTTACTAAACTATGTTTTCAGACATACAAAATCTGTATTCCTTCTTTCCTCCCATAAATTATCCGTATCTTTACACCCGTAAAACAACTTCTTACAGTAGATTAATTATGGCTGGAATCTATCTTCATATCCCTTTTTGCAAACGACGTTGCATTTACTGCGACTTCTTTTCTACGACAGAAAATGATAAAAAAAGTACATACGTACAGGCGCTTTCCAAAGAACTTGAGTTGCGGAAAGACTATCTGGATGGAGAAATTATTGGCACCATCTACTTTGGTGGAGGTACGCCTTCACAATTAGAAGAAAAAGATTTCATCCAACTTTTCGAAACTATTTATAGAATATATACCGTAAATCCGGAAGCCGAAATAACTCTTGAAGCGAATCCCGACGATCTGACACCTGAATACATAGCCATGCTGCGTACCCTCCCGTTTAACCGGTTAAGCATGGGCATACAGACCTTCAAGGAAGATACTCTTCGTCTGCTTCACCGCCGGCACACGGCTGCTCAGGCTCAACAAGCATACCAACATTGCCGAGAAGCTGGTTTTCAGAATATCAGTATCGATTTGATGTACGGACTGCCTGGAGAAACATTAGAAGATTGGCAAAAAGACCTTCAAACAGCCCTTCAGATGCGTCCGGAGCATATTTCAGCCTATCATCTGATTTATGAAGAAGGTACTCCTTTATGGAACTTGAAAGAAGCACATCAAGTGGAAGAAACGGACGAAGATTTAAGTGTCTCCTTATTCAAGGAGTTGATACATACCCTCAAGAGCAACGGATATGAACATTATGAAATATCCAATTTCTGTCTCCCGGGATTTCACTCACGCCACAACTCCAGTTACTGGACAGGCAAAAAATACCTGGGCTGCGGTCCTTCTGCCCATTCCTACGACGGGACTTCCAGACAATGGAACGTAGCTTCTCTTTCTCAGTATATACAAGGTATTCAAAAAGGAACGCCTTATCAGGAAAAGGAAGAACTTGATCTGTATACGCGCTATAATGACTTTATCATTACCCGCCTGCGCACTGCTTACGGCATCCCCACCCATATACTGAAAGAAACATTTGGAGAAACCTTATTCGATTACTGCATGCGCATGGCTTCTCCCCACCTGAAACAAGGATTCCTGACACTCGACAATCACATTATGAAGCTCACAGAAAAAGGGATATTTATTTCTGATGGAATTATGAGCGACCTGCTATGGGTAGACGATTAGATTATTTAACACTTTCCAGGTAGGGGGATATTCACATTTTGGCGTTTTCATTACAAACCCCTAAAAACAACGCATTATGGAAACTCAAAAAGTTATTCTGCCCTTCTTTTACGCATTATTCCATGCTGGTTTCTCGTCAGAAGAAAACTCGTCCCCTATTGTTTCACCACAAAAAGAATTGGCATTACATTCAGAATTAGCTCCCATTTCTTCAGAAGAATCTGAAAAGGAATAACCCTTACACACATTTTTTCTATCACACATTCACAAAAAAATTCCGGAATGAAAACCAGCTAACCGCTTTATTTCATTCCGGAATTCATTTTATTTTCAAAAGAATGTGCTAACGCTCTTCTTATTTAGCCAGACTGTATACAATATCCATAATCTGCTTACCGATTTCATCAGCAGCTTCCATTGTAGAAGCTTCTGAATACACACGAATAATCGGTTCTGTGTTACTCTTACGCAGGTGAACCCACTTATCAGGGAAATCAATCTTCACACCGTCGATGTCATTGATTTCTTCATTCTTGTAAAGTTCTTTTACCTTCGCCAAGATGGCATCTACATCTGTTTCCGGAGTCAGGTCAATACGATTCTTCGCAATGAAATAATTAGGATAAGTAGCACGCAATTCGCTTACTTTCTTACCTTCGTGTGCCAGATGACTCAAGAACAAAGCAATACCTACCAATGCATCACGTCCGTAGTGAGATTCCGGATAAATCACTCCACCATTACCTTCACCACCGATAACCGCATTAGTAGCTTTCATCTTGGTTACCACATTTACTTCGCCTACTGCAGAAGCATTGTATTCCATGCCGTATTTACGAGTTACATCACGCAGTGCACGAGTTGAACTCAGGTTAGAAACTGTATTACCCGGAGTATGTTTCAATACATAATCTGCTACTGTAACCAGTGTATATTCTTCGCCATACATAGCTCCGTTCTCACAGATAATAGCCAGACGGTCTACGTCGGGGTCTACCACAAAGGCTACATCACAAGTTCCTTTCTTCATCAGGCCCATGATGTCACCCAAGTTCTTTTCCAGAGGTTCCGGATTATGCTGGAAGTCGCCAGTCGGTTCGCAATACAATTTTTCCACATGCTGTACGCCCAACTGCTCCAACAATTGAGGCAATACCACACCACCAACAGAGTTTACGCAATCAATTGCCACGCGGAAATTAGCCTTACGGATAGCTTCTACGTCTACCAATTTCAACGCCAATACGCTGTCAATATGTTTCTGGTTGTATGTATTATCTTCACGGTACTTACCGATATGTTCGATGTCTGCAAATTCAAATTCTTCTGCAGCAGCAATACGCAATACCTCATTACCTTCTGCCGCATTCAGGAATTCACCATGTTCATTCAACAACTTCAAGGCATTCCATTGTCTCGGATTATGGCTGGCAGTCAAAATAATACCACCGCATGCTCCTTCCATAGTTACAGCAAGTTCTGTAGTCGGAGTAGAAGCCAACCCGATATTTACTACATCGAATCCCATTCCCATCAACGTTCCGCAAACCACATTTTTCACCATTTCACCAGAGATACGTGCATCACGGCCCACTACAATCTTATTTGATTTATTGGTCGTAGTCTTACGAATCAATGTAGCATACGCTGAAGTGAATTTCACGATGTCCAAAGGATTCAATCCTTCGCCGGCATGGCCGCCTATAGTGCCACGAATACCGGAAATAGATTTAATAAGTGTCATAAATAAAGGTTTTTTAATTATTTAGGTTATCTTGTCATGTTGTAGGTCAACTCATAAAAACATGGATATACAGACTGAGTAGCCGAAGAAGTACCTTCACTATGCGGTACAATCAATTTTACGCGAGCAATTTTCTCCGCATCATTGGTTCTTCCCGGTTTCAGATAACGCAACGGAATCAACCAACCAGAAGGAACAGCTACCGTTCCATACATGCCATACATGCTATAAGAATCACTGCGGGTAAATGAAGCAGAATACGACTCACCGCTAATGGTCAGTTTAAAATCTTCTCCTTTAATCGTATACGAAGGATTGGACACGTGAAAATTAGCCAGCAATGTATCTCCTGCCGTCATACCTAAGTCACTGCGTGTCTGAAGTGCTATTTCTACAAAACGTGCAACCATATCATACGTTCCATTTCCCAACACTTCTTCACCTGGTCCACGATTGTCTACATGCATATACACTCCGCTTTCATCCAGCAGCACATATTCATTTTCTTTCGTAGTAGAATCCTGCGCAGCAAAATCTGCCTCAGAAATCACCTTTATATCATTTTCCAAAATGTACTTATTAATAGCATCTGCTTCCTCTTCCTTCATTTCAGCGTAGGTTTTTCCGTTATTACAACTCTGCAGTGCCAACATTATCAGGGCAGTTACAGCCCACAACAAATAGTTCTTTTTCATCTTAATAAGCATGTTTACACGGGCAAATGTAGTAAAATGTTTCAAAAACATCCTTCCTATTTTGTCCAATTATGTCTAATATTGTTCAAGAATAAAAATTTCTCACTAATTTTTCAATAACAAGCTCTCATATTTCACCAAAGCCTGCTTAAACAAGTCTACAGCCTCATCCATCGTACCGTAAAACTCTCCACCGGAAGCATTCAAATGCCCACCTCCATTGAAGAATTCAGCAGCAACCTGATTACAAGGGAATGCTCCTACCGAACGAAGCGAAACCTTAATCATATCCTTCTCGGTATCTTCACGCAAGAATACCGAAAAACAAATTCCCTTCATCTGAAGAGGAATGTTTACAAAGCCCTCCGTATCTCCTTTTACATAACGGAATTTACCCTGTTCTTCCTTTGAAAGACAGATTAAAGCAGCACGGAACTGAGGATATACCTGCATTTTCTCATAAAGCACATACCCCATCAGGCGAAGACGTCCTTCTGAATACGTATTGAACACCTTACGATAGATGTCATCCTTATCAATGCCTTTAGACAGCAGTTCGCTGATAATGAAATAAATCTCACGGTTATTGGAGTTATAAGTAAAACCTCCCGTATCCGTCATCATTCCGGTATAGATACATTCTGCACCTTCCAAAGTAATGTCATCAAAACATCCCAGACGGCATATCAATCTAAAAATCAACTCCGAAGTAGAAGAGATTTCCGGATGTGAAATAGTCACCCGACAAAAAGGTTCCGGATTCAGATGGTGGTCAATCATCACCTTTCTTCCCTGTGCATCTCTTACTGCATCTGCCATCCGGTCAATACGCGACAATGCGTTAAAATCAAGGCAACAGATTACATCTGCCTCAGCAATCAGCTTATCGGCAAACTCAGCATATTTATCATAACGAATAATATCTTTTGCTCCAGGCATCCACCGCAAAAAGTCAGGAAATGCATTAGGTACAATCACATTCACGGTCTTGCCATGTACAGACAAAAAATGATACAAGCCCAACGAAGAACCCAACGCATCTCCATCAGGAGAAACATGGGTCACAATCACCACTTTATCAGCCCGGTCAAAATAGGTCTCAACTTTATCAATATGGGCCTGAAGAATTACTTTTGACAACATATTCTTTTTCTTAAACTTACACTTTTGAAAGGAGCAAAAGTACAAATTTATTTTTAGAAACTACAGCACAACGGAATAAGAACCTTGAACAGAAAGGTCTGTATAAGATATTTTAAGTAATTGACATTCCCTTATAAGCTTTTCACGGAAAGCATCATTCAGTGAGCTGTCCAAAATTACTTGCCGAATGGCAAACAGTTTGTCTAACTGTGAAAGACTTCCTTTAAATCCCCTACATATATATGCATACTCCAAAGGAAAACGCAATGGAGACTCACAGGTTCTCCAGCGGGCATCATTCAATACAGCAATATGCATATTTCGAATACACAACAACCCCGTTTCAGAACGATGGGTGGAGACACAGTCTTTCTTACGGGTGTAGACTTCCGAACGGAAGAAATACAACTGTTCCGGAGCTTCTCCTGCATATTCCACACAAGACACCGCCACAAACAGATTACAAACCGCCAATAAACGAATCCAGTCGAAAGCCTTGCGGTGTATTCCGGATGCCCAGCAAAGATAAAGGCAAATAATCACTCCAGCCAGCAGACAGGCTTGAGGAGATGATAAATAGACGGACGTAATCTGTGAACCGACCAATTGCTGTACTCCCTGCATGGATTCATTCAAGATTAAAGTACTCCATTCCAACAAGGTAATCACCGTATTTCCCACTATAGGGACGGAAGCCAAGCATAACGCAGCAAACGTCAGCACCAGTATTACACCAGCCAATATAACTACAATCAAATTAGCCAGCAAAAAATAGGTCGGGAAACTTCCAAAGTAATACAGAATGAAAGGCAACGTACCTAGCTGAGCCGACATAGACAGACTGAGGGTATTCCATACATAACGCAGCACACGATTTTTGATACATAAGCTACGCGAGAACAAGGGATAAAACGCCAGAATGGAAAAGACGGCAGCAAAGGACAACTGAAAACTTATGTCAAAAAGAAAGAATGGATTATACACCAGCATCAGGAAAGCAGCCAATACCAGAGAATGCATGCCCGAAAAACGCTCTTCCAGACAGAATGAGGCAAGGGTGTATAGACTATACATCACCACTGCACGCACCACCGACGAGCTTAATCCGGAAATAAAGGCAAAGCCCCACAACAAGCAGACAACCAGCAGAGCCAGCATTTTGCGCCCGTGCTTCAGATAAGCCAACGGATAAAACAACCACAAAAGAATACATGAAAAAATCCCCACATGCAATCCCGACAACGCCAGTACGTGACTGGCACCTGCCGCACTGTACATCGCTTTCAATTCAGGAGTCAACTCACTTTTCTCTCCGATTGTCAATGCCGACACCACAGCCTGTACATCCTCTTTCAGCCCCCAACTTTGATACACATCTACCACCTTTTGCTGACACACCTTTGCCCGCTGCATGAAAGACAAAGAATGAGGCTTTCCCGTACAACTCCAGTTACCAGCATAGGCCAAAGCCGTTCCGCTAATACCTTTTCGCAAAAGATAATCCCCATAATCAAATCCGGTCAATTCCTTTTCAGAAAAAGGACGTGAAATTTTTGCATAGAAACAAACGCTGTCACCACAAGCTAAAGGACTTAACAGGGAGTCCGGCATCCACGACAAAAGGATATTCCGGTCTACCCTTTTCCATTTTCCACCCGACAGCCGCTGCATCTCCACACGCACTTCCGCCCGAAGTGTCTTCCCTCTGACTTCCGGCACGCTTTCCACTATACCTTTATATATAGCGGGGTCTCCATCCCAATTATATTGCACCGTTTCTCTCTGATAAAGTACCGATATTCCTCCCCACAAGAAAAAAGTTACTCCAACCACTCCACCGAAAAGCCATCGCCACCGCCAATGAGAAAGCCAGAATAATCCTCCGCAAGCTCCCACCAAAAGCAGCCATATCGCAGCCCCATATTGCCATGAAAGATTTTCCGGCCACCACGTGTCGAATAAAAAAATTCCGGTTGCCAGACAAATAGTCAACCGGAACAAAGGGTACGCTATCAAAGAATGTAAGGTTCCCAATACTTACTCCACATATTTCAACTCCTGAATAGCTTTTATCATATCCGGCGCCTTAAAAACAGAACTGCCGGCCACCAGCACATCTGCCCCGGCACGTTGCAGCAAAGGAGCATTTTCCGGATTGACACCTCCGTCCACTTCGATAAGAGCAGAAGCCCCATTACGGGTTATCATTTCACGAAGTTGCTCAATCTTTTTTAATGTATTAGGAATAAATTTCTGACCACCGAATCCCGGATTGACACTCATGAGCAACACCATATCCACCTCTGTGATAATATCCTCCAACACGGAGACCGGTGTAGCCGGATTCAGCGTAACCCCTGCCTTCATACCCGCTTCCTTAATCTGCTGAATGACGCGATGCAAGTGAGGACAAGCTTCATAATGCACATTCATCATCATGGCTCCTAATTTCTTCACTTCCTGAATGAATTTCTCCGGCTGTACAATCATCAGATGTACATCCAGCGGTTTCTGACTAAGTTCCGCCACATACTTTAACACAGGAAAGCCAAAAGAAATATTGGGTACAAACACCCCGTCCATAATGTCCAGATGCAGCCAGTCTGCCTCACTTTGATTTATTTTTTCCAGGTCACTCTTCAAATCAGCAAAATTTGCAGAGAGCAAGGAAGGAGCTACCATAATTTTTTCCATCGATTTATTTTAGTTAATCAGATTCTTTTCAACAAAGATAAGCATCTTTTCTCATAAATCAACTATAAAAACTTATTTGGTCACATTAAAGCGCAAACCCAGCTGCAGATTAAAATTGAACGGATGTTCCTTCCGTATCGTCTCCACGCCACTGTGGTCATCAAAGTAATACGCGATTCCCGGTTCCAGATACAAACCAAAACGTGAAGTAAAGTTCACCTGTGCTCCGGCTGCTGCAGTAACAGACCATTGAAGCGGATCTACATCTAATGAAGTATTTTCAGACGTACGATTTCCTCCATTCGTTACAGTCACAGTTTCCAAATTTCCAGATACACATTTTTCCATTACTCCTCCAGCTGATGCATACACTGAAAGCCAGTTATTTTTCCAGATGGAACGATGCAGTTTAAGCGGAATACCTATATAATGCAATTTCTGCGTTTCCTCTACATAAGATTTGGAACCGGAACGAATATCAGAAGTTAGCAACGTATAGTTCAATCCCGTTTCCAGTGCCCAGTCTTCATGAAACTGCCAGGCTACCGTCAATCCTACCGTAACAGGAATATGATGCTTTACCGTTGTCTGAGGAGCCTGTATGGCGTTCTCCAACAACACCTGACTATAAGCCAGCCCGTTATTATTTATCGGAGACATATTCAAATCTGAGGAAGTATAATAAGCCGAACGGGCTACAAAACTTCCCATTCCATCAAATGTATTCAAAGAGCTATAAGGTGTATTTCCAGCACCAACACCCACAGAAAAGCCTGAAGATTTATCCGACTTATTTTTCAGTGCCATGGCATTACGTTCCATCTGTTCCCGGTCAGCCGCGCGACTCTCTTTCACTTTCCGGCTTCTTTCGGCAGCACTAGTCTCTTCTAGCTCTTGCGGTCTTGCACTCTCCTTTTCTTCAACCGACTCTATCAGTTCCTCCTGTTCAGCCAATGCAACTGAAGCAGGGTCTACTTCTACTATTTCTTCCGGCACTTCTCCGGCAGATTTCTTAGAAGAAACATTGGCCAAAAGAGACACAGGTTCTTTCTGGAAAGGCTCAGCATGCTTTACTTCAGCCACTTGTTCATCTAAAGAAGAAGTTTGCGCTGGCAAAGGCGTATTCTTCACCTCCACCGCCAGTTCCTGATCACGAAAGTCCGCTTCTGGAGAAGACCAGAACCAGTACGTCAAGGAAGACACCAGCAAGACCAGCACTGCCGCTGCTGCCTGCCACCGTCTCCATATCGGAATCACCTTTGGAGTCTTCGGCTCTTCCAGCTCCTTGGACAACTTGTCCCAAAGGCCTTCAGGAAGAGGCTCGGAATAGTCCTCCATCCGGTTACGTAAGTTATTAATCCATTCTTTCTCGCTCTTCATTGCCTATAATTTCTTTCTATATTCATTGATTTTCTTTGCCAATAAGGTCTTTGCCCGATAAAACTGAGAAGAAGAAGTATGCTCTGTTATTCCCAGCAGCTGGGCTATCTCCTTATGACTCTTATCTTCAAACACATATAAGTTGAATACCGTACGATACCCATCTGGAAGTTCCGCAATCATCTTCATCAGCTCCGCCTGCGGAATATCTCCCACACCATCATCATCCTCTTCCGTATCAGGCAACTGCTCCATCAAGACTTCCTGCTGGGCCAATTGATTGCGCTTCCGTAAATACCCCAACGCCTCATTCACCATCACACGCGAAAGCCATGCCTTCAAAGAACCGACGCCCTGATAAGTAAACTGTCCGATGGATTGAAAAATCCGGACAAACCCATCATGCAACACATCCTCTGCAGCCTCCCGATCTCCTATATAACGAAGACAAATGGCCATCAGCGAACCGCCATACAGCTCGTACAACTCCTTGCGAGCCTGATTATCCGCCAGCTTGCATTTCGACGCCAATTCTTCTTCTGTCATATTCAGCCTATCGTGCTTTTGTTAGTAAATGATGAACACACAAAAATACTGCACCTTTTCCTAATTAAAATCTTCATTAAAATGTTTTTAACAAAAAAAGATGCAGTATCCCTCAATCATTTTATTTATCTATACGTAAAAGCCACCTAAAATATGAAACGTACAAAATACATAACTTATCTGTTTTTATGTCTGTTATACGGATTACTTTCTTCTTGTTCTTTTGAGCAGGAAGATTCACTTTTACTATCCTCAAACAGCGGAAGCTTTTCCACCTTGGGGACTGTAATAAATACCGAACGAATTACTATAGACTCTGACACTTATGGCACCTTACTCCCTACAAACCCCGGCATCTTCACTGAAAAGAAGGTGAATATTTTAGGACAAAGAGTTTTGCTGGAAATTTTATTTCTCAACGAGGACAAACAAAACAACACAGGAGATAAAGAAGTAAAAATTATCAGTCTTTACAAAGTGCTGACCAAAGACGTCAATATCGTCACTCCTGACGAAACAGATGCAGCTCTTGATGAGACTTTCGGCACCGCCCCGATAGTTATCACTTCTTCCAGTATCAGTAAAGAACACCTGAATATCCAGTATGAAATCGGAGGAAACGACAGCAACATCAGCCATCGCATCAGCTTGCTGGTTCCGCAAAATGCTCAACTGGATGAAAACGGATTGCTGCCAGTGGAGTTACGGCATAACCCGGAAAGTGACTTGCAAATCAACTCATTCTGGGGAGTCGTATCCTTTACACTTTCCAGCATTCCGCAATATCAGGACTCAGCCTTTAAGGGATTCCGCATCCTTTATAAAAACAAAGAGGGTAACGATACGCATACCGTCACCCTGCAAAAATAAATATTATAACACTCTTTTATTCTACGAAAGAATCTTCCACGTGGCGATACCCGCGAAGGAAGTCAGCTACCTCCATTCGTTTCTTACCCGCCAGCTGCAAAGACAGTACTTTGACAAACCCGTCGGTAGAAGCAATCTGGAAATACGTTTTCTTATCGGTTACAATGCTGCCAGGTTTCAGATTATGTGCGACAAAGACTTTCTCCGTTTCAAAAATCTTCAATGCCAGCGGAGCGGCATCACCCTGATGCAATTCCGTCCATGCAGCAGGATATGGAGAAAGACCACGTACAAAATCGTATACCTTTTTCACTCCGGCCTGCCAGTCTATACGACAAGTTTCCTTGAAGATCTTAGGAGCCGGACGAAGTTCCGTAGCAGCAGCCAGCTGTTCCTGTGGAATGGTCTTCACATTTCCTTCCAAAATGGCATCCACAGTCTTCACCACCAGGTCTCCCCCTAAGTGCATCAGCTTGTCGTACACAATCTCTACATTATCCGTATCCGCAATGGGCACACGTACCTGGTCGATAATCTCGCCCGTATCAATCTCATGCTTCAGGAAGAAAGTGGTAATACCTGTTTCTGTTTCCCCATTGATTACCGCCCAGTTGATAGGAGCTGCGCCACGATACTGCGGAAGCAAAGAGGCATGCAGATTGAATGTACCCAGGCGCGGCATGTTCCATACCACCTCCGGCAGCATACGGAAAGCTACCACAATCTGCAAGTCTGCTTTCAAGTCTCTCAGCTCGGCCAGGAAATTCTCATCCTTCAGTTTTTCCGGCTGAAGCACCTTCAATCCTTGCGACACGGCATATTGTTTCACCGGGCTCGGCTGAAGCACGCTGCCATGCCGTCCCATCGGCTTGTCGGGCATGGTGATGACTCCCACCACCTGATAGCCTCCTTCCACCAGCCGCTTCAAACTCTCCACGGCAAATTCAGGAGTGCCCATATATACAATTCGTAAATCTTTCTTCTCCATATTTCTTTTCGTTGTTTATTCTGCTGAAAAATCCACCATCACCTGACGATAAGTAGAAAGGATGCGCGATTTGGATACAAAACCGATGTACTTGTTGTCTTCGTCTACCACCGGCAAGTTCCAGGAGCCCGTCTTATCAAACTTATCCATCACGTCTTCCATGGAATCTGTCGTAATAATGCAGGCCTTAGGGGTGACCATAAAATTCTCTACCCGGTATTTGTGATACAATTCCTGACGGAACATAATGTTACGAATGTCGTTCAGTATTACCAGTCCAATCAATTCATTACGTACATCTACCACCGGGAACAGGTTACGGCCGGATTTCGAAATGGCCTTCACCATCTCCGCCAAATCCATATCCGGACGAACCACCTGAAAATCTGTTTCGATGACAGTTTCCATGCTCATCATGGTCAAAGCCGCCTTATCTTTATGATGCGTAATCAATTCTCCACTCTTCGCCAGACGCATGGAATAGATACTGTGTGGTTCGAACACGATAATGGTAAGGTACGCGCAGACCGACACAATCATCAACGGCAGGAACAAACCGTATCCACCAGTCAGCTCAGCTATCAGAAAGACTCCGGTCAAAGGGGCATGCATGACACCCGACATCAGTCCCGCCATTCCCATCAGGGCAAAGTTCTTTTCCGGAATGTATGTACCTCCCAACTGGAACTCATTGCACACATAGGAGAACACAAAGCCGGCAATACATCCCAGGAACAAGCTCGGTGCAAAAATACCACCGCAACCGCCACCACCGTTGGTCGCACTCGATGCGAAGACCTTAAACAAGATAATCAACAGCAAATACACCACCAACAGCTGTGAGTTTCCGTAGAAAAGAGAGTTGTTCATTACCGTGTCCCATTCGGCATTCGACCGTCCGTTGAGCAACAGGGAAATGGTATCATAGCCTTCACCATACAATGGCGGGAACAGGAAAATCAATATACTCAGCATGGCTCCTCCAATCAGGAACTTCACATACGGACTGTTGTAACGGCGGAAAATATTCTCAATCCAGTTCATGGAACGGGTAAAATACCAGGCCACCAGTCCACAGAAAATACCCAATGCAATGGCATACGGAATACGTTCCAAAGAGAACGGATAATCCAGGTGAAACTGGAACATGGCTTCCGTACCTGTGAGCAGATAAGAAACAGAAGCTGCCGTCACACTGGTAATCAGCAAGGGAAGCAAAGAAGCCATGGTCAGGTCAATCATCAGTACCTCCAGCGTAAAGACCACACCGGCAATCGGTGCCTTGAAGATACCCGAAACCGCCCCGGCGGCTCCACATCCCACCAGCAGCATCAGCGTCTTGTGGTCCATACGGAAAATACTGCCCAGGTTCGAACCAATGGCAGAACCGGTCAGCACAATCGGCGCTTCGGCACCGACCGATCCACCACAACCGATGGTAATGGCAGAAGCGAAAACGGAAGACCATACATTATGCCGCTTGATACGGCTTTGCTTGCGCGAAATGGCATACAGAATTTTGGTCACACCATGACTGATGTCGTCACGCACCACTTTTCGAATGAACAGTCCGGTCAGGAAGATACCTACTACCGGATACACCAAGTACAACCAGTTTACTCCTGTAGAATCAAAGTTTTCTGTCAGGAACTCCTTGATATACTCTACCAGGAACTTCAACAGACAAGCGGCCAGCGCCGTGCAGATTCCGACTAAAAAGCTTAAAATCAATACAAACTGCTTGTCCTTTATATGTCTCTCCCTCCAACGGAGAAAGCCCTGGAGCAAGCTGTTCTTCTCGTCTACAACTTTCATGAAAGAAAAAATTTATTCTCTAATAATTTTTACCACGCCCCCTTTACCTAATTTGACAATACTGGACGGTTTGGGGTGACCGGTTTCTTCCCGACGGTAATCCACCACATAATCTACCGCCTGCTTGATTTCTTCCGTGATTTCACTGAACACGGCCGGTGCAGGCTGTCCGCTGATATTAGCAGACGTAGATACAATGGCTTTGCGAAAGCGGAAACAAAGTTGTTTGGAAAACTCCTCCGAGGTGACACGAATACCTACACTGCCGTCGGCTGCAATCAGATTCGGAGCCAGATTTCTCGCTCCATCGTAAATAATGGTCAAAGGTTTCGTAGTCATTTCAATCAAGTCCCATGCTACGGAAGGCACATCCTGTACATAAAAATCCACCTTCACCGGACTGTCTACCAGCACCAGCATCGCCTTGCTGTCAGCCCGCTGCTTTATTTCAAAAACGCGTTTCACCGCCTCTTCATTCGTCGCATCACATCCTATTCCCCACACGGTATCCGTCGGGTAAAGAATCACTCCCCCCTTCTGCAATACCTCGCAGGCTTTCTTAATCTCATCTTTCATCATATTTCTTTATTTTTTGCTGTCAAAAAAGTCATCAAAACCATTTTACAAACAGCAAAAATACAAATGATTTTTAGGATATCCCAAGAATGTTTTGTTTTTTTGCAGAAAAGCTATCCACTCATTCATGCACACCGAACGAAAAATTATCCACATTGATATGGACGCTTTCTATGCGTCGGTCGAACAGCGCGACCACCCGGAACTACGCGGAAAGCCCATCGCCGTGGGGCATGCAGAGAATCGAGGAGTGGTAGCTGCCGCCAGCTATGAAGCCCGTAAATTTGGCGTACGTTCGGCCATGTCTTCACAAAAAGCGAAAAAACTGTGTCCGCAACTGATTTTCGTGGAGGGGCGGATGGAAGTTTACAAAAGCGTTTCTGCACAGATACATGAAATCTTTCACGACTATACCGACCTCATCGAGCCTATCTCGCTGGACGAAGCGTTTCTGGATGTCACGGAAAACAAGAAAGGAATTCCATTGGCGGTAGATATAGCCAAAGAAATCAAGCAACGCATCCGCCAGGAACTTCATTTAGTGGCCTCAGCCGGTGTATCCTACAATAAATTCTTAGCTAAAATCGCCTCCGATTACCGAAAGCCTGACGGACTTTGCACCATTCACCCCGACCAGGCCGATGAGTTTATTCGCCGGTTGCCTATTGAAGCTTTCTGGGGAGTGGGCCCCATTACGGCCAAAAAGATGCACACCTTAGGTATTTACAACGGAGATACCCTGCGTAAATGCTCGTTGGAAATGCTGCAACGGCAGTTCGGGAAAAACGGATTAATTTATTTCAACTTTGCCCGTGGTATGGACGACCGTCCGGTAGAAGCTGTACGCATCCGCAAATCTATCGGCTGTGAACATACATTGGAAAAAGACCTTTCGGCAGAAATGTCACTCATCATCGAGCTGTATCATGTGGCACGCGAACTCACCGACCGACTGAAAGCCAAAGAGTTCAAAGGAAATACCCTCACGCTGAAAGTGAAGTTCGACGACTTCTCCCAAATCACCCGCAGTGTGAGTGTGGAACGGCCGCTCCAACGCCTGGACGACATTCTTCCACTGGCCAAACGGCTGCTGAAAGGAGTGGATTACAGTCAGCATCCCATCCGCCTGTTAGGCTTGTCGGTGTCCAACCCGAAAGAAGAACATGAGTTAGCCAATTCTGTCCGTTCCAACCCTATCCAATTAAAACTGGAATTTAAAGATTATTATATTTAAAATACTCCCCACGTAGAGAGTAACCCATACATATAAATCCAACCGAAAACCATTTCGAACTTTTAAACAAATCGGCAGGCAAAAAAACGCAAGTGCGTTCGAACTGAAACGCAAGTGCGTTTGACTTGAAACGCAAGGACGTTTGACCTTAAACGCAAGTGCGTTTTGAATTGAACGCAAGGGCGTTTTGAAAGACAAGGAAAAACGGTCTTTCAGGGAGAGGAAAAAGACTGAATCTTGACGGGTTGTCGGGGTTGGCAGGCATTTTTATAAAGTATATATACGCGGGGTGTGGAACAAGTGTGTCATACTTATTCCACACCTGTATATAGAAAGTTTGAAAAACCGGTGACAACCCGTCAACCCGTCAAGAAAGTGCCTGAAACGGCATAAAAAAAGCGGTGCACATTTTCTGCCACCGCCCTTATTTACATTTTTTAAATATTAATGCGTATGTACGATTTCCGTAGGAGCCATTTCTGCATTACGCTTTTCTGTCTGCGTCACCACATTGCGTGCCAGCTCCATAAAGGCCATACCGGTCATGGAGTTTTCGTCGAGGGCAGCAGGTGTTCCTGCATCGCCACTCTCGCAGATGCTCTGCACGATAGGAATCTGTCCGAGCAACGGCACATTCAACTCTTCTGCCAGACGCTTGGTTCCTTCCTTGCCAAACAGGTAATATTTGTTTTCCGGAAGTTCTGCCGGAGTAAACCAGGCCATGTTTTCCACCAGACCGAGAATAGGTACGTTTACCTTGTCGTTGGTGTACATGTTGATACCTTTACGCGCATCAGCCAACGCCACCTGCTGCGGCGTGCTGACAATCACGGCTCCCGTAATGGCCAATGTCTGCAACAAGGTCAGGTGAATGTCGCTGGTGCCCGGAGGCGTATCCAGCACGAAATAGTCCAAATCACCCCAGTTGGCATCTGCCACCAACTGCTTCAGGGCGTTGCTGGCCATACCTCCACGCCAGAGTGTAGCCTGGTCGGGGTCTACAAAGAAACCGATGGAAAGCAGCTTGATGCCGTATTTCTCTACCGGCACAATCAAATCGCGTCCACCCACTTCTTCGGCATACGGACGGGCATCTTCCACCTGGAACATCTTCGGCACTGAAGGACCGAAAATATCGGCATCCAGCAGACCGACCTTATAGCCTAACTTAGCCAGTGCCACAGCCAGATTGGCTGCCACGGTAGACTTTCCTACCCCTCCTTTACCAGAAGATACCGCAATCACGTTCTTCACCTGCGGCAGCATCTTGCCCGGTTCCGGACGAGCGGCCTGCTTGCTTTCGGTAGCAATCGTTACCTCTACCTCTTTCGATACATACGTATGAATAGCGGTTTCGGCCGACTTGACTACCGATTTCATAAACGGGTCGGTCGGTTTCTCAAAAATGAGCGAGAAACTCACCTTCATGCCGTCAATGCGAAGATTGTCGGCCACCATCTCCGCTTCTACAATGTTTTTTCCGTTACCCGGATAACGCACCGTAGCCAGTGCGTCCATAATCAATTTCGGATAAAGTGTCATATCTTTTTCAGTTTTGAATCATTTGCTTGTTTTCAATCCGCTGCGCTTGCTCCGGTTGTAGCTCCGGTAATCGTCCAGTTCAATCTCCACGTCCGGCTCCTGCAACTCACCTTCCTGCGGCAAGTGGAACTGAATGTACTTGATGTTCAGTCCGCGGTCCAGCCACTGCTGTTCGTAATACGTGCGAATGCTGAGAATATCATCGTCCATACCGGAATGATACAAGTCGTCAGTCATAAATTCCACCGGAAAATGATTGGCTTCAATCATGCACTTCGTATAGGTAAACATGAAGTTACTGTCCGTCTTCAGGTGTACCAGTCCGTCCGGAACCAGGAAACGACGGTAACGGTTCATGAAATAAGTGGAAGTCAACCGCTTAGTAGCCTTCTTCATCTGAGGGTCAGAGAAAGTCAGCCAAATTTCGCTTACCTCTCCCGGGGCAAAGAAACGGTCGATGATTTCAATGTTCGTCCGCAAAAAGGCTGCGTTTGTCAATCCTTCCTTCAATGCATCGGTCGCTCCGGTCCACATACGCGCTCCCTTGATGTCGACCCCTATAAAGTTCTTTTCCGGATAGCGGCGTGCCAGCCCCACGGTATATTCACCACGTCCGCATCCCAATTCAAGCACAATCGGATGGTCGTTCTTGAAGAAATCACGGTTCCAGTTGCCTTTCATTTCGAACGGCACGTCATCTACCACCGAATACGGATATTCAAACACATGCGGATATTCCGCCATATCTGCAAATTTCGCTAATTTTCCTTTTCCCATATTTTCGTGAAACGTTTCCTTTAAATCCGTGCAAAGGTAAAGTTTTTCGGTGAAAAGGGAAACGAAAAAGGAGAATTACGTTTATATAACAAAATGAGAATTATGAACAGACATATCTTTCAGAACATACTTTTTCTATTGCTGGCAATCGGATGTACAAAAGAGCCTATTAAAACCATACAAAACACATTAATCATTCAAGGAGAGAATGTAGCACGTTTCAATACCTCCCGAAATACGCTCAACGAAGGCCTGCCTGCAGGAAGCACATTGACCTTTTACAGTCAGGGCGGTATTCATGCAGACGAACTTCCACTTTCCTACAACGGCAGCAACTGGGAAGGAGAGAATCTTCCGGAATGGGAGGATTCCCAACAACCAGCAGTCAGTTGTTCTTTCTGTCCTCCCTTGTACCGGAATCACCAGTCCTTCTACCAGGATGGTTTCTTATGCGACCAGCTCTATGCCCAAGCCACCACAAACTACGGAGAAAACATTCATTTATCTTTTCAGCACTTGTTTGCCCGTATCGTATTTAATGTATCCAGCAAACTGAACAACCAAATTAGTTTGATAGAATTTACCCCTTCTTTATCTGTAACCGGGATTAATCCTGATTCCGGAGAAATATCCTATCAAGACACAGCCTCTCCTATGCAAATGGAACAAAATGAAGATGGAATATATAGTTTTCTGGTTCCACCTACCACTCTGTCCATTCACATAAAGATCTATACCACCACCGGAGAAGATTATGAAAGTCAACTGGAAGAACATGCTTTTTCATCCGGATACGAATACACTTGTTCCATAAAACAAGACGGCGAAAGCCCTGGCATTTCTACCGTAGAAGACTTCATTGCCTTCACCCATTTAATTAACGGAGAAGTCTATGAAAACAGGAGTTTGGAAGAGTTTGGTGAAAAAACGGGAGAAACCACGACCTACTACCTGCTGAACGACTTAACCTTTACTGAAGAAGAATCCACACAGGTGCAAATGATTGGAAAGTACAAAAAAGGGGATAGCACCGGAAAAGGCTTATTCAATGACGTATTTGACGGGAAAGGACATAGTTTGAATAATCTACGTTTCGAACAAACAGTGGATGGAAGTTATTATGCCGGTCTTTTTAGTGGAATATCTGTTACCGGAGCTGTAAAAAACCTGTTTCTAAAACAAGCAGTATATAACAAGCAGACAGACACTAAAAATGCAGCCCTTCTGGCAGGCATAAACCGAGGAGAAATTAGTAACTGTGCATTACGTGGCTGCACTATTGAAACCATTCGAAGTGACAGCGATTTAGGATGTTTGACAGGCTGGAATGAAGGCACAATCGTCAACTGTCACGTAGATAATGTCTGGATGAAAAATGAAAGTATGCAAGGGAATGCTATTACCCGTTACAACCAAGGTGGGAAAATCATCAACTGCGCAGTCACCAACTGCAATTTCAGTAAAGCTAAAAACAGAAGCGGTCTCATCTGCAGTATCACTAAAAACGGAGAAATTCTGAACTGCTATCTTAAAGGAAACACAAGTAAGAATCATGCCATCTGCCTGCAAACAGAAAACACAAATATACGCTGCTGTTATTACCCTTATGGAGACACCAGAGAACCGGTGGGTAACAACTATGTAAGTGCTCCCTCTGATTCAATCATGCAATACGGCAGCCAGCAAAGCATTACCGAAGACAATCTGTATCAAATTCTGAACCAATGGGTACGCGACAGCGGAGCCAAACTATACCCCGAATCTTCCTTCCTGCTATGGGAAAAAGGAGAAACGCTACCTGCCATCCTGGTATCCCCATAATTTTTCTAAAAATAAAAAGAAGGTATTCATAAATATTGTATTTTTGTGCCAAATGCAAAAATTGAAACCATGAACAATAAAAAATTTATCATCACCATCATTATATTGGCTGTGATTGTAGCAGCAGTATCTTTCTTTGCCGTAAATGAAGCCCGTAAGAACAAAGAAATGAGTCAGCTCTTTGCGGTGGAAAAACAAGAGATGGAAAATGAATACAGCACGTTTGCTACCCAATATGACGAATTGCAGATTCAGATAAATAATGACTCCTTGCGTGAAAAGCTGGAAAGCGAGAAATTGAAAACCCAGCGCTTGCTGGAGGAACTGCGTCAGGTGAAAACCAGCGATGCAGCTGAAATCATGCGACTGAAAAAAGAATTGAAAACCGTACGTGCCGTATTGAGAAGCTACGTAATGCAGATAGACTCCCTGAACAAAATCAATGCTGCCTTGATGCAGGAAAATCAGGAAGTAAAGAGCAAATATAGTGCTGCTACCGCACAGATTTCCAACCTGTCACAAGAGACTAAGAGTCTGAATGAAAAAGTATCACTGGCTGCCCAACTGGACGCCACCAACATTCGGGTACAGACCCTGAACAAAAGAGGACGCGATACGGAACGTGTAAAGAATATCAAGAAAATTGCGATTTCATTCACCATCGTGAAGAACATTACAGCACAGACGGGTAACAAGACCCTTTATGTACGTATTGCCAAACCGGACAACGAAGTACTGACCAAGAGTCCGAGCAACCAGTTCAAGTTTGAAGACCGCAACATCAGCTATTCTATCAAGAAATACATTGAATACACGGGTGAAGAACAGACGGTTACGGTATACTGGGACGTAGAAGAATTCTTGGCTGCCGGTACATACCACGTGTATATATTTGCCGACGGCAGCATGATTGGTCAGGGTTCATTCCGTATGAAATAATTTTCAGAAAACATGAAAAAGCACATCAGTCACCTGATATACGGTTGGCTTGCACTAATGGGCCTGCTATCTTCCTGCGGAGAAGACCGCTCGGGAGAATACTATGCCCTGATTGCCACCAAGACATGGATTTACGAGGTGATGCAGGAAAACTATCTTTTTTATGAAGATATTCCGGCAGAAGAGAAACTGGACTTTTTCAAGAAGCCGGCAGAGTTTCTTACTTCAGCCGCATCTTCCAAAGACCAGAAAAACGGGTATGTGTTTTCTCATGTAGACTCCGTGTTTACTACCTCGCGTGCCACCAGCACCTATCCTTGCTTCGGTTTTGAAGCAGCCTTGGTACGTACTGAAGGAGGAACAAATGCGCTGAGAGTATTGTACACACAACCTAACTCGCCAGCAGAAGAAGCCGGACTGAAACGAGGTGACTGGATTATTGCTGTAGACAACCAGAAAGTATCCACAAGTGATTATTCCACTTATATCACCCGACCGACAAAAGCGTACAGTTTTACATTGGGTAAATACAATCCTTATCCGGAAGAGGTGGACGACCCGGAATTCAACTACGTGGAATTTGATACGCTTGGAGTAGTCCCAATGCCGGAACCTCGCTACGTGGAAGAACAGGATGTACTTAAATACGGCATCATCTCCTCGGGTTCACGAAAAGCCTTCTACCTGTTATACAACGAATTTGGAGAAAGCACTGATGCACTCAAGGAAGTGTTTTCACAACTGAACGGACAGCAGTTTGACGATATAATCCTGGACTTACGCTATAACCCGGGAGGATACGTAAATACATCGCAGCAGCTTTGCTCGGCTTTAGCTCCCGCCACGGCAATGGGACAGCCTTTCCTGCACATGACTTACAATGACAAAATCAATAAAACGGAAACGCTGAACTTCGAATCCAGTCCGCTGACCGGAGGAGCAAGTCTGTCTTATCAAAACCTGTATGTCCTCACTTCGGGCAATACTGCTTCCGCCTCTGAAATTGTCATCAACTGCCTGAAACCCTATATGGAAGGTCGTTTGTATCAGGTAGGAACAGCCACTTTCGGAAAGAATGTGGCCCAGCAACTGTTTACCAATGCAGAAGCTCCAAACATTGAATTATGGCTTACCACTACTTACCTGAGCAATTCACAAGGATATTATGATTACTTCAAGGAGGGATTATTGCCGGATTTCGAAATAGAAGAAAACTATGGAGCTGAATTAGGTGATTTCGGTTCGGATGAAGACCAGCTTATGCAACCGGTTCTATATAGAATGGAAAACGGAAGTTTCCCGGTGGTTACCAATCCGGATGAATCAGAAGATGCTACGACTTTAAGCCGCAGCCGGACTTCCGAGCATGTACAATTGCTGGTTGACCCCATTGCACAGAAGCCTCATTACAACCGGATAAAAAGATAAAAGTAACCGGTAAGACACACGCTCAGCAAAAATTAAATTTATTACTGATTCTTTTCAACAAAACGCTTTGACTATTTGTTCTAATGTCATACATTTGCAATGTTGCATAAGCAACCAAATAAAAAGTCAGCATCAGTAATGAAAAGAATTACAAGTTTACTCTTACTGCTTGGCGCAACTCTCAGCAGTTATGCCCAACAAGTACTTACTCTGGACAGTTGCCGGGCGCTCGCTCTGGCCAACAACAAAGAGCTGCGAATTTCACAGGAAAAAGTCAATGCCGCCCACTATGAGAAGAAGGCTGCATTCACTAATTATCTGCCTAAAATTGACCTTACAGGGGGATATATGCGTACGCAAAAAGAAATATCCCTGCTCAGTGATGCACAGAAGCAAAGCATCGGTAACATGGGTACCAACTTAGGAAACCAATTGCAACAAGGTATGCAGTCGGCTGAATTCCAGGCTGCCATGCAACAACTTGCTGCGGCAAATCCCGGACTGGCTGCCGGATTGCAAGGATTGCTGCCGGGTGCTGTGGCCGGACTTACGGATGGACTGAACGCCGTAGGACAAGGTCTGGTGGATGCCTTCCGTACAGATACCCGAAACATGACGGTGGGAGCTGCGACCCTCACCCAGCCTCTCTTTATGGGTGGAAAAATCATTGCCTACAACAAGATTACCAAATATGCAGAACGTCTGGCTGAATCACAGCATGCCACAGGTATGCAAGATCTTATCCTGCAGACGGACCAGATTTACTGGCAAATCATTTCACTCGTCAATAAGAAAAAACTGGCAGAGAATTTTTTGGAGCTGGTACAGAAACTGGATTCGGACGTAGACAAGATGATAAAAGAAGGGGTGGCTACCAAAGCCGACGGATTAAGTGTCAAAGTGAAGGTGAATGAAGCCGAAATGATGCTTACTCAGGTAGATAATGGCTTGAACCTCTCAAAAATGCTTTTGTGCCAGATCTGTGGTCTTCCGTTGGAAACCGATTTCCAACTGGCCGATGAAAGCATGAAAGACTTACCCCTTCCTAACACCTATACGGAGGCAAACGTAAGCACGGCCCTCAGCAACCGTGAAGAGCTGAAGAGTCTGGAATTGGCATCGGAAATCTATCGCCAGAAAGTAAACGTAGTCCGCGCGGATTTTCTTCCTTCTGTAGCTTTGACCGCCAATTATCTGGTGACCAACCCATCGCTCGTGAACGGATTTGAAAATAAATTCCGTGGCATGTGGGCTGCCGGAATCGTCGTAAAAATCCCTGTATTCCACTGGGGAGAAGGTATCTATAAGGTAAAGGCTGCAAAGGCAGAAGCCAACATCGCCCGCTACAAACTGGAAGACATCAAAGAAAAAGTGGAACTCCAGGTGACGCAGAACTCCTATAAGGTAAACGAATCGACCAAGAAATTAGCTTTAGCCGAAAAGAACATGGAGAAAGCAGAAGAGAACCTGCGCTATGCCAATTTGGGATTTAAGGAAGGAGTCATTCCGACCAGCAACGTGCTGGAAGCACAAACTGCCTGGTTCTCGGCACAAGCCGGAAAAATAGACGCACAGATAGACGTCAAAATGAGTGAACTTTATTTGAACAAATCAATGGGAATTTTAAAATAATACAGATATATGGAAAAGACTCAACGCAACAATATCATGCTGGCCTTCTTTACATTGTTAGCCGTAATCGTTATCGTCAGCATCATCGGATTCTTCACCTTAGGAAAAGGTCCTGAAATCATACAAGGCCAGGCTGAAGCCACAGAATACAGGGTATCGAGCAAGGTACCGGGACGTATCCTGAAATTTTTTGTCAGCGAAGGAGATAAAGTGAAAGCGGGTGATACACTGGCTATTCTGGAAGCTCCGGATGTAATGGCTAAATTGTCGCAGGCACAAGCTGCCGAACAAGCTGCACAGGCACTGAACGAGAAGGCCCTGAGAGGTACAAGAAGCGAGCAACTGCAGGCTGCATACGAAATGTGGCAGAAAGCCAAAGCAGGACTGGAGATTGCCGAAAAATCATACAACCGTGTGAACCGCCTGTACGAAGAAGGGGTGATGACCGCACAGAAAAGAGATGAAGCAAAAGCGCAATACGATGCAATGAAGGCGACCGAACGTGCTGCCAATGCACAGTACACAATGGCCAAGAATGGTGCACAGCGCGAAGACAAGGCCATGGCTGCCGCACAGGTAGAACGCGCCAAAGGAGCTGTAGCCGAGGTTTCTTCTTACGTATCGGAAACTTACTTAGTAGCTGCTGCTGATGGAGAAGTGGCCGAAATCTTCCCGAAAGTAGGTGAACTGGTTGGTACAGGAGCTCCCATCATGAACGTAGCCCAACTGGATGACATGTGGGTGACATTCAACGTACGTGAGGATTTTCTGAAAGACTTCACCGTAGGAAGCAAGATTAAAGCCTACGTTCCTGCCCTGGAAAAAGAAGCTGAATTCCAGGTAACGGTCATGAAGGACTTAGGTACGTATGCCGCATGGAAAGCCACCAAGACCACCGGTCAGTTTGACCTGAAGACTTTTGAAGTAAAGGCAAAACCCGTACAGCCTGTAGAAAATTTACGTCCGGGTATGTCTGCTATCATTGAAAAATAAATCCACATGTCGACAACCACCTATCAATGTTACCTGAAAGTGATGCGAAGAGAAATTCTCCGCATTGCCACCAAGCCGATGTACCTGTTCTGCATGGTCATCGCTCCATTGTTCTGTTTCCTGTTTTTCACCACCCTGATGGAAAACGGGCTGCCGACCAATCTGCCTGCAGGAGTGGTGGACCTCGACAACACCGCCACGACACGCAACATTATCCGCAACCTGGACGCGTTTCAGCAGACCCAGATTGTAGCGCATTACCCAAGTGTCACAGAAGCAAGACAGGCCGTACAGCGTGGAGAGATTTATTCATTCTATTACATTCCGAAAGGAACGACCGAAGAAGCCCTTGCCAGCAGACAGCCTAAGGTGTCTTTCTATGTTAACTATTCTTACCTGATAGCAGGTTCCTTGCTCTATAAGGACCAGAGAACCATGTCGGAGTTAGCCTCTGCAGCCGTGGGACAAGCAACCCTATTAGCCAAAGGAGCCACCGAAGACCAGGCACTTGCCTTCCTGCAACCGGTAGTCATTTCTACCCATGCACTAAACAACCCCTGGCTGAACTACTCGGTGTACCTGTGTAATACCTTGTTTCCGGGTATCCTGATGCTGCTTATTTTCCTGACTACCGTATATACCATCGGAACAGAATTAAAGGACAAGACTTCAAAAGAATTGATGCAACTGGCCGATAACTCCATTGTGACGGCACTGGTGGGGAAATTGATTCCTCAAACCGTGACGTTCTTCATCATGGCCACGTTCTATAACGTGTACTTGTACGGATTCCTGCACTATCCGTGCCATAGCGGGATTTTCCCGATGCTGTTAGCCGGACTGTTGCTGGTGCTTGCTTCACAGGCATTCGGTGTATTCCTTTTCGGTTTGTTCGGTTCACTCCGTCTGGCATTGAGCGCTGCTTCTCTGTGGGGAGTCATTTCATTCTCCATCTCAGGATTCACTTTCCCGGTCATGGCGATGCACCCTACGCTGCAGGCTTTGTCCGTGTTGTTCCCCTTGCGGCATTATTTCCTGCTCTACGTGAATCTGGCCTTAAACGGTTATCCGGTCATTTATGCCTGGCATGCCGTTACCGCCCTGCTGCTGTTCATGCTCCTGCCTTTCTTCTTCCTGAAAAGAATACGCACGGCCATGCTGCATTATGTCTATATCCCTTAACCCTTTGCGTTCATGAAAAAAGAATCGTTAAAACAAACCATACAACAAGGCTTCGCAGGTCTCTTCCATATATGCAAGCAGGAACTGAAAGCCGTTTTCAAAGACCAGGGCGTACTTATTTTCTTCTTGCTTGTCCCGCTGGCCTACCCGTTGGTATATGCCTTTATTTATACCAATGAGGTGGTACGCGAAGTGCCTGTAGCGGTAATAGACAACAGCAACACGGCACTCAGCCGCCAGTTTATCCGTACGGTTGATGCAAGCGCCGATGTGCATATCCAGTCGCATTGTGCGGATATGGAAGAAGGGAAAAACCTGTTGAAAGAAACAAAGGTATATGGCATTCTCTACATCCCGGAAAGTTTCAGCAAAGACATCGCTTCCGGTAAACAGACTACAGTCAGTATTTACTGTGACATGAGTGGTATGCTATACTACAAAGCGCTGGTATTGGCAAGTACTAACGCTTCACTCACCTTAAATAAAAAAATCCAGATACAGCGGATGGGAAATACAACGGAACGGCAGGATGAGGTCAGTACGGCTCCCATTGAATATGAAGATGTATCGCTATTCAACCCGCAAGACGGATTTGCCAGCTTCCTGATTCCGGCTGTGCTCATCCTGATTATACAGCAGACGCTATTATTAGGCATCGGACTTTCAGCGGGAACTGCCCGTGAGAATAACCGCTTCAAAGACTTGGTCCCCATCAGTCGGCAGTATCAGGGTACGCTCCGCATTGTAGGCGGAAAGTCATTGGCTTATTTCCTGATTTATGCATTAGTGGCTGCGTATGTGCTCTGCCTTGTACCGCAACTGTTTGATTTGGTACAAATTGCACAGCCTATGACTTTACTGGCTTTTGTGGTGCCTTACATCTTGGCATGTATTTTCTTTGCGATGACCTGCTCCATCTTTATACATCACAGAGAATCGTGTCTGATGATTTATGTCTTTACCTCCGTGCCCCTCCTGTTCATCTCCGGAATCTCCTGGCCGGGAGCTGCCGTGCCTACATTCTGGAAAGTATTCTCCTGGATATTCCCATCTACGTTCGGTATCAATGGGTTTGTAAGAATCAACAACATGGGCGCAACTCTTCCGGAAGTGTTAGTCGAATATCAGGCACTTTGGATACAAGCTATCGTATATTTCTTCACAACCTGCATCGTCTACCGGCGACAAATCATATTGAGCCGCCGACATGCCATGGAGCGCCTGCGTATGTTCAGGCTACGAAAACTGGTTGCCAAGACATCCAAATAACCAAACTTTATTCCTATTATCCGGCTTCGTAAATTTTACCAGGCCGGATAATTTATCTTTATTAACACCTGAACAAGAGTGAATACCCCAGAATACTCGTAGCTTTGCGAATATTTATAAACGAGCTTATGAAACACCTTATTTATATATTCGCCGGGCTGATATGTTGCCTGATTACATTACCTCAGGTGGGGGCTTCTCCATTGGAAAACAAGAAACAGCGTTTCCGAATTACCGTACTGAATACCGGAGGAGAACCACAACAAGGTATCATTCTGAAAGTGGCAGGCTACAGCAGTGAGTATATCAGTGATGAACAAGGTCTTATTGATTTCGAACAATCCATTGACAACAATTACGTCCGTACTGCCAATTTTTACTTCCCGACAGATAAGAACAGAACAGTCAAATCCTTGCGACTGGACGAAGCAGCACAAGACACGATTATCCGTATAGACCGTCCGGAGGACTTGGCACGCTTCAAGCAAAGCGGTAAGACATTACTGGTAAACGGCGTGCTGAAAGAAGGAGGCAAACCTATTCCTCAAGCAGAAATCAGCATCCAGGGTACAGGAAAGCGGACTTTCTCTAATGCGCAGGGAGAATTCAGCATTGAAGCGGATTACAGTCACCTGATTATGATACGGGCAGAACGCATGGAAAACAAGTATCTTGACATCGAATCTTTCCTGCAGAACCCTAACCAGCCGTTGGAAATACGAATGACAAAGAAAGGAGCCGACCGGGTATATCACGTGGTAGAGAAAATGCCGGAATATCCTGGAGGCATGAAAGCCTTCTTCAATTATATCAGAAGAAAGGCGCATACCACGGAACTGGCCGAAGAAACCCAGAAAGAGGGTGCGGTCATGATTCAATTCATTGTAGAAAAAGACGGTAGTATCACTTCTCCCAGCATTGTAAGAGGGCTGGACGCACGTTTGGATACGGCCGCATTAGATGCCATCATAGTGATGCCCGATTGGATTCCAGCACAGGAACACGGAGTTAACGTACGCTGTAAATATTCTGTTCCGGTTCCTTTCAAAAAGCCGAAACCGGCTCCTCCTGTTGCTCCGAAACCCGCTCCTGAAATAAAGAAAGACAGCATCGCGGTACCTTCAGTTCCAGCTGACTCTCTTGCGCAGGATACGGTTCTTCAGGTTATCCCTATGCCTTCTGCAGACTCACTGACCACAGATACACTGGCCACGGATACAACTTTAGTAGCCTCTGCTGACAGCATAGCCATACAAAAAGAAACAGCTGCCTCATTGTCTACTTCTGAAGCCACAGAAGTCAAACCGAAAAAACGGAACTTCATCGTTCGTTTCTTCCGCTGGCTGTTCGGTATCAAAGACAAGGAAAATACGCCCGTAGAGTCCAAGGAAGGAAAAACACCTGAGGTTATACCGGAAGAAGGAATTCAAAAAGAAGAATAAATGTAAAACTTAAATAACACAGTCATGAAAAAACTTTTTGTACTTTTTTATGCGCTAATGTGCCTGGTTAGTCTGCAGGCACAAAAGGTAACGCTACAAGATGTAGCCAACGGCACCTATCGCGCACAAAGTATACAGGGATTAAAACCGATGCTGGACGGTGAACATTACACCCAGATCAGCAAGGACCACAAACGAATCGTCAAATACTCTTTCAAGACCGGTAAGGAAGTAGCTACCATCTTTGACGTAGCCACTGCCCGCAACCACAAGCTGAAAAGTTTCGATGACTATATTATGTCACCGGACGAAAGCCTGATATTGATTCAAACGGAGACCAAACCGATTTACCGTCGTTCATTCACAGCTGTATATTATATATACAACGTGAGAAACCGTACACTCGAACCCTTGTCAAACAACGGTCCGCAACAGGTCCCTTTGTTCTCACCCGACAGTCACCAGATTGCGTTTGTGCGCAACAACAACATCTACCTTATCAAACTGCTTTTCGGCAACAGCGAATCGCAGGTAACGAAAGACGGAGAATATAACAAGGTGCTCAACGGTATTCCTGACTGGGTATATGAAGAAGAATTCAGCTATAACCGCGCCTTCGATTTCAGTGCAGACAGTAAAATGATTGCATACGTCCGCTTCGATGAAAGCCAGGTTCCCATGTACTCTTTCCCATGGTATAAGGGTATGGCTCCGGAAAAAACAGAATATACCACCTATCCGGGAAGCTATGACTACAAATATCCCAAAGCAGGAGTTGTAAACTCCAAGGTTAGCGTACATTCTTTTGACATAAAAAGTCGTGTAACCCGTAAAATGGAACTTCCTGTAGATTCTGACGGTTATGTACCTCGCATCAAATTCACAGATGATCCGGAAAAACTGGCCATCATGACATTGAATCGCCACCAGAACCGCTTCGACCTTTATATGGCCAATCCACGCAGTGCCATCTGCAAAGTAGCCATCCGCGACGAGGCAGAGCAGTACATTAAAGAGCAAGCCTATTCAGACATTGCATTCTATCCGGAACACATCGTCATGATGAGTGAACGGGATGGATACAACCACCTTTACCTGTACACCATTGGAGGAAACCTGGTGAAACAAATCACAAAAGGAGAATTTGAGGTAAAGGATTTCCTGGGATGGGACCAGAAAGCAAACGTTTTCTATTACACCAGCAACGAAGGAAACCCCTTGCGTACCGCGGTGTACAAGATTGACGGAAAAGGTAAAAAGACCAAACTTTCTACACGTACCGGAACAAACAGTGCGTTGTTCAGCAAAAATCTGAATTATTACATCAACACGTATTCCAGCGCGCAGACTCCTACCCTTATCACACTGAACAACAACAAGGGTCAGGAAATGGCTACACTGCTTGACAACAAAGAACTGAAAAGCAAAACAGCTCAGCTGAACATGCCGACAAAAGAGTTTTTCTCTTTCAAGACCAGCGAAGGAGTAGAACTGAACGGTTGGATGATGAAACCGGCCAACTTCAATCCTTCCAAGAAATATCCGGTAATCATGCACCAATATAGTGGTCCCGGCTCTCAGCAGGTACTCGACAAGTGGGGTATCGGCAGCTTCGGTGACGGAGGTATGTTTGAAGCCGTAATGTGCGACAAAGGCTATATCATGGTCTGCGTGGACGGACGTGGTACTGGAGGTAGAGGAGCAGCATTCGAAAAATGCACTTACCTTTCTATCGGTGTGAAAGAAGCTACCGACCAGGCTGAAGCAGCTAAATACCTCTCTACTCTGCCTTACGTAGATGGAAGCCGTATTGGTATTTGGGGCTGGAGCTATGGAGGATACAACACGCTGATGTCAATGAGCGAAGGTTCCGGCGCATTCAAGGCCGGAGTTGCCATTGCCGCTCCGACAGACTGGAGATTCTATGATTCAGTCTATACCGAACGTTTCATGCGCACACCGAAAGAAAACGGTGACGGTTACCAGGCTTCTTCTGCCATCAGCCGTGCATCCAAGCTGAAAGGAAAGCTGTTGCTCATCCATGGAAGTGCAGACGACAACGTACACTTGCAGAATTTCATGGAGTACAGTGAAGCACTGGTACAGGCAAACATCCAGTTTGATACACAGATTTACACCAACCGTAATCACAGTATCTTCGGAGGAAATACCCGCAACCACCTGATGAACAGAGTGGCTAATTTCTTCCTGCAGAACCTATAATATTTCATTTAGCAGATGACACCAGTCACAAGAAGCTGGTGTCATCTGTTTTTCTTTGTTCTTTTATCTTACCACTATGACACACATCAGAAAGCCTGATTGGCTAAAAATCCAGATTGGCACTAATGCCCGATATACTGAAACCAAACGCATTGTAGATACTCATAAGCTTCATACCATCTGCAGCAGCGGACGCTGTCCCAACTTAGGTGAATGCTGGGGAAAAGGCACCGCCACCTTCATGATTGGAGGAGCCATCTGTACCCGTTCCTGCAAGTTCTGCAATACACAAACCGGAAGACCTCTCCCATTGGATCCGGAAGAACCGCTCAGAGTGGCCCAGTCCATCCAACTCATGAAGCTTGACCACGCGGTCATCACTTCTGTCGACCGGGATGATTTAAAGGATTTAGGTGCCTCACACTGGGCTGCCACCCTGATGGCCATCCGAAAATTGTGTCCTGACACCACCATAGAGGCACTTATTCCCGATTTTCAAGGCTACAGCGAATTATTGCAGCAGGTCATTGAAACACGTCCCGATATTCTTTCACACAACCTGGAAACCGTCCGCCGTCTCAGCCCACAGGTCAGAAGTGTAGCAGATTATGATACCAGCCTGAAAGTTATCCGTCAGATTGCAGACAATGGACTAAAAGCCAAATCCGGTATCATGGTGGGACTTGGAGAAACCACAGAAGAAGTAGAAGAAACGATGGATGACCTGCTACAGAACGGTTGCCAGATACTGACCATCGGACAATACCTGCAACCAACAGCCAAGCACTATCCGGTAGCAGAATACATCCATCCAGACCAGTTCAAGAAATTTAAAGAGATAGGTGAAGCCAAAGGATTTGACATTGTAGAAAGCGGTCCGCTGGTCCGTTCTTCTTACCATGCTGAAAAACATCTCCGCAAACAATGAACAATTTTCTTTTTCCAATTGTTGCAATTTTATCAACTGATGCTCTTCGACTATGAATCTATTGCTCAAATACAAAGATAAAATTGTATCATTTGGATTGCTTCCTATCATTATCACACTGATAGGCATTCATCTGTTCCCAACGACCGCCATGTTGGGAACAGGACTTGCTATCAGCATTGCGGGACTACTTTATGATGTGTTGCGCCTGAAAGGACTTAATTTCTTCCTTTTGCAGGGAACTATCGGAATTGGTGTCTGCTTCCTTTTAAGATTGTTCACCGGATATGAATACATCCCAAAGAACAGTCTGACTCCTTCATTGGAATTCATGCTGTTAATATGTGCCTTCATCCATGTAACGGCCCCGGAAATTTATCGGAATTTCTTGAAGAAGTTTCATCTTAATTTCACTTCTTCTTACCTATTGGAAGCAAAAATAATCGTGATTTTTTCCAGCATCCACTTGATTATTTTGTTTTTCCTGTACAACAAGCTGATTCCCTTTTCCCCTGAAAATAACTTTGGAATCATCTATTTGATTCCTACACTTATTTACGTAATATGTCTGGTCATTAACATCGTAGGAATACAAATTGCCGCCACACAATCGCCACGAGAGCAACATATCATACGAATTGTTCCTATCTGCAACGGGAAAATATATCTTACCCCGCATGCAGAAAACACAACGATTTGGGATGCTCCTATCAAGACTTTATTTGACGGACCGTTAAGAAAAAGCCAGCGTTACGCAAAGAACCTGATAAAAAAACATCAGTCAGCTTCTCACACCACATATAAGAAGAAGTTTTTCCCAAGACTTATCCTCAGCTACCGTACACAAGGCAGTACACCGGCTTTTGTACAGTTATATATACTTCCTGTCAGCCATGAAGATGAATTCAAACTCTCAGAAGGATACTTCTTTACGTGTGAAGACATCAGACAAAATCCGGAAAAGTTCAGTAACGAACTAAGAATTGAATGTGACCGCCTTCACATGGTGGCCCAGATATGGAAAGAGTTCAAATAAGATACTACTTATAAATCAAAAAGATACAAGGAATCTTATTCAGTTCCGGTAATTTTCCCTTCCATTCCTTTACGGTTTTGGTCTGGATAAATTCTCCTTCACAAGTTATATTAGCTGCAATACACAGCTTCGTTTGCGGACGACAAGTTTTCAAGATGTCTTCCAACATCTTATGGTTGCGATAAGGAGTTTCGATAAACAATTGAGTCTGATTTTCGGAATAAACACGTGCTTCCAGTTCTTTTAAACGGCGCATGCGATCGGCCGGTTCTATCGGTAGATACCCATGAAAAGCAAAACTCTGTCCGTTAAATCCTGAACCCATCACCGACAAGATAATAGAAGAAGGCCCTACCAGAGGAACCACCTTAAAATTCCGCTTCTGGGCAATAGCTACCACATCGGCTCCCGGATCGGCCACAGCCGGACAACCGGCCTCAGAAATAACTCCCATGGAGTGTCCCTCTGCAAGCGGAGCAAGATAGCCCGATATAGCTTCCGGAGAAGTATGCTTGTTCAACGGATAAAAAGTAAGCTCATCAATACAAATATCCGCATCCACCTTTTTCAGGAAACGGCGTGCCGAGCGCACATCTTCCACTATAAAATGCTTTATATTGACAATTATCTCCCGATTATAAGAGGGTAAAACCTTTTCGATAGCCGTATCACCTAAAGTAACAGGCAACAAATACAATGCAACTTCCATAAGGAATCTTTAAGTCAATCAGTTTAATTCTTTTATCATTTCAGAATAATCCGTACATTCCAACAAACTCTTTAGAGTCATTTCCGGATGATTCTTCATATAGCGCTCTATCACCTTCATCCCCAGCCATATTCCCAAGAAAGGAGGAGTCTTTTCACCGTTAAACAGAAGCCGCGTGTTAGAAGATACATACGAGCGAATAATCATTGGGTCGGTAGTCCTCATATAATGGTTCTGACGGATTTCCTCCCAAAGTTCTTTTTCGTGCTGCTCGCACCATTTTATTTCTTCCTTGGAGTAGCCCAAAGCCGTTTTGCCACTTCCATTTCCTTCAAGAATAGTTTCCACAACCCAGGCTATTTTCCCCCGATACAACAGAATATCCATCAAAGAACGATGACCTTCCTGCCACAAGAAAGGATACTGTCCCAGCAAATAAAAGGTAAAGCAATCAGGCACGATGTATTCCGGCGACATCGAGCATCGCTGGTTTGCGTAATAATATTTTTTATAGAGAGGATAGTCACTCCCCATATACTTGTCCAGACTGATTCCCAAAATGCTGTCTCCAACAACGACAGACTGATTCAGAGCAGAAATCTGCGTATAAATCTGCGGAACCGGCAACTCATGAATTTCTTTTTTCAGGTTGCTGAATCCCTGCGTCAGACGCTGTTCAATGTTGCTCACGTCCTTAAACTTCTCTCCCACATCTTCCATTAAATGTACCAATATGGAATCTGAGAAATAAGCGCACAGGCGGTCGTTCATGTCTACCATATCTACAGAGCCCAAATCCAGCACTTCCTCTATCAGCAGACGCGTTTCCTGGGAAAATTCAGTATTCATCCGTTGCAGGGAAAAGAAACTGTTCTGCACAGTTGCCTCATATTGCAAGCGGTCATATCGGGCTATCTTTATTTCTGAAAACGAAAAATCGTCTTTCTGCTTATCAGAACGACAAGCAGAAAAGACGATTATACTCAGTAATATAAAAATAAGCCGATACATTCAATATTATCCGTAAATTATATTGCCATTGGCATCTTTATATTCATCCAGCCCCTTTTCATAAGTTGCCATAGCTCTCAAACTCATACCTACGCTGGAGAAACCACCATCGTGGAACAAGTTCTGCATAGTCACCTTACGAGTCAGGTCAGAGAACATTACGATACAGTAATCAGCACATTCATCAGCCGATGCATTGCCCAGAGGAGACATACGGTTAGCAAAGTCGAACAACTTGTCCATACCTTTCACACCCGATCCGGCAGTAGTCATAGTCGGTGACTGAGAAATGGTATTGATACGTACATGGTGTTCACGTCCGTAAATATAACCGAAGCTACGAGCGATTGATTCCAGCAAAGCCTTCGCATCTGCCATGTCATTATAACCATAGAATGTACGCTGTGCAGCTACATAGCTCAAAGCTACGATAGAACCGTATTCATTGATGGCATCCAACTTCTTGGCAGATTGAATCATCTTATGGAATGAAACGGCTGAAATATCCAATGTTTTACTCAACATGTCATAGTCCAAATCATCGTAAGTACGTTTTTTACGAACATTTGGAGACATACCGATAGAATGAAGTACAAAGTCAATCTTTCCGCCCAATACCTCCATTGAACGCTTAAAGACATTTTCCAAATCTTCTACAGAGGTAGCGTCAGCCGGAATCACTTCACAGTTTAATTTTTCCGCCAAAGCAGAGACCTCACCCATACGTACTGCTACAGGGGTATTAGAGAGTGTGATAACGGCACCTTCTTCTACAGCCTTTTCTGCCACTTTCCAAGCGATAGACTGTTCGTTCAGTGCACCAAAAATAATACCTCTTTTTCCTTTCAGCAAATTATAACTCATAT
>ENA-UOJA01000538-UOJA01000538.1-human-gut-metagenome-genome-assembly--contig:-C19-NODE-538-length-36010-cov-10.195216_pt1 | contig 36010 bp, 38 predicted proteins | sample MGYA00242337_ERZ723884 | MGnify/ENA metagenome assembly ERZ723884
TTAACATAATTACTGAGCTCCTCCTTCCTTATTAGCCTTTGTAGGAAGCACTTCTCCTTTATAAATCCAAACTTTAACACCAACTTTACCATAAGTGGTATCTGCCTCAGCAAATCCATAGTCGATGTCTGCTCTTAATGTCTGAAGCGGAATAGTACCTTCGCTGTAGAACTCTGTACGAGCCATATCAGCACCGCCAAGACGTCCGGAACAAGAGGTCTTAATTCCCTTTGCGCCAGCCTTCATGGTTCTTCCCATGCAGGACTTCATTGCTCTACGGAAAGAAACACGGTTCTCAAGCTGTAATGCAATGTTCTCAGCTACTAACTGAGCGTCGCGGTCCGGTCTCTTAACTTCCTTGATGTCTACAACTAATTTCTTGTCTGTGAATTTCTGTACTTCTGCTTTAATCTTCTCGATTTCAGCGCCGCCCTTACCGATAACAACACCCGGTTTTGCGGTATAGATGATAACTTTTACACGGTCAGATGCTCTCTCGATTTCAATCTTAGAAATACCTGCTGCGTATAATTTCTTCTTTAAGAATGTTCTGATATTGTAATCTTCTACTAAGAAATCTGCAAAATCTGCTTCCGCATACCATTTAGAGTCCCAGTCTTTGATAACGCCGACTCTTAAGCCATGTGGATTAACTTTCTGTCCCATATTTGACCTCCTTATTTCTCGTCAAGCACGATTGTGATGTGGCTCATTCTCTTCTCGATTCTGTAAGCTCTACCCTGTGCTCTCGGTCTGATTCTCTTCATTGTCGGTCCTTTATTTGCGTAGCACTCTGCAACATAAAGGTTTTCTGCTTTCATTCCATTGTTGTTCTCAGCGTTTGCGATTGCTGACTCTAATAATTTCTTTACTAAGCTTGAAGCATATCTCGGATTGTATGTTACGATAGCTAATGCTGTCTGAACATCCTTTCCACGGATTGCGTCTAATACGAAACAAGCTTTCTGAACAGACACTCTTGCGTAAGATAACTTAGCGGAAGGTCTGGTATCTTTTACTTCATTTCTCTCTCTTTTAATCTGACTTCTATGTCCCTTAGCCATGGATGAAACCTCCTTTCAAATATCTTATCTAACGCCTGATTTCTTTTCGTCTTTTCCATGTCCTCTGTAAGTTCTTGTAGCAACGAACTCACCAAGTTTATGTCCAACCATATCCTCTGTTACATATACCGGCACGTGTTTTCTTCCATCATGAACAGCGATTGTGTGTCCAACGAACTGTGGGAAGATAGTGGAACGACGTGACCATGTTTTGATAACAGATTTATCGCCGGATGCGTTCATAGCATCTACTTTCTTCAGTAAGCTGGCATCTGCGAATGGTCCTTTTTTTAATGAACGAGCCATAATTTACCTCCTAAATTATCAGTCTTACACGCTGCCGCGTGTTTCATTTGACTGTGAACATCTTGTATATAATAGCAGACTTCGCCCCAAAAAGCAAGTCTTTTACTATTTAATCAGCAAAATGCACTGAAAAGAAGTGTTTTTCACTTCTCTTCAGTTCATTATTACCAATGTTTTTAACGCTTATTTTAAAGCCTTACCATCGCGTCTTCTTACGATCATCTTGTTAGAAGACTTATTCTTCTTTCTGGTCTTAAGACCAAGAGCAGGTTTGCCCCAAGGAGTACATGGACCTGGACGTCCGATAGGTGCACGTCCTTCACCACCTCCGTGTGGATGGTCATTCGGGTTCATAACAGATCCACGAACGGTAGGACGAATGCCCATATGGCGTTTACGTCCGGCTTTACCGATTTTTACAAGGTTGTGATCAGCGTTTCCAACCACACCAACAGTTGCACGGCAGTTAAGCGGAACCATACGCATCTCACCAGACGGAAGTCTTAATGTAGCGTACTTGCCTTCTTTTGCCATGAGCTGTGCACTCATACCTGCGGAGCGAACCATCTGTCCGCCCTTACCCGGATGTAACTCAATGTTGTGTACCTGAGTACCAACCGGGATGTTCTCTAACGGTAAGCAGTTACCAACACGTACCTCTGCATCAGCGCCGCTCATAACGGTCATGCCGTCTGTGAGACCCTGTGGTGCAAGGATATATGCTTTCTCACCATCTGCATAGCAGATTAATGCGATGTTTGCAGTTCTGTTTGGATCGTACTCGATACCAATAACTTTTGCTGCAATACCATCTTTGCTGTTTCTCTTGAAGTCAACAATTCTGTATTTTCTTCTGTTTCCACCGCCATGGTGTCTAACAGTGATTTTACCCTGATTGTTACGACCTGCATTCTTCTTTAAAGAAGTTACCAGAGACTTTTCCGGTGTTGTCTTTGTAATCTCGGCAAAATCGGAACCAGTCATATTTCTTCTGGAAGGTGTATATGGGTTATATTTCTTAATTCCCATTGTAATTCTCCTTTCGATGTTTGTTATCGCGCATCGCGGCGCCTAGTGTGCTATCTGAATCTTAGAGACCAGCGAAGATTTCGATATCTTTGCTGTCAGCGGTAAGCTGAACGATAGCTTTCTTTGTCTTAGCAGTCTTACCGGTTACCATACCGCGTCTCTTATTCTTTCCATCCATGTTCATGGTGTTGACGCTTGCAACCTTTGTTCCCTCGAACATCTTCTCAACTGCTTCTTTAATCATGGTCTTGTTTGCTTCCGGATGAACAAGAAATGTATATTTCTTCTCAGCCATAGCAGCCATGCTCTTCTCTGTTACTACCGGTTTGAGGATCACATCATAATACTGTACGTTTGCCATTATGCATACACCTCCTCGATTGTCTTTACGGCATCCTTTGTTACAACAACAGTGTCGTATTTGAGAACGTCGAATACGTTAAGCTCATTTGTCTGAGCAGTCTTAACAGTCGGTACATTGCTTGCAGACTTGATTACATTTGCATCCATGTCATTTAATACAACCAATGCCTTCTCAACCTTAAGGTTGTTCATAACTGCAACAAATTTCTTTGTCTTGATTTCATCAAATTTGAGTTCATCAACAACGATGAATTTGTTCTCAGCCACTCTAGAAGTAAGTGCAGACTTTAATGCTGCTCTCTTTTCTTTCTTGTTAAGTTTGAAAGAGTAATCTCTTGGAACTGGAGCGAATACTACGCCACCATGTCTCCACTGCGGAGATCTTGTAGAACCCTGTCTTGCATTACCGGTTCCCTTCTGTTTCCAAGGTTTTCTTCCACCACCGCTAACTTCGGAACGGGTCTTAGCCTTCTGTGTTCCCTGGCGGTTATTTGCAAGCTGCTGAAGCACAGCCATGTGAACTAAATGCTCGTTTACTTCTACACCGAAAACAGCATCGTTCAGCTCGATTGTGTCAACTTCTTTGCCTTCCATATTATAAACAGCTACCTTAGCCATCGTTTAGTTCCTCCTTTCCTATTCAAGCACTATTTACCTGCTTTAACAGTCTCTTTTACAGTTACTAAGCACTTCTTAGCGCCCGGTACAGCACCTTTAACCAAAAGCAGATTGTTCTCAGCGTCAACGCGTACAATCTCTAAGTTCTGAGTTGTAACCTTTACGCTTCCCATATGTCCAGGCATTCCTTTTCCTTTGAATACGCGGCTTGGTGAAGAACAAGCACCGTTGGAACCCTGATGACGATGGAATTTGGAACCGTGAGCCATAGGACCTCTGTGCTGTCCTAATCTCTTAACAGCGCCCTGGAAGCCTTTACCTTTGGAAATTGCAGTAGCGTCAATCTTGTCGCCCTCTGCAAAGATGTCAGCTTTGATAACATCTCCAAGTTTGTATTCGTCAGCATTCTCAAGCTTGAATTCTTTTACAAATCTCTTTCCGGATACACCTGCTTTTGCAAAATGTCCCATCTCAGCTTTGTTTACGCCATGTCTGTTTCTGATTTCTTTCTTACCGTTTGCATCTTTGCTTACGACTTTTTCCTTCTTATCGCAAAATGCTACCTGAACTGCGCTGTATCCGTCATTGTCCACAGTTTTAATCTGTGTTACGGAACATGGACCAGCCTGTAATACAGTAACCGGTACGAGTACGCCGTCAGCGTTGAAGATTTGAGTCATTCCGACTTTTGTTGCTAAAATCGCTTTCTTCATTACTTTTACCTCCTGTTTTCTCTACAGCGGAACGCTTCATGCCCAAAACTTTGGGGTAGCGGAACCGTTCATCCTAGAAAGTCCATATAAGTGGAATGCAACGATTCGTTGCACGGAAGATTGTTCATCTTCCAAGAATGGAGGACTACGCCGAACATTCTTTACTTCTATATAAAACCCTTCAGGATATTAACTTGTTTGTGTGAAGAATTATTTATTCTTCATTTTAATATCGATATAAACACCAGCCGGCATCTCAAGACGGGATAAAGCATCCACGGTCTTCTGGGTCGGTGTAACGATATCAATGAGTCTCTTATGAGTTCTCTGCTCGAACTGTTCACGGGAATCCTTATACTTGTGAGTAGCTCTTAAGATGGTAACTACTTCCTTCTTGGTTGGAAGTGGAACCGGTCCGCTCACCTGTGATCCGTTTTTCTTTACAGTCTCGATGATCTTCTTAGCAGAAGAGTCTACTAACTCGTGATCATAAGCCTTCAATGTGATTCTCATTACCTGACTTGCCATAAAAAAAGTCGCCTCCTTTTCGCACTTTCTGACTCAGTACGACAAGCGGTGACTGCACACTACTCCGGGTGTATCATAAGCTCTCATTCGCACGAAAGCACAATATACGTATGCCCGGTTGTTTCTACTTTTTGTAGATGTTATGGTACAGTGACTTGTCGCCAGTTTCCTAACTTGACATTCGCTCCACGGAAAACCTGCCATATTGGCAGCAACCTCACGCTTCTACGCTATCAATGTCACAGCAATGTGTATTGTACACGATAAATTCAAATATTGCAAGTGTTTTTTTCATTTTTTACTCCGCCCTTTTTGCTCTGCCAAAGAATTGTCAATGCAACTGCAATACTTTTGGCTTTTCGAAGCAAAGACAACAGTGTGTTGCCGTCACCAAGGAAATCCCCATCCGAAAAGTTTTTATTAAACTACAAAATCAGTATAGACAGTTCGAAAAATGTCGTATATAATAATACATGATTATTTCTGCGCGGAGATAAAATAAAATTTTAAAGGAAAGTTTTACATGAAAAATTATAAAAAAATTACACTTTGCGTATTGACAACACTTTTGGTTGGTAGCAGCCAAACTCAGTATGTAGCAGCTGCAACAGTGCAAGATCATACCAATGTAAACGAAGCAAGCAAAACAGTACAACGAAGTTCACAAACAGCATCTGTCACAATTAATAAAGGAAATACCAGCGTTACAATTGGATTTAGGTATTCAGATGGAACAAGTGTGAATCTTGCTGGAGTAAGCTACGACACCAGATTATATAACATAGCAATTACTAAAAATAGTTTCTCAGGCGACAGCCGAATAGTGGAAATAGTTTTAACAAATAAAAATGATAGCAGTAAAATTTCATGTGGTGCTTGGTGTAATGTATATGGCGAAACAGGAACATTTTAAAGAGATTTTTGCAAAATAGGTAAGAGGCTGACTATAGGAGGAAAACAAAATGCACCATACAATAAGAAAAAATTTTTTTATGATTTCAGCAATGATATTGGGAATGGCACTGCTTTCCTCCTGTGGGAAGACAGAGCAGACGCAAATGACAGAGCGTGCGTTCCGCGTGGAACTTACGCAGGAATTATCGCTGGAAGAGGCTGAAGCTGTGGTCTGCGGAAAGGATTGCGCGTGGGTGCTTACGACGGCAAAAAATAAGCCGATTTATCAGCGCTTTTATGGAACGGATGATTTGATTGGCGTGGCAGAGTTAGCCTGGCAGCAGTCAGAACAGGAAAATCTTGTGAATCTGACAGAGCGGGATGGAACACTTTATGCGCAGATTCAGAATATAGAAGAAGAATCTGCCGAAATCCGGAAATATACGGGATGGTGGCAGACCGTCCTTACGATAGAAGAGACGAATCCGGAATGGAATTATGTGGGAAATGGAATGTTTGTGGATGAAGCGGAAACGGTATATCTTTTTGGCGGAAATTCCGTAACGCACATTGCAGAAGATGGACAGGCAGACTGCGTCTATGAACTGACCGGGACGCCATGTTTTTTGCAGGAGAATGAAGAGGGACAGCTTGAATGTGTCACGGCGGATATGCAGAACATAAGGTGTTATCTGCTAAAAGATGGAAAGGCAGAACAGAAGTGGCAGACAAAAGACGTGGCAAGGCGTGTATACAAAATACAAAGTAATGAGGCGGGAGTCCTGTGTGTGGCAACAGAGGAAGCACTTTTGTTTCTGGATGAACAGACAGGTGCCGTGATTGCCGAAACAGAGGATGTAAAGCTGGGGGTTTCAGGTGTGCAGGCAGGAATCTATGACGCAGGGGAAAATACGCTGCGATTATACGGGCAGACCGGCGAATTTGGTAGAAAGCTGTATGAAGCGAAGTTAAGCGGCACGGATGCGTCAGACGAGATGAGGACAGAACTCGTATATGCAACGTTTGGCAGTGTTAATGAGGGAGTTGCACCCGATATCCAGGCAGCGATTCTGGAATTTAACCAGAAAAATGAAAACTATTACATTACGGTCAAAAATTATTTTGGGGACTACGAATATGAACAGATTCATGCGGACATGGCAGCCGGGACAGCGCCGGATATCATTGATATGTCAGTGCCGACCTGGTATGAGTCGGATGTTTCCAATGGATATCTTGAGGATTTAACGCCATATCTGAAGGCGCTGCCGTATTGCGATGACCTTATGTGGAATGTGCTAAACACGTATGAGATAGATGGCGGCATCTATCTTCTGCCGCCGCAGTTTATAATGAGTGGAGTTGTATTACGTCCCGAAGATGAGGCAGAGATAACGGAATGGAATATGCAGGCTTTTGAGAAGCTGGTAGAAAAGAATCAGTGGGAAAAACTGATTATGCAGAGTGGAGTTACAGGAGATCCGGAAGCACTGCTAGAAACACTTCTGACTGCAAGGCAGGAAGAATTTATCGACTGGGAAAATCAGACAGTCTCTTTTGAGAGCGAAGAATTTGAAGCACTTCTTACCTTATGTAAAAAATATGCAGAGAATCAGAAACAGGACACTTCTGACTGGGTATATGAGGAGTTTGAAGCACAGACACTGTGCAATACATGGAACTGGCATACATATATAGATTATATGTGGAGAACAGTGAACTATGGAAGAGACTACCATGTACATGGATATCCGACGGCATCGGGCGAAATGTATACCGTGTCCGTTTGTCTGAACTGCTGTGCCATCTACGCAGGGAGTGACAAGAAAGAGGGGGCATGGGAGTTTTTAAAACTGCTGTTAGAAGATACCTACCAGAAACGCACTACAGGTTTCAACGTTGGATTCCCGATTCGCAAATCCATGCTGAAAGAACTGGCAGAGGAAGCACAGGAAACAGAAATTACCATCAATAACACCAATACGCATATCACGGAAAGCGAATTGCAGATTATAAACGAGGTTTTAAATCAGCAAAAAGTGGTGCGGGATTATGTAAACCAGGAGCTTTTAAAAATCATTGAGGAGGAAGCACAGGCGTATTTTTACGGGGACAGGAGCGCTTCCGAGACAGCACATGCCATCCAGAACCGGGCATGGATTGTGATGGCGGAGTAAAATGTCAAAGTAAACGCTATTCTTTATTCCGTTGCATTTACTTTGAAAATCTTGCAATCTTTTCGGCTTCCCCTTTTCCAATGAAAATAATTTTGTTATAATCGGTGTTACGAGATTATTTTATATAGAAAGAACGAGGACACCCATCATGTGGATTGCAGATAACTGGAAAGATTATGAAGTGATTGACTGCTCAAAAGGCGAGAAGCTAGAGCGCTGGGGCAGCTACCTGCTGGTGCGCCCCGACCCGCAGGTCATCTGGGACACCCCAAAGAAAGAAAAAGGCTGGAAAAAAATGAACGCCCATTATCACAGAAGTGCAAAGGGCGGCGGCGAATGGGAATTTTTTGATTTGCCGCAGGAGTGGACGATTTCTTATCCGCTTCCGATTCAAAAGACCTTAAACTTTCATCTGAAGCCGTTCAGCTTTAAGCATACCGGACTTTTTCCGGAGCAGGCGACCAACTGGGACTGGTTTTCCCAAAAAATTAAGAACGCCGGACGCCCGATTAAGGTTTTAAATCTCTTTGCCTACACCGGAGGCGCAACACTTGCCGCCGCTGCTGCCGGAGCAAGCGTCACACACGTAGACGCCTCTAAGGGAATGGTCACCTGGGCAAAGGAAAATGCTGCCGCATCCGGTCTGTCCGATGCGCCTATCCGCTGGATTGTCGATGACTGTGTGAAGTTCGTGGAACGCGAAATCCGCCGCGGCAACCATTACGACGCCATCATCATGGACCCGCCATCCTATGGACGCGGCCCGAAGGGAGAAATCTGGAAAATCGAAGAGTCTGTTTACCCGCTCATCAAGCTTTGTGCAGAGCTTTTATCCGAACAGCCTCTATTTTTCCTTGTAAACTCCTACACCACCGGTTTACAGCCGGCAGTTCTTACCTATATGATTGCGACCGCCTTAGAGCGCTATCACGGAACAGTATCCGCCGAGGAGGTTGGTCTTCCAGTTTCCTCCAACAGCCTGGTTTTACCGTGTGGTGCCAGCGGACGCTTTGAGCGGTAAAAGACAGCCGGTTTCATCTATAAGGTAACCATCATTTTCTGAGAAAAAATCATACGAAAGGGCACCGTCACATTCGAGTTCCTGCTGCGGTGTCCAGGTTTCTCCACCATCCTCGCTTGTATACAGGATGGTGTTTCTTTTCTCCGCTGTCACATACTGTAACAATAATTTCCCCTGTTTCTGATTTTCTCCGAAAAATACCGGCGCAGTTCCTTCTATATAAAGACTGTCCTTCCCGTCATAACGCGGCAGCTCCATGCTCTGCCAGGTTCCTCCACAGTCCTTCGTCTGATAAAAATACGCATCCTGTCCATGATAGGATGTCCCTATAAACCCTTCTGCCTCAGATGAAAAAGCGATTCCCGTCGGATAACCGCTTATCTCGTCCGTCAAATCCGTGACATAAGAAAAGGTTCCTCCCCCATCCTCCGTTGAAAAAAGGATTTTTGTCATCATTCCTGCTCCCGGGTCTGAACAGTACAGCAAATACCCGTGCTCTCTATCCGTAAATGACAGATATGCCTTATAGGCTCCGCCATAGGAAGCATAGGAAACCGCCGTATGCTCCCAGTTTTCCCCGGCATCCGTTGTATACTCGACCAGAATGTTTTCTCCGTCCATGGAAAAATAAGCCGTATATGCCGTATTTTCATCTACGGCACACAGGCTTATCTCTCCTTCCGAAACCGGAAGTGTTTTATCAAAGGTTTTCACACATGTAAAATTTTCAATGCCGGATGTGGTATGCAAAAGTTCATTCTCCGCTGTGAGCGCCCATCCCTTCTGTTTGTCAGACATTGCAATCTGTGTCAACGCAAGCGAATTTTTATCGGTAGCGCATCCTGACAGCAGACCAATTTCCACAATGGCAATGATTGTTCCAAAAAATCCGGCAAAAACTCTTTTTCCGTTCATCGATTTCCTCACAGCATATTCTTTTTTCGTAGAAACAGCATCGTAATAATACAAATTAAAAGTGTCAGCACACAGATAAGCAAAAATCCGTGCGGTGTATTCGCAAATGGCATCCAGCGTTCATCCACGTTCATTCCGTAGATTCCTGAAATGACGGTCGGTATTGCCATTACAATTGTAATTGATGTGAGATATTTCATGACGTTGTTCAGGCGGTTGTCAATGACTGAAGACATCAATTCTCTGGTACCGTTTATGATATCTCGGTAAATGCTGGTCATCTCGATTGCCTGGCGGTTCTCGACAATAACATCGTCTAACAGCTCTTTGTCCTCCGGATACTGCTCTAACCGCTTATAGCGGGTCAGTCGGTCGAGCACCACACCGTTGGCACGCAGGGATGTCGCAAAGTATACCAACGTGGACTCTAACTCATGCAAATCAATCAAATCCGCATCTTCCGTGTTCTTTCCGACCCTTCCCTCAATCTCTGTACGCTTCTTATCGATAATCCGCAGATTGCTCTGGTAGGTGGCAGAGGTACGGAACAGAATCTGGTATACAAAACGCATTTTTTTCTTGGTGCTGAACTCCTTGACGCGGCTTACGACAAAGTTGCGGAGTATCGGCGTGTCCTCGGTGCAGACGGTTACAATCACGTCTCTTGTCAGAATAATGCCAAGCGGGATTGTCGTGTAACTCTCTTTGCCGTGGCGGATTTCGATTGCCGGAATATCCACAAGTATCAGGGTGTAGCCGTCCTCAAGTTCAATACGGGAGCTTTCCTCTTCATCGAGTGCTGCCTGCACATCGCCAATGTCGACGTTTAAGACATCCGCAATCATCGCGCACTCTTCCGCCGTCGGGTCTACCATCTGAACCCAGACGCCATCCTCAATTTTAGGCTCCTCCCGAATCAGCTGGTCGTCGGTCTTGTAATATTTTATCATAACGAATCCTCATTTTTCTACTTCTCAGCTCCATCATAAACAATCTGATAAGCATTCAGGCTTAAGGTGCGCCCGAATTTTACGCCTGCCTCACGAATCTGACCGCAGTAAGCAAACCCATATTTTTCATGAAGATGGATGCTGGCTTCATTTTCACTGGTAATCAGCGAAATCACAGTATGTATCTCCTTTGATTCACCGGCAACCGAAAGGATTTCCTCCATCAGACGATTGCCGATGCCCTGCCCTCGGTAATCCTTGTGGATATAAATCGAAATCTCCACAGATGGGTCAAACGCTTTTCTGTCACGATAACGTGACAGGGAGGCATAGCCCTTCACCCTTTCATCTTCTTCATATACTAATATGGCATAACGCCCGGTATGTTCTTTGTACCACGCCAGGCGATTTTCATAATCCTTGATTTCTGTATCAAATGTTGCTGTCGTATGCAGGATGGCTTCATTATAAATGTCCATCAATGCCGGAATGTCTTTTAATTCTGCTCTGCGTATCATGATTTTATACCTTCGTACGATGTTTTTCCTAATTATAACACACTGTCATCCAACTTGCCAGAACATATCCGGCTGTATAATTCTGCCGCTTCTATCTTTCCTTCGAGGTAAATATCTGCTTTTCCCTTTATCTGTTCCTGCTGTTTTACACTCGCATCATCATAGAGGCCAACCACCGGGAATCCTGCTGCCTTCGCTGTCTCAATTGCATAGAGCGCATCCTCAAACACCCATGTTTCCTCTACCGTCGTGCCAAGGAATTCCTTTGCTGCAAGAAAAATGTCCGGCTTTATCTTTCCGGCCCCTACCTCCGTGCAGGTAAATATCTTTTGGAAATAGGGGAGAAAACCGTTCCGTTTCAGTGCCGCTTCCGCCAGATGGCGGTCTGTGGAGGTTGCCACAACCATCGGCACATTTTTCTTTGCAAGCAGCTCTAAAAACTCCGGCACCCCGGGCTTCGGAAATGCTTCCGTGCGATAAAACTCCGACACAATCTCATTTACCCCCGCCACAATCACGTCAATGTCCTCTGGCAGTTTATAGTTCCGCTTTACATAGGCAGCGCCGTTCCGCATACTCATGGAAAAAAGAATTTCCGCAAGATTCTCCTCCACCGTTATGCCCTTGTTTTGCAGATACCGCTCGCTGGCGTGCTCCCAGATTGGCATTGAGTCAAGCAGTGTTCCGTCCATGTCAAAAATCGCACCTTTTATCATTCCTTTTAGTCCTTTCCTTTATCAAAACAAAGTGTCTACCTGATCCCGCAGTGTCCTTGCCGCCCCGGTAATATCCTTCTTCGCAAAAATAGCGCTGATAACCGCCACGCCGCAAATGCCGGTTCCTTTTAATTCTTCTATATTTGTCTCATTTATCCCGCCGATGGCAATGACCGGAATCTGTACCGCCTGACAGATATCACGGATGGTTTCATGGCTGATACAGCTCACATCCTTCTTGGAATTGGTCGAAAATGCCGCGCCTACGCCAAGATAATCTGCACCGCGCTTTTCGGCAAGCAGTGCTTCCTCCACCGAATGTGCTGAAACACCGATAATCTTGTCCGGTCCAAGGAGACTCCGCACGTCTCCCGCCTCCATATCCTCCTGTCCGACATGAACGCCGTCCGCATCAATCTCCTTTGCCAGTGCAACGTTATCATTGATGACAAACGGAATATTTTTTTCCCTGCAAAGCGCCTGAATCTCTAACGCTTCTTTATAAAATGCTTCCTGCGCAAGCTCTTTCTCACGGAGCTGCACAAAGGTGACGCCGCCGTCAATTGCCTTTTTTACCTGGGAATACAGGCTCTCTGTTCCAAGCCAGCTCCGGTCTGTCACCGCATATAACAAAAGATTTTTTTTATCGCAATTCATAATCTGCTCCCTCCTCAAGGATGCCCCCTGTCATGTGCGACACCGCATCGATAATCCGGTTCCGGTAGGTCGCGTTGCCATCCCACGGTTCCATGTGATTCCAGGCAATCTGCCCGGCAAGCCCCATCGCGCACACTGCCGCCGCTGCCGCTTCAAAATGTTTTTCCGGATTTGCTGCAAGAAACGCGGTCATAAGCCCGGAGAGCTGACAGCCGGTCCCGGTAATTTTTTGCATCTGCGGTCTTCCGTTGTGAATAAAATAACAATTTTTCCCATTTGTCACCAGATCAACCGCCCCGGTAATCACGATAATGCTTCCGGCCTGTGCAGAAAAATCCGCTGCAAACTTCGCTTTTTCCAGGAGATTCTGTTCTGTAATCGCATCCACGTCCGACGCATCCACGCCGCGGCTGTTTCCGCTTCCGCCTGCAAGCGTGCGAATCTCGGACATATTTCCCCGGATGACATCAAAATGTATTTTTTCCATCAGCTCTAACGCCGTCTTTGTCCGGAGCTTACTTGCACCTGCTCCCACAGGGTCCAAAAGCACGGCTTTTTTTAATTCATTTGCCACACGCCCGGCCCGCTCCATCGATGTAATCGTCCGGCTGTTTAGTGTTCCGATATTAATGTTGAGTCCCCCGCATAACGCCGTGATTTCCTCGACTTCCTCAGGGTCATCCGCCATAATCGGGCTTGCGCCACAGGCAAGAATGATATTTGCCACATCATTGACCGTCACATAGTTTGTGATGTTGTGAATCAGCGGGGACTGCTGCCGCACCGCATCCAGACATGTTCCAAGCATTGTCTTTTTCCTTTCCATATTTTAGAAATTTATTAGATGTTCTTAAGATATTATTCACTTTGCCGTCAAACTTCGTACACATTTCTTCGGTAAGATAGAATCATCAAAAGGAGTTGTTGAGTTTCTGCATCATGTTTAGGGGTTCTGTCAGCTCCGCCAAAAAATTATCCTGTGGGTTCCTCCCTTTTTCATGTCTCCCGCAGGTTTACATATACCTTACCAATTATAATCTTTCATGTACAAAAGGACTTTAGAAAGTAAGCTGCATTTTCTAAAGTCCTTTTTGTTGCTCTCTGTTATTTCAGACTGCCGCTACTCCATCAATTCCCAGGAAGTGACAGATAAGATACAACAACAGCAGATGCGCCGGGTAAAACGCATAAAAGAAATATTTTAATTTCAATCCTCTTTTTCCATTATAAAAATAGATTGGAACAAAGGAAAGTACTGCTGCTATCTCCCACCAGAAGAAGGAAAGGCATCCGGCTATCACCTGATAAATCCGTTTGTTCCGGAAAATATAAAGCACCATAATGCAGAATACACCCTTCATTCCGTAATCCGTCCGAAGCAGCTCTGCCGCTCCCATTCCGGCAAAAAGGACAAGTGCATTGCAAAGAATCCGCATGAAACTTCCATCTGCAAACTTTTTCTCGATGGCATTCCATCCCATCATCGTCAGCAATCCGAGAAACAGTGTGAAAAATACATTCTGATATTCAAACTCCAGAAGGCTACTGCTAAACGCCAAATCAAACGGTATCTCCGAAACCAGTGCAAAAATTCCGAGCCGCATTGCATATTTCCGGCTGTCTCTGGTGTGCAAAAATCCTTCTACCAGAAGAAAGCAGAAAATCGGAAACGCGATTCTTCCAATCATGCGCAGCGTCATATATACTACATATAGCGTATGGTAATCCATAACGTTCCGGATTGCTGTAATAACCGGAATGTCGGCGCGGTACTGCAACAGAATCCGCGCCACAATCGCAGCACCTACATGGTCGATGAACATTGTAACGATTGCTATCAGCTTTAAGGTGCTTCCAGTCAGTCCTATTCTACGTTCTTCCATTGTCTTATCCTACAAATTCTTCCACACATCTGCGGTAAGCTGCTACCGGGTCTGCTGCCTGTGTAATCGGTCTTCCCACTACGATATAATCTGAGCCAAGTTCTTTTGCCTTTGCCGGTGTTGTAACACGCTTCTGGTCTCCCACATCTCCGTCTGCAAAACGTACACCCGGTGTGATGGTCAGGAATTTCTCCCCGCATACGGAATGTACTTTTCCTGCCTCAAGCGGAGAGCAGACAACACCGTCCAAGCCGGCTTCCATCGTGTTCTTTGCATAGTGCATAACAGTCTCATCAATCGGCTTGTCAATCCAAAGCTCCTGCTGCATCACTTCCTCACTGGTTGAGGTGAGCTGAGTTACTGCAATTAATAACGGTCTGCTTCCATCCGGTCTGGTCAGTCCTTCAATTGCAGCCTCCATCATTGCCTTTGTTCCTGCCGCATGCACATTGCACATATCCACATCCAGCCCGGAAAGTACTGACATCGCCTTTTTTACGGTATTCGGGATGTCATGGAGCTTCAAATCCAGAAAAATCTTGTGTCCCATGCTCTTAATCGTACGCACGATTTCCGGTCCTTCTGCATAAAAAAGTTCCATTCCGATTTTTACGAATGGTTTTTCCTCTTTAAATTTTCCTAAAAACTCGATTACTTCTGCCTTGCTGTTAAAATCACACGCAATGATAACGTCTCTTCCCATTCTATCCTCCATCTCATGCCTTTTGTGCACGCTCTCTCTATGCCGTCTCCGGCACGCATTTGCATGGAACAAGCCACGCCTACGCCCATTATACAACGGGGTGCGCCGTTCTTGCAATCCCAATCTGCCTGACGTGGTAAAAACCACAAAAAAAGACTCTCCATTCCGGAAAGTCCATTCTCATTTTCCCTTATTCCCCAAGGGTTTCTATAGTCGGCGTGACAGGATTCGAACCTGCGACCTCTACGTCCCGAACGTAGCGCTCTACCAAGCTGAGCCACACGCCGTAATTTCGGCTACACGTCTTTCTCAAATCGTGCTTGATTATATTAGCACATATTTTTGCGTCTGTCCAGTGTTAATTGATAATTTTTTTAATTTTTTGGGATTTTTTTGAAATGGGCCGTAACGATACGTTACAGCCCGTCCAATTTGCATTCCGTTTCCTGATTTTATTTTACTTTTACATTCTTTGTGCTGCTCTAGGCAGAATAATATTTCTTATCATTCACTACTTTGTAGCTGCGGACACGCACATAATATTTCTTTCCACTGGAAAGTTTGGATATCTTCAGAGATGACTGTGACTGTTTTTTAATGTTCTTGGTTGTCACATTCTTCTGGAAATTCTTATCCTTGCTGTACTGAATCTGGTAACCACCGCATTTACTTACTTTCTTCCAATTCACCGTCATCGTCTTTTTGGATGTACTCTTTAAAGAACTGATGTCTGCATTTGCAACTCTGACCTGTGACTCTGCGCCGGTAAGATTACTGGTTGCCTTTCCGTAAAAAGCACATACTTTGTAGCTATACTTTTTACCTGTAGAATTTTTTACGGATTCATCTACATAAGAAGTACCCTTTTTTACTGTTGCAATCTTCTTATAATTGCCATCCTGCTTACGATATACATAATATCCCTTTGCATCTTTGGATTTCTTCCACTTAATCTTTAATCCGTTCTTTACATTATCAACACCTGACATTTTCGGTGCTGCTAACTTTTTGCGTTCGATTGTCTTTCCATATGACAGCACTTTTCCACAATTTGCGCAATAAGTATCTCCGGTATATCCTTCCTTCTCATAGGTTGCGCTCTTTGCATTTTTCACTGTTTTGCTGGAATGATTACACCACTTTGCCATCAGATAAGCATGATATTTTACAGTTTCACCGCTTGATGTAACATTGTTTTCTTCTGCACCATCTGTATAATCATACCATCCAAGGAAATCATATCCTTTTCTGACAGGTGTCGGCAATTTGGATGGATTTCCATAAGCTTCTTTTTCATACTGGATAAGCGTTGCTGTCTGCGCACCATTTACAGTTCCACCATTTGCATTGAGCGTAACCGTTGTCTTCTGGTGAAGCATAACCCCATAACTAAAGGTGGAGTCCATATACTCGCAATATTCCGGAATAATCACCTCTTTTAACCCTGAACGATAAAATGCTTCTGCCTCAATGGTTTCCAGACTGTCATTCAGACTTACCGTCTGCAGTGCACTACAATAATAGAATGCATCTGTCTCTATTTTGGTAAGATTTTTCGGACAGTTTAAGGTTCTTAAATTCTTCTGATAGCGGAATGCACCGTATCCAATGGTCTCTACACTGTTCGCAAGTGTCAGTTTTTCTATCTTACCACTTGTCATAACGGCCGAAAACGTGTATTTTCCAACAGATGTAACGCCATTTTCTACCACAACTTCCCGGATAGAGTTTGCATATTGAAAAAATACGCTGTCTCTGTCAGAATCAGCATCCCACATTTTTCCGGTACCGGATATGGTAAGTGTTCCATTTGAAAGTGTAGCATACACGCTCTCACCACACTGTAAATTTGTGAAATTGTTTGCTGTTGTCTGCTCATCTGTTACTTCAATCTCTTCTGTTGTCTCTGTAATTTCTGTCCCGGCTTCTTCGCTTTCCTCTGTCTCTGCGATTTCTGTTTCTGCAGCTTCTGTCCCGGCTTCCTCGCTTTCCTCTGTCTCTGCGATTTCTGTTTCTGCAGCTTCTGTTTCGAATTCTTCGCTCTCCTCTGTTTCAGCGGCTTCTGCCTCCACTAAAACATCATTCTCCGTTTCATTTTCCGCAAATGCTGCACCTGTCGGTACGCCAAGCATCAATGTTGCAGAGAATGCCACCGCCAGTGCTTTTTTCCATAAATTCTTCTCCAAAAAGCAACCTGTCCATCAATATCTTCTGCCGCCAATTCCAACACGCAAAAGCGATTGACAGCCCCCATGCCGTCGCTTATAGTAGTTTCAGATAAAACTTCCATATTAATATAGAAAGGACCCTGTTTTCATGAATAAAACCGTACTTGTCACCGGAGCCTCCCGCGGAATCGGGTGCGCCATCGCTGAAAACTTTGCCTGCGCCGGATTTTCGCTCGTCATTACCTGCTCCCATTCCAGGGATGCGCTCTTTGCCTTAAAGGAACGCCTTGAAGCCACCTGTCACACCCGCGTAATGGCAGAAATCTGTGATATGGGCGACTTTGCAGCCGTTTCAGAACTTTTTGCAAGGATAGAGGAACAGACAGGCGGCATTGATATTCTTGTCAATAATGCCGGGATTTCGCATATCGGACTACTGCAAGATATGACAATTAACGAATGGAATCGCATCGTTGCCACAAATCTCACTTCCGTATTTGCTACGAGCAAGCTCGCCATCCCGCATATGTTGGGATGCGGTGCCGGAAAGATTTTAAACATTTCCTCCGTCTGGGGCAATGTGGGCGCTTCCTGCGAGGTTGCATATTCTGCCACCAAGGGCGGCATCAATTCTTTCACCAAGGCACTCGCAAAAGAATTAGCGCCAAGCAATATCCAGGTCAACGCCATCGCCTGTGGTATCATCGACACTGCGATGAACCGGTGTTTTTCCGAGGAGGAGCGTGAGGCACTTGCCGAAGAAATTCCTGCCGGACGCTTCGGTCTGCCGGAAGAAGTCGCTTCCCTGGCACTTCAGATTTGTACCGGAAACGACTATCTGACCGGGCAGATTATCACGCTAGACGGCGGGTGGATTTAAACCTGTTCCGGTGGCAGTTCTTCCGCCTCGAGAATCACAACCGTGCGGGGCGGAACGGTTAAATACTTTCCGCCCCTGAAATCAGTCTGTGCCGCCATGTCCTTGCCGTCTGCATACTCTACATAGGTATTCATACAAAGCTTCCATCGCATTCCATACGGCAGATCCGGAAGCTGCATACCAAGCGGCTCCCAGAATGCATTCATCCCATAGAACACAATGTCATCCCGTTTGTCCTGTGCATCCCTTCCGGCATACATAATTCCAATCAAATGACTGTTGTTGTCCGTGCGCACATTCCACGGGCTTCCGTTATGAATCGTAATCTCTCCCCAGCCACAGGACGCCTGTTTCGTGGATTTGCGTATAATCGGATGCTTTTTACGGAATGCAATCATATAGCGGAAGAAATCATGGATTCCTTTGTATTCCTCAAGTCGGTTCCAGTCCAGCCAGGAAATGATATTATCCTGACAGTAGGCATTGTTATTTCCAAACTGCGTATTACAGAACTCGTCTCCTGCATAAAACATTGCCGGTCCCCTGCTGCACATCAACGTTGCAAACGCATTTTTTATCATACGTCTTCTGAGCCCCTTAATCTGCGGGTCGTCCGTCTCGCCCTCTGCGCCGCAGTTCCAGCTGTTTCCGTTATTATCTCCGTCTGTATTGTTCCAGCCGTTTTTCTCATTATGCTTCTGATTATAAGCGTAAAGGTCGTATAACGTAAATCCGTCATGGCAGGTAAGGAAGTTCACGGAAGCGCTCTCGCCGCGGTGCATCGGGTCGTACAAATCCCTTGAACCGGTAATTCTTGTGATGGCGGTTCCTGCGAGTCCGTCGTCTCCTTTTAAGAAACGGCGCATATCGTCCCTGTATTTGCCGTTCCACTCTGCCCAGCGGCTCCAGGACGGGAAATTTCCAACCTGATAGAGACCACCGGCATCCCATGCCTCGGCAATCAGCTTTACTTTTCCAAGAATCGGGTCACAGGCAAGGCTTTGCAGAATCGGCGGATGCTCTATGGGTGCTCCGTTCTGTCCACGGCTTAAAATGGAGGCAAGGTCGAAACGGAATCCATCCACGCGGTACTCTGTCACCCAGTATCTTAAGCAGTCTACAATAAAACGGCTCACGACCGGATGATTGCAGTTCATGACATTCCCGCATCCGCTAAAGTTGTAGTAGAACCCTTCCGGTGTCAGCATATAATAAATGTCGTTGTCGATTCCCTTAAAAGAGAAGTTCGGGCCGTGCTCGTTGCCCTCGGCGGTATGGTTAAATACAACATCTAAGATTACTTCGATTCCATTTTCTTTTAATTCCAGAATCAGGCGTTTTAACTCTTCGCCCTCATGGTTATGCTCCTCCACAGAGGTATACCCGGTATTTGGTGCGAAAAAGCAGACCGTGTTATAGCCCCAATAGTTATAAAGGCGCTCTCCGCCCTCCATACGGTTGCCTTCCATCTCATCAAACTCAAAAATCGGCATCAGCTCAACCGCATTGACGCCCAAATCGCGCAGATACGGAATTTTCTGGCGAAGTCCCTCATACGTTCCAGGTGCCGTAACACCTGAAGATGCATCCTTCGTAAATCCACGCACATGCATTTCATAAATAATCAAGTCCTCAAACGGCGTCTCAAGCTGTCTCGTATTGCCCCAGTCAAAGCTGTTCTGCACAACTCTCGCATGATAGACAAAATCTTTGCCGCCTTCCGGTTTCTCACCCCAATGCCGCTGTCCGGTGACAGCTTTCGCATATGGGTCAAGAAGTACGTTATCCTTATGAAAAAGTTTTCCCTTTGCCGGATTATATTCCCCGTCAAGCTGGAACGCATACTCAAATTCATCCATGCGCAGTCCGAACACAAACATGGAAAATGTGTTTCCGATGTGGTAAGACTCCGGATAGCGCAGTCTTGCATATGGTTCTGACTCGTGCGGACGGAATAAAAGCAGGGTACAGCTTGTCGCTCCGAAGGAATGAATGGTAAAGCTGACACCATTTTGTGCAAGACAGGCTCCTTCCTTATTATAAAAACCCGGTCGTACCAGAAATCCTTCGATTTCATCTAACGGCTGCAGTCCGTTCCAATGTCCAAGTTCATTATTGATTTTCTGCATGCTCGTCTCTCCTTCCACAGTCGTTTCCGTCTCGTCTGCCATCTGTGCTGTATTTTTTGTAGCCGGGGTGTTTTCCACTGAGTTTATAATAGTTTTTCCTAAGGTCCACAAGGCGTTCGATATTTTCCCTGTCAATTTCCTCTGCTCCTCCTAACAAGTGTGCGGTCAGTGTAATTTTGGCAAACTGTTCTAATGTTTCCATCCGGTAATACGCCGTGTATACATCCGCTCCGACCGTTACCGCCCCATGATTTTTTAAAAGAATCGCATCATGTTCCGGCAGATACGGTGCAATCGCATCCGGTATCTCCGGTGTGGACGGCGTTCCGTACGGTGCAATCGGCACTGAGCCGAGTGATAAAACTGTCTCTATCATAGAATACTCATCTAACGGCACATTTGCCACTGCAAATCCGGTTGCCACCGGCGGGTGCGCGTGCACGACCGCGCCGACATCCTCGCGTTCCTTATAACAGCGAAAGTGCATTTTCATTTCTGAAGAAGGACGGTAGCCGCCCTCTGCCGCAAGAATTTTCCCATCTGCATCAATCTGTACGATTTTTTCCGGCGTCACAAAGCTTTTGGAGATGCCGGTCGGCGTTGCTAAAAATGTTCCGTCCGGAAGTTTTAACGAAACATTGCCGTCGTTAGACGCTACCCAGCCAAGCTGCCACATCTTGTGGCACACATCGCAGATTGCTTCCCTCTCTTTCATCCATTCCAGTTCCATTTATATCTACACCCTTTCTATGGTCTTATCGCTTCTTAGTGTTCCCTGTTTGGCTTTCCCGAATCGCCCAATTGTGCTATACTGATAAAAAAATGGAAAGAAGGACTATCAATGATGCCAACCACAATCCATGTTTCTTCCGATTCTGCTGCCGATACCCCGTTTCACAGTATTAATGAAGCGCTTCTTAGCCTTCCCATTGACAGCAGCGCACCTGTAACGATTGCACTTTCGCCCGGTATCTACTATGAAAAAGTCACTGTCCGCCATCCATATGTGACAATTGTCGGCACCGGCACTTCTCCGGCAGATACCATTATCCGCTATGACGATTATGCTAATTTTATCATGTCTGACGGAAAAAAGCGAGGTACTTTTCGCTCTTACACCCTGTTTGTGGACGCGCACGATGTGATGCTTCGCAACCTGACCGTAGAAAATGCCTCCGGCGATTCCGAAACGCATGGACAGGCGATTGCGCTCTATGCGGACGGCGACCGTTTTACGGCAGACTGCTGCCGCCTCATCGGACATCAGGACACCCTTTTTACGGCGCCTCTTCCGCCCAAAGAATTACAGCCGGACGGATTCTTAGGTCCCAAGCAGACGGCTCCCCGCACGATGGGCAGGCACTACTACAAAAACTGTTATATCTGCGGTGATGTCGATTTCATCTTCGGCGGTGCCACTGCCTATTTTGAGGACTGCACCATCGAATCTCTGCCGAGAAAAGAACAAGAGCAGAATGACCACAACACCTCCACAAATGCTTCCGGCGGATTTATCCACGGCTACGTGACCGCCGCATCCACCCCTGAGGGCGAAGAATACGGCTATGTTTTCTCCCACTGCCGCCTGATTTCAAATGGCTGTCCCGACGGCAGTGTTTACCTCGGACGCCCGTGGAGAGAGTATGCGAACACCGTGTTTTTAGACTGCTCCTTTGGTCCGCACATCAATCCGGCACTCTTCCACGACTGGAACAAAGAGGCTGCAAGAAAAACCATTTTTTATGCAGTAAATGACAGTTCTTTCCAGGAAAGAGCGCCGTTTGTCAGACTTCTGACACCGGAAGAAGCAGATCATTTTTCCCGTGAAAAAGTGCTTGGCGGAAAATGGGATTGATGTTACAATAGGTGCTATAAGAAAACGTGAAAAGCATTTAGAAAAGGAGATTTCATATGGATGAGAAAGTTTATAAGACCATGGGTTCTGCCGGCGCTTCAAGCCTCGCCGTCGGAATCTGTGTTCTCACCGGCGGAATTGCCGCAGGCATCCTTTTAATCGTAAATGGTGCCCGGCTTTTAAAGAATAAATCCCGGCTGATATTTTAATCTGGGCAAAGAACACCGGTATCCCATCAAAGCGAATCCGTTTTGGTGGGATGTTTTTTTGTCATCATTTTTGTTATAGGTTTATCCTATAGCGTGTAATCGGCTTCTTGTATTAACACTTTTTTCTTCTGGGAGATATAATAATCCCTGTACAAAAAAAGACGTCTATTTTTTGAAAGGAACTATTCACTTATGTCTGCAATCGAAGCACATCATTTATATAAGACCTTTGAGCAAAAGGGCAGCCGCGTAGAAGCACTGAAGGACATTTCCTTAGAAATTGAATCCGGCGACATCTACGGTATTATCGGTATGTCCGGTGCCGGAAAAAGCACCCTGGTGCGCTGCTTAAATTATCTGGAACGTCCCACCGAGGGTTCGGTGCTCATCAACGGTCAGGATTTGGCAAACCTTACGGAGCGGCAGCTTCGTGCACAGCGCAGTGACATTGCAATGATTTTCCAGCATTTCAATCTGCTGATGCAAAAAAATGTCTTAGACAACGTCTGTTTCCCAATGCGGATACAGGGCGTAAAAAAATCCGAGGCAAGGGCACGTGCCTTAGAGCTGCTGGAAACAGTCGGACTTGCTGAGAAGGCAAAGTCTTATCCATCCCAGCTTTCCGGTGGTCAAAAACAGCGTGTTGCCATCGCAAGAGCACTTGCAAGCAATCCAAAGATTCTGCTGTGTGACGAGGCGACCAGTGCCTTGGACCCGCAGACTACTGCCTCGATTCTGGACCTGTTAAAAGACATTAACCAGAAATTTGGCATCACGATGGTCGTCATCACACATCAGATGTCCGTTATCCGTGAAATCTGCGGTCATGTGGCAATCATCGAAAATGGTCAGCTTGTGGAACAGGGCAGGGTCGCAGATATCTTTAACCATCCAAAGTCCAAAGTAGCGCGGGATTTGATTTTTAAGGACCGCCCTGCAGGCAGCTGGGAAGGCGATACGGACTGGAATGGCGAAAGCCGTCAGCTTGACCGGCTCATTGAAGATAAAAAGCTGCGCATCGTGTTTTCCGAGAACTCGGCATTTGAACCTGTCATTGCAAATATGGTGTTAAAATTCGGTGTCCCGGTAAATATTCTTCGCGCAGATACGAAAAACGTAGGTGGTGTTGCAAAAGGCGAGATGATTTTAGGTCTCCCACCGGAAGCAGAACTGCAGCAGCAGATGGAACAGTATCTCGTAGAAAAAGGCTTGGAAATTGAGGAGGTGACCGGCGATGTGGACGAGTGAAGTGACACAGATGATTATCAAAGGAATCGGTGAGACCTTATACATGGTATTAGCCTCCACCGCAGCCGGCTACTTATTTGGTCTGCCGGTCGGCATCCTGCTTGCCGTGACAGACAAGGACGGCATCAAACCAAATGCCATCTGTTACAAAATATTGGATGCGATTTCCAATATTATCCGCAGTATTCCGTTTTTGATTCTGCTGATTTTATTGATTCCTTTTACCAGAGCTTTGATTGGAAAAAGTTACGGCCCGACAGCCACTATCGTTTCTCTTGTGGTTGCGGCAATTCCATTCATTGCACGAATGGTAGAGTCTTCCCTCAAGGAAGTGGATCCCGGTGTCATTGAGGCGGCACGCTCCATGGGCGCAAGCACTTTTACCATTATCACAAAGGTCCTCCTTGTGGAGGCAAGAACTTCCCTTATCGTGGGAAGCACCATTGCAATCGGTACGATACTCGGATATTCCGCCATGGCTGGCGCAGTCGGCGGCGGCGGTCTCGGCGATCTGGCAGTCCGTTACGGCTACTACCGCTGGCAGACAGACATCATGATTGTGACCGTTATTTTACTGATTGTATTGGTACAGATTTTCCAGACTGTTGGCATGCGCCTGGCATCCCGTCTGGACAAACGTAAATAATCCGGGCAAAGAGGAGAATGAAAAAATTTATCGCACACCGTGCGTGTGCAGAAATGAGGATGATTATGAAAAAGAGATTATTAACAAGCATTTTAGTTGGTGTATTAACCCTTGGTACTTTAGCTGGCTGCGGCAGCTCCAATAAGCCGGCTGCTGATGCTGGAACCTCAGATGAACCGGCAAAAACCACTACAGAAACTGCCGGCACCGAATCAGCTGATGCAGCAGACGCAAAAGATGCTGACTCCACTGAGGGCGGCACCATTACCGTAGCCGCTTCCGCAACACCTCATGCTGAAATTTTAGAGCAGGCAAAACCGATTTTAGCAGAGCAGGGATGGGATTTGCAGATTACCGTATTTGATGATTATGTGATTCCTAATAATGTAGTAGAAAGTGGTGAGTTTGATGCAAACTACTTCCAGCACATCCCTTACTTAGAGCAGTTTAACGAGGAACAGGGAACGCATCTGGTAAATGCCGGCGGTATCCACTATGAGCCATTCGGTATCTACCCGGGAACCAAGAATGAACTTTCCGAATTAACCGAGGGCGATGTCATTGCCATTCCAAACGATACCACAAACGAGGCAAGAGCACTTCTGCTGTTACAGGCAAACGGTGTCATTACCTTAAAAGACGGTGCCGGTCTTACCGCTACCATCAATGACATTGAAGAGAACCCATACAACGTTACCTTTAAAGAGTTAGAGGCTGCACAGGTTGCCCGTGTCGTACCGGAGGTTGCCTTCGTCGTATTAAACGGTAACTATGCACTTCAGGCTGGTTTCTCTGTTGCAAAAGATGCCATCGCTTACGAAACATCCGATTCCGAAGCAGCTCAGACTTATGTAAATGTCATCGCTGTCAAAGAGGGCAACGAAAATGCTCCTGGCATCCAGGCACTCGTAAACGTTTTAAAATCCGATGAAATCAAACAGTACATCAACGACACCTACGACGGTGCAGTAATTCCTTTTGAATAAGAGCTTGTAGATGAAAAAATGGCAGGTATACACGAAAATGATGTATACCTGCCGTTTTTTCTCATACCCCCCTTATAGGTAAATAGCATTATTCCTTTTTTCAACGCATAAACACTGCAATTCCTGCCAGTGCATCTAAATCGCCCTTCTGTATCATTGCCGCTGCAAGGCGCTGCACTGTCTGTTTGGACAGAAATGGAGCAAGACCTGTCAAATCCTCCAGGTCGATTTCTCCGTCGCTCTCTATTGCAAGCGTTACCACATCATCGAGTGTCTCTTTCGACAGAAATGGAGCAAGACCTGCCACATCATCAATATCGGCATTTCCACTTGAAATTGCTTTTTTCACCAGACGGTCTAATGCCTCCTTCGATAAAAACGGAGCGATTTCACAGAGTTCATCCAAAAAGCAGGATTCATCACTGACATTTTCCGCAAACTGTTCTAACATTTCTTCCGATAAAAACGGGGCAAGACCCGCAAGGTCTGAAAGGTCCACGTCTTTTGCTTCCTTTATCATCTGCCCAAGGATATCCTCTGTCTGCTTTGGCGGAAGAATCGGCGCTACATCCACCAGCTCTTCCATATCCATCTCTTTCGGTTCTTCTCCTTTTATCATGTCTTCGACAACTTTTGCCTTGTCATTATTTCCGAGAAGCTCCTCCACCGAACAGCCGAGTACGGTCGAAAGTTCCCCAAGCTTTGAAATGTCCGGCATGGAATTTCCTCTCTCCCAGTTTGACACTGCCTGATAGCTGATGCCAAGTGCATCTGCAAGCTGCATCTGTGTCAGATTTTTCTCCATTCTTTTCTGCTTAATAATTTTTGCTACATTCATCGTATCAAACATATTCTTTTCCCTCTCTATTTCCTTCCCGCAGGACGTCCTGCGGGAACTCTGTCTCTCTACCGGTGAATTCATTGTAGCAAATGAATGGATTTTTTTCAAACAAGCAGTGCTTGAGCGGCATCGTAAGACATCATTTTTCCGGCTCAACTAACGCTTGAGTTACCTGCGCAATCTGTGTCATCCCGCCCACGAGAATCCCAAGATTATCCCGGTAGATTTCATCGAACTGCGAAATGGGTAGCGGATTCTCGCCGATTCCTGCCTCAATCGTATAGCCGGGTCTTAAATAGCTCGAAATAAACCAGTCCTTATAGCCCGCAAAACCAGAGGCATAAGGCGTTTCTTCCACAAGATATCCGCTGACCTCTCCAAAATACTGTGCAATCTCTCCGGAATTTTCCGGCTCATAGTCCAGATACCTCCAGTAAATCACCTGTCCCTGCGTGTGGTAGGCGAGAATCAGGGAAAAATCATGTGCCAGCGTAAAATCATAGACCGCCCGGCTCTCCGGTTCTGACAACGGCGCCGTCCCCACGAAATCTCTCGGTGCAGGGGACGTAAAGCCCTGTTCATATTTAATTTCTTTTGCATTCTCCCACCCCGCAGGATACTGAAGATTTAAGTCGACACCGCGGATGTTTGCCTTCCAACCAGACGGAAACGGAATCTGCGGATAGGATGCACTGATATTTTTAGCACTCTGATAAACTCTCTGGTATTCTCCCTCCGGAGAAATGACGCCCGTCACAAGGTCGACCCCATCCGGATTTACCATCGGCACCAGATACAGGCGGTAACGGTCAAATAATACCGCCGCAGAGTTCTCCCCGATGCTCTCTCCCGTCGCATATGCCTTTGCATAGTCCTCGACGAATTTGAGCAGCACCGGGGTTGTAATCCATTCGTTTGCATGAAACGATGCGTTGTAAAACATCTCCGTCCTTCCGTCTCCCATCATAAGAAACGGTATCTGCCGCCCCATGACGCTTCGCCCGATACTCCCCCGCTGCAAAAACGGATAACGGACCGCAAGTCCCTCCACCACGTACTGATTTAAGAAGGACGAATAATTCACCCCGGTCGGCACCAGCGGGAAATCAAACGGAATATTTAAAATGGCTCCCACTTCAAGCACATCCTCATTCTGTGAGGGGTTTGCCCGGCGGATGTCTTCAACTGTGGCACCGTAACGCTCTGCGAGTGCCATAAAGGTATCGCCCTGCTCAATCATATGTCTCGTATACCCTTTTAAATAGGGAAGCAGCTTTCTCCATACCGCCCCATCCGCCTCACATTTTAACGGAAGCCCGTTTTGCTCCTCAAATGTGTGCAGTGCCAGACAGGTTCTTTTTCCAAATATTCCATCTACAGTCGTAGGTATTCCTGTCCGCGTCAGTGCAAGCTGAAGATACTGCACAAATGTTCCTCTCTCTCCAATTCTTACGGTCTGCATAATGCTCCCTGTTATGTCTACTTGTAATATCTTATGCCGCCGTATAAAAAGTGGTGTCTGCTGCCTATACCAACATTAATAATGTGCCTGCCACAATGAGTACCAGTCCAAACAGCGCTTTTTTGCCCAGCTTCTCATGAAATACAAGGTACGAAAAGGCGATGGACACGAGAATGCTTAACTTGTCAATCGGTACAACCACGCTTGCAAGACCGTCCTGCAGTGCCCTGTAATAGCAAAGCCAGGATGCCCCGGTTGCGACTCCGGACAAACAGATAAAGGCCAGCTCCCTCTTTTCGATATTCTTTATGGTACCCTGCTTTCCGGTCACGAAGACGACAATCCATGCCATAATCAAAACTACAGCTGTACGAATTGCTGTTCCAAGATTTGACGAAATTCCCTGCATGCCCACTTTGCCGAGAATGGACGTTGCCGCCGCAAATACTGCGGAGAGCACTGCATAAAGTAACCAGCTTTTGCCGCTCTTTTCTCCTGCATCCGCGTTTTCTTTTTTGGTAATCATGAGAAATGTTCCGGCACCGATTAAAATAACGCAGACAAGCTTTAAGCCTGTGATTTCCTCATGCAGAAACAAAAATGCAAGCAGAATCGTCAAAATCGTGCTCGATTTGTCAATCGGAACCACTTTGTTGACATCTCCAAGCTGTAATGAACGAAAATAGCACAGCCAGGATGCCCCGGTTGCAAGTCCCGACAGTATCAGAAAAATCCATGTTTTCGTCGAAAGGGCGCCAATTTCGCTCTGCGCCCCGACTAAAAATACCATTATCCAGGAAAAAATTAAAACTACAATTGTTCTTATCGCTGTTGCCACATTGGAATCTGTTTTCCGGATTCCGCACTTCGCCAATATAGAAGTCAGTCCTGCGAACAGCGCTGATGCAAATGCAAATACAATCCACATAATCTTCTCTCCTCCGTTATTCCTCTGTTAATCGTTGTTTCAAATCTGCGCACTCAAATCCGACATTATCAAGCGATATCGCACCGCTCCCTTTGAAGACCAGCCGCAGAGAATTAATCTCACCAAGATTTATCTGCGGATTTGAAGCAAGAAACTGCTCCACTCTCACCGTGACCGTCTGCATCGGACACTTCCATTCTTTTCCGTCAAACAGCGCATCGGTTTTATAAAGCTGCACCGGAAGCGGCGGGTACACCACCGCACAGGAGGAAATAGAGACTTCCGCCTCCTCCCCCGCCGTATCCTTCACCACAATTTTTCCGTCAAATGGCTTGTAATTGCCATTTTCCACGCGCTCCGTATTCCGGTCTGCAATGTCAAACGTCACATCCTGCCCACCCATATCATACGGTGCAAACCGGAATATAATCTGTGCACTGTCGGCTTTCTTCCATTTAAAATAAGCTGCATAATTTTCGTCCGTTCCGCCGTCTCCATACGCTCTTTTTTCCTCCGTCCATTTGACAAGCCCCGATACATCCACCGTGGCACCTCTCATCGTCGCGGTCTCTAACTCGGAATCTTCATCAAAATTGGCGATACAGACAAAATCGGACGTCTGATAGCTCTGCACAAAAATGGTTTCGGGAAGCTCATCCGTATACGCGGCATAATTTTTCAAAAGCTCCTCGTCTTCCCGCTCACCCTTAAGCGTCACATCCAGAAATGTTCCGATAAACCGGCACGCGACGTTCTGCTGTTCCTGTTCGGTCAAAAACGTTTTCGTATTTAAGAAACGGTTGAGCGGAAACATCATGTCGTATTCGCCCCACAGCTCGTTAAACTGCCCGTGGTTGGCGTCTGCAATATAAAGCATGGACTTTAAGTATCTGCCATTCCCGGAAAATGTCACGTTTTCATACTGCTTCATTCCCATGAAAACCGTGACGTCCTGGTCGTAAGCCCCGGCTAACAGCAGATAATTTACATTTGCAAGTTCTACTGCATGGTCGGCGGGCATGTACTGGTCTACCGTAGGTGCAATCGCAATAACCGATTTTATCGGGAAATGATAGGAAAAAGAGATATTTCCATTTTCCGGATAACTGTCATACTCGTTAAACAAGCTTGCCGTGGCAGCCGCCTCGCCGCCCCTGGAATGCCCGGCAACCGCGATTTGTTCCCAGTCTATTTTGTCATAAAACGGACAGTTTTCCTCTTTTCCAAGTGTCCGCAGCGCACGCATATTTTCTAACAGAAGAATTGCCCTCGCATCATTTTCATTTACCAGATCGTTGCAGCAACGCTCATCCACCGACACAACCACGTAACCCTTTTTCGCAAGGTATCTGCCCAGATAGTCATAGCCCAGGTAGGACGGCGTCGTGTAGGTGTGATTTCCGTGAATCAGAAACAGCACCGGAAAGCTGCCTGCTTCCTTCGGATACCAGACCTTGCCCGCTAACGGAACCTCCGTCAGGTCATAGGAAAAGTACGCATCCATGCCGATTTCCTGCACATCGTCCCGCTCCATAAAATAAGAAATGTCGTAGGTATCCGTTGAAAGCCCCGCTCCCTTGTCCGGTCCATACTCCGCAGAAAGCGCCGTGTACGTCTTCTGCCAAGCCTCTTCCTTCTCCTTTAAAAGCGCCTGACGCGCACTGCCCGCCGCCGCAAAAATCTGCTCCAGCTCCTCGTTTGCATAGCCGCTTGAACCAATGACACACGCCATCCATACCACGACAAACGATGATGTCATCCCGCAGAACGCAAGAAATTTCCGGTGACGCTTTTTTATTAATGCCGCAAACAAACACCTCGCCAGCAGATCAAGCCCTGTCGCAAACAGAAATGCAAGCAAAAAACTATGCCACTCATCGTTTTCATTTGTGGCAAATTGTATCGTAAAATAGATGCCCAAAAAGGATATCAGCCAGTAGACTACCGATTTTCTCGCCCCTTTGGAAATGAGCTTCATCGCAAGAAAAAGCATCCCGAACATGGGCACAGACAGCAGTAGTCCAATCAAAATCCAGACTGTCTGCGGCAGCACCGGAAAATAGCCATAAAGTGCCGCTCCTGTCAGGATTCCAACAACAAAATGGGAGACAACTGCGGCTCCGCCACAGGTATCTCCCAGATTCTCTGTCAATGTATATTTGATTCGCCGGAAGAAAGAACGCATTTTTCCATTTTCTCCTCTTTTGTTTCATGGATATGATTTCTACTCCTACGTTAGCACAAAATTCTCCGGCAATCAAGAAGGCTTATTTTATCAGCGTGCAGATAAGCACTGCCACGGACTGCGGCGGAAGTGTAAGTTTCGCACTTCCATGTTCCACAGCAATTTCTGTCGTAACGGGCTTTACCGGCTCGTTCTCTTTTGTATTCACATTCGGCACGGATGCAAGACCATCCTCTGCGGCAAGAAGAATCTGTTTTGCACAGGAAGCAACTTTTTCCTCACAGATTTCCACACTGACACGTTTCTCGATGTTCTCTGCATTGACCAGTTTTAAGTATAAATATTCCCCGTCTCTTGTAGCCGAGCGGAAAATTTCCTTGCAGTAGGCAAGGAGCCGTCCCGTGATTTTTCTGCTCTGAAATGCTCCGTCCTCACTCTGGTAACCACACGCAAAGTGCGCTTCCTCCCTCGCTCCATAATCAAAGGTAATTGTATACAATACACCGTCTGAAACCAGCTCGTACTGCGCACTTCTTAAGTTTCCGGCGCACACGCTCGTGGAGAAATCGCCAAGTGTATAGCCTTCCACCCCTTCCTTGTAAACCCGGATTCCGGTGGTATCTCCGTTTAAGCCGACTGCATACTGCAATGCCTGTTTCTTCTGCGGCGTGTAATCCAAAACGCCCGCTCCGATGAAAAATCCTTCGTTTCCATCAAGACGCTCTGCCTTTACGGTAACTGTGTAGTCGCTCCAATCCCTCCGTATCAGGAAAATGCCGTTTTCGCCCGCGGACACTCCCGGCAGTATCAGTCCCTTCCTGTTGTCTCTCTCAAATGGGATATTTCCCGATTTCTCTGACGGAACGCCGTTTACAACCGCTGTCCACTCGTCGCTTATTCCTTTTGTCAAATCTTCTTTTAACAAAACAGTCCCATTTTTATCTGTGACACAGATTTCCCGTACCGCAATCGTCGCATCTCCGGTTGTCACGGAAATTCCGCCCCGCGGTTTTATCAGAATCTTCTCGCAGTCCTCATACGTGAGAAACTCTGTGGATACCACTTTTTTTCCAAGGTTTGCGGCAAACATCTGCTGGACGTAATAGGTCGGCGTATGCCAGACGCTTTCATCGTCAAACCAGATACAGTCCGGTGTCCAGCGGTACTGATTGTCTGTCAGTGCCTTATTAAATAACGGTGCTGTCGCTGCCAGACGGACAACATCCGTATTGTTCTCGAATCCGGTCATCACCGCAGCCTCCGCCACGGCACCCGCCAGCGTATTTTTCTCGCTGGACGCATATTCCCCGACAAAGACTTTGGAGCTTTCCGCCTCGTCGATACTGCCGTCTGCCCGGTAAGCTCTCGCATAGTACTCGTAGCGGTCGGTATTCTGCAACAGGTACTCGTTTGTCCGGTAATAATGCTCGTCGACAATCGTGTCCATATAATGGGACTTGTTCTGATACCATCTGACCGGCTCGCTCCAGCTCTTTTCACCATCGGTAAAATCGACCGTGGTCTCTCCGGTATTGCCGCCCGCAAGGAATTTCCAGCCCAGACGGTATGCGTCATCGTCCGCCTGCGCGCCAGCCGTTGAAATGATGGTAAGTGGATAGCCCGGATAATTCATTTCAACGTATTTTATAATACGGTCATAGAAAATCTCAAAGCTTGCCATAAACTCTTCGCCCCAGTTTTCATTCCCAACACCCAGATAATGCAGGTCAAACGGCGCCTCATGCCCCATCTCTTTTCGCAATGCCGCCCATTCATTTCCGGCAAAATCCGTGCTGATGGCAAAATCAATCAGGTCGGTAAAGTTCTTGATGTATTTCTCCTGCAATGCACCTCCCGCCGGATTCGCATAGTCAGAGCGCGCCTGACAAAGCACGCCGCACGCCATAACCGGAAGCGGAGTCGCTCCCAAATCCTCTGCAAGCTGGAAATACTCCATATAACCAAGCCCCATCGTCATCACATAGCCCCAGACATTGAAATTCTCCTTGCGCTCTTCCACCGCGCCAACCGAATCCTTCCAGTCATAGACATTGTCCCAGATGTAAGAGCCCTCGGAAATACAGCCGCCCGGGAAACGCAAAAAGCTCGGATGAAGCTCCTTTAATGCCTGTACCAAATCCCTGCGCAGGCGGTAGTTCGGATTGTTTTTAAAATTCATATGTGCCATCGGCGCGCCGTCTTCCTCTGCCGCTCCCCAGACCTTCTGCGGCATCAGGGAAACAAAGTCGATATCCATCTCTCCGTGGAACGACAGTACCAGCTCTGCGTGCGCCGCTTTCGTGGCAGTCAGGGTAATTTTTTTCTCCGCTCCATACTTTACAAAGCGGTCACTTGGTTCAATATCTACCGATACTGTGCGGCTCACCGCTGTTTTGTCCGCACTGCGCAAAAATACACCTATCGAGCACCGCTTCTTGGCCCGTACCCAGATGGAAAAGTCATACGCTGCCCCCTCTGTCGTGACGATAGAGCACGCCTCATTCGTGTCACAGAAACCGCGGTTGCTGATTACCGTGCCGTCTTTCACCGTCAGGTAACAGTTATTCGTCTCTTCGTCTGTGATGCCAAGCTGTTTGTTTAACCCCCCGGTAAACTTCGGCGTGCACCTGTCCGTATCGCCAAACCAGCCGTCAAGTGGGGTTCGCACTCTTCCGCTGCTTTTGCCCTCCGCACCGGAACGCCCGTCATAGACGGCAAAGTGAAAGCTTTCAAAGGAACGGTTTTTAATCTGTTCGGCATAGATTCCGCCGTCCGCCGCATTGTTGATGTCCTCATAGAACAGTCCCCAGAGTGTCTCGCTGACCGGCATCGTCTCATCTTTTGCATGAACGCGGATGGTATACGGAACTGTCTCCTTTGGCAGAACTGTCACCTCATATTCCTTGACTGCCTTCTCATCCCCACAGCGAAGCGTTGCCGTCAGCGTGACTTTTTCTACCTTATAAATCTCTCCCAGCCTTCCTTCCGCCGTTATTAATCCCGGTCGGTTTGAGCTCCAGGTGACGGAAACCTTTTCCTGAAGAAACGACTTCGGCAGCTCATAATCTTTTACAGCAAGCGGTTGCGGCGCTTCCATATATTTATTTAAAACAAGATTTAATATTTCATCTTCTTTTAACGTCTGGCACATCAGCTCTGTGATTTCACTCTGCGTCAACACACCCTTGTAAATCCGGAAATCCGACAGGCTTCCGCAGAAGTCTTCATCCGCCGCAAACTGTGACCTTCCGAGATAATTGTTCTCATAATTTCTGACATCCTCAAATGTTTCAAACCATTTGCGCAGCTTTGCATACAGTCCGCTCGTTGTCTGGCTGATGGTTCCGTCCGCTACCACTTCCCCATTCACATAGACTACCGGTCCTGCCGCGCTCATCGTTCCGCCCTTTGTTCCCGACACGGTGAGCGTCACATAGACCCACTCCTGCTGGTTTAACGCCATTGCCGGGTCCGCCGCCAAATCCTGTCCGTTAAAGCAGACGGCCTTTAAGTTTCTTGTCAGGAAAAGATACGGTCCTTCCGCTCCTCTTCCAAAGTCGACAATCCGCTCCCAGACGCTCCCGCATTTGCCCGGGTACACCCAGGCAGCAATCGTGATTCCGTCGTCATCCCCGATTTCTTCAAAAACCCCGGATGGCACCTTCAGATAGGAAGTGCCGTTTGCCCCTCCTGCAAATGTCACTGCCGTTCTTTTCTGCACGATTCCTGCCTGTGGCAGACTGCTGCCGCCTGCACTGGCATCAAATCCGTTTCCGGAGACATCCCGCCCCACCCGGTCTGCGTCCGCAAAGTCATAGTGTACCAATAATTTTGCTCCCATATCAGAAACCCTCTTCTTTATTTTAGTAATATCTAAAATATTTTATGTTTTATAATATTATAATCTATATAAGAGAGTTTTGCAACCGTCTTTCACAACTTGTGCAGAATTTCCCCGATATCGCCATCAATGCAAATCGGGCGTTTCCTGATATTCTCCGGCGCATAGGCTTCTCCAAGGTTGACGCAGACATAGGTCGCCTGCGGATTTTCTCCCCCTGATAAATTGCCTTCATATAGGAATTTTTTTCAAAAATCTCATCTAATTTTTCATTTCCAATGTTTTTTATCTTCCCGCGCAGGGAAACGGAAATTTTATCCTTCGTGGCAGACAGGGCAATATACCTCTGTTCCATCAGCTGACGGTAAAATGCCTTTCCCTTTGCCGTCAGAAAGTAAACGCCCTGTTCATCCCACAGCATCATATCAATGACCCGGGTCTGCGGGTGCCCGTCCGCGCCAATCGTGGCAACGATGGCGGAGTGGATATCCTCCACCAGCCGTTTTAAATACCCCTTAGAACTCATATGGCGGGTTCCCGGAAAAATCAGCAATCACTCCGTGCGCATTATCCAGATAAAATACCTCAAAAATCGGGTTGTCAGCGGTCTGATACTGACCCTTTACAATCGGATTTGCAATACACATTTCTTTTGCCGCCATATTGTTCTCAAATACTGCTGTTCCATGCAGACGAATCCATGCGTAGGAAGGACTTGACACTGAAATCTCAATCTCTGGATTTTCCTGCATATCCTTGTATACATCCTTGGTATTGTTGGTGCAGAACCACAATTTTCCATCCATCTCTCCCGCAAACACATACGGCTCATACCGGCGTCCTCCATGCCCGGCTGACTCCTCACTTGAGGTGCCAATCTGGCACCTCAAGTTTTCATACTCTGCCTTTGTTATTTAAAAACGGAAATCTATTGGAAACCGCTGTTCATTTCTCTTTATTTTTTGTGCATTTTACAATTTCCTCATCATCCATTCACAGTCCTCATAAGTCCCGTCCTTATATTTCATATTGTCCGGGAATCTGCCGTATGTCACAAACCCAAGCTTTTCATACAGCCCTTTTGCCCTGCGGTTTGAGGCTACAACCTCTAACTCCGCCTGCTCATAGCCCATCTCTTTTGCTGCGGCAAGAACTTCTCTCAGCATTGTCTCGCCCATTCCTTTTCCGCAGTATTTCAGATACAAGGCAATTGAAATGCTGCACCGGTGTCTGTAGCGCAGTCCGTCGCCAATCGGTCTTACGGAGCAGTTGCCTGCATGATGTCCGTTCACAAATGCTAACAGCATCAAACTTCCCGGATCCTGTTCCTTTTGTTCCAGAAATGCTGCTTCCCGTTCTAAAGGAATCGTAACCTCTTCCGGCTCACGGAGCAGATACGGCGTTTCTCCCGCTGTCTGCTTTAAATACGCAAGCAGGTCGGCTGCATCTTCCTTTCTGGCGCTGCGAAGTGTCAGTGTAAAATCATTTTGAGTGATATTCTTTTCCGGATAAATCATTTTTCTCCTCCCATATTAATCTTAGTTTTTCTCTTGTTAACTCGCTTTTTCTTACATTTT